>OCLK01000012.1_pt1 | contig 56099 bp, 53 predicted proteins | sample 1502801 | NCBI WGS metagenome assembly OCLK01 (sample SAMN03418289, study PRJEB22391) | human gut metagenome | biome: human-gut; feature: organic feature; material: feces | host: Homo sapiens | place: Italy | collected 2013-04 | reverse complement strand
TGGGCTTTGCCCACACCCACGACCTTTGAAAAGGTCGACCAAACTTTTATAATTGATTGGCAAATCAATTTGCTAAACCATAATTTACCCCAACTATTTAAAAAGAACCGAAAAAGCACCTTTCACAATTAAAGTGAAAGGTGTAATATTTATGCACAATTTACTATTCTGTTAAGTATATCATCGGTAGACTCGTTAAGCACATAAGCAAACTCGCCGAGTACCATTTTCTCTGCCTCTTTCAAAAAGCGTTCATCAGCCATATGTAATCTTTTGCCTCTTTTTAACTGCTGCTTTTCGTGAAGTTTTAAAGTTCTGATTAATCTAAGCAATTCAGATGACTTGCCCTCTGAAATGATGTTTTTAAATGTTTCAAATCTTATATTCTTATTGGAAATCCACTCTTCTTCTTTCGGCATATTATCCAAAAGGTCGATAATCTCATCTTTAGTAAGTACGGCTCTCATTTTTCCGACAAGTTTTTCATTTTGCACGGGAACGAAAACCTTTGCGGTTTTTGTCGCATTAGGACTAAGAACATAATACTCTACATTTACCTTGTCTATTCTTTTTGTTGTAATCTCGGTAACAGTGCAAACACCGTTAACACCATATGCGACTATATCAGATACCTCAAACATTTTCGGCACCTCCATGCGCAGATTTGTAAGCGTTATTTCGATAAAACATACTTCTCTCCTATTCTTAATTCTCATTCGTTAGTAATTGTTTAAAACAATGTCTGACAAAGCGGAAAACAGTTTATGCTTATTATATTTCTTATATCTAATATTATACCATATTTTGATAAATTATGACATAGGCAATATAGCTAACAATGTTATAAAATATGTTGTAAAAAATGCTAATTATTTCTGTTTTTAAAAGAATAAAGCTCCCGAGTTTATCGGAAGCTTTATTTAAAATAAAAATTATTATTGTTCTTTTCTGTAGAATGGTTCTACACCGTTTATTGCATTTCTTGCAAGGTCCATAGTAACAGGCATTACAACAATGTCTACATCTTCAGTAAGGTATGGCTGTGCGGTTTCTTTTATAGCGTCAAAAATCTTTTTCATATCGCCGATAAAGTCAACTACAACAAGGAAGCTCTTTTTGTCGCTGTGCTCCATCATTCTTAAGAAAGCAACATTTACATTTGGCTCTGCGCTGAAATGATTGATAAGTGTAGCCATAAGGTCAATAGGATAATCCTTTGGTTCGCCGATTTTAATCTGCTCACCCGGCTTGAACAAATCTTTATTAAGTGTGTTAAAGTCTTTCTGCTGCTTGATTGAAATAATCATTGGCTTAGGGAAAGTAACGCTCTTGCCAAACGGATTGATAACAAAACCGACAACACCCGAATGTGGATCCATAACCATTTGTGAAATGCTGTCAAAATCAGTAACTACTTTTTGAGCATTCTGGGTATCCTGCCACTTAAATAATTCTTCTGTATCTGTAAAAAGTCCAAAGAATTTTTCTTTTTTCTGATTTTCAAGAAGTCTGAACTGAACCTGTGTTGCCTGCTTCATAACAGTCTGACCGTTTTCTGTAACAGCCTGTGTTGTAGGAACAACCTTTGCAGGTAAAATAAACTTAGCCTTTACAACTTCTGTAATCATCTTATCGACGTTCTCTTTTGAGTTGTCTTCCTGCATAGTTACAATTGCTTCTTTTAAATCAGGGTTAAAAATCTTTTCAGCAGGTACTCTGCTGTTTTCCATTTTCATTTCGCTCATAATAATATATCCTCCAACAGTTATTCTATAGTATATGTTTTGCCGTCCTCAACAATAAGTCCCTTATCTGCTGGATACTGCTGAGAACCGTCTTCGTCACCGTCATTAAAAATAATATACGGTGTTTCCCAATCTTCTGTAAAGGTATAGCTGTACTTTCCGTCGCTTTCCTTTTTCATTTCAATTCCCGGCCAGGTTTCGTTTTCATACAGTTCATCGTTGTAAACATATGCAAAAATCTGATCGCCCCAGCTGTCGGGCTTTTCAAAATATACCTTTGTGCCGCTTGAAATTGAATATTTTACTTCTGTAGCAAATACAACTCTTTCGTAGGTTTTTACACCCTTGGAATTTTTCGCTGTAAGTTCAAGTGTTGCTATATCACTTCCGCTCGGTACAGAAACGGTTACGGTTTCTCCGTTCTTATATGGAACAGCCGCTGCTCCGTTAAGAGCATATTCCGCATTATCCGTATTTGCACAAGTAAGTGTGACTGTTGCGGTTTTACCGCTTTGAATATTAAATACGGTGTCCTCGGCAACGCCTACTTCGGCGGCAGCTTCATATTCCTTATAACCATCGTTATAAAGAACTACCACACTGTTTGCCGGAATATCGGCATCAGAAGTAAGTTTACCGTTTTTAACGGTGTATTCTGTCTTGCCGTCAACTCTGTTTACATATGTACCGTCGGCAAGATTTGTTTCAAATCCTGTCTTAAGAGCGTCTTTTGTATTTACAATTACCGCTCCTTTTGTGCCTCTTTCAATCATAACAGCGGTTGAATCGGAGTTCGGATTTACAATATTTTCGTCTTCGCCAATCATAGCTGTACGGAAGAAGTTTACGGCTTTTACACTCTTATCCTTGTACATATCGTCACCCTCTGTGCCGATACGGTTCATTCCCCATTGGTTTTCAACACTTGAATAGTAAGGGCGATCGAAGAACAGCGGTGTGCCGTCTTTTCTTGCAGTAATTACTGCCCAACCGAGGATAACCTGTTCCTTAGTCATATTGTACCAGTTGCCGTCATTGATATAGTTATCGTGAGATTCAACCCATGTAACCATATTAAGCGGTGCGTCACCGAGCCAATAATCACTTACAGTACCTTTTGACAAAGTATTGTTTGTAATTGCACCTCTGATTTTACTGCCGTATGTACTTGCTGTAGTATGACCTATTGCCTCAATATAGTCGGCAATTCTTTCATTGTTGCCCTGAAGCACCTCTCCGTATATAAACAGATTGTCAGCATTGTTTACTTCGGTGATTACTCTCTGCCAGAAGTTATTTGTAAAGCCGTCATCTTCCTTAGGATCGTCAGGTAAGCCGATGTGCTTTGCAGTATCATAACGGAAACCGTCAGCACCGCAAGCGACACAGTCATTGAGATACTCAATAAAATAATCCTGAAAAGATGTGCGCTCTGTATTAATATCAGGCAAACCACCCATTTTGTAAGTAGTGCAAGCAAGTCTGTTTGAAAAGTCATTGAGGTCATACGCATTGTTTTTATGATAAAGCGTATCCAAACTTCCGCCGCCTGCATCAATAAGATCCTGACTTACTGCACTTGTGGTCGGTGTTGTGTGGTTAGCAATAACATCAACAATAACCTTAATACCGTACTTTTCCGCCTCGTCACACATAGCTTTAAACTCGTCACGAGTTCCGAGCTGATAGTTACCGATTTTAAAATCGGTGGGCTGATAATGATAGTACCATTTGCCATCACCGTAAAGCTGCATTCCGCCGTTCTCGCCCTCAAGGCAAGCATTAATAGGCGAAGTCTGCAGCGCCGTATATCCTGAAGCCGCAATGTCAGCCATAGATTCCTTTATAGTATTGAAATCCCACGAAAAACACTGCAAAATTGTACCGTTATCAATCTTATCTGCGTGAGCATACTCGGTAGAAGTATTGGTAGAAGTATTATCATCTGAACCGTTCTGCGAATTTGAACAGCCTGTCAAATAAACGACAGAACCTGTGAGCATAGCAGAAACCAACAGACCTGATAATATTCTTTTAAACAAATAATCACCATCTTTCATTTCACAATTAATCCGAGTGCGATAAGCCACAAGGATAAAATTATTATAACATTATTTCTTAGCAAAATAAATAGTATTTTGAGATTTTTTACAATTATTTTAAAAATTCCTACCTAATAAACAAAAAGAGCCTGATTTTTTTGGATAATCAGACTCTTAAAATATTACTTTTTTTCGGTAAGGAGTTTGTTTAACTCCTCCATAAATGTATTAATATCCTTGAATTGGCGATAAACCGAGGCAAAACGAACATATGAAACTTCATCAACCTTTTTAAGGCGCTCCATTACAAGTTCACCGATCTGCTCGGCAGTAATTTCTCGTTCAAAGCCGTTCTGTGCAGTAAGCTCAATGTCAGTGACCATTTCTTCTACCTGTTCAACAGAAACAGGGCGCTTTTCGCAAGCACGAAGAATACCTGCAGTCAGCTTATTGCGGTCAAAAACTTCTCTTGATTTGTCACGCTTGACAACATAGAGAGGAATATTCTCAATAATTTCATAAGTTGTAAAACGCTTTCCGCACTTAAGACATTCTCTTCTTCTGCGTATTCTTTCCCCGTCATCTGCCGAACGGGAATCCACAACCTTACTTTCTTCAAATGAACAATATGGGCATTTCATAAAAAGCTCCCCTAAATCACAAATATTCTAAAAATATTATAACATACCGAAAAATTCAAGGCAATAAATATTTATTTACAAATTTATTACATTTTTGCTCTATGCTAATTTTTACAAATGAAAAAAGCAACAGTTGAGAATAAACTCGTCTGTTGCTTTTTTAGGGGTAATAGGGTTATAGAAGAAATTTATGTTATGTAGTTGATAGCATATTTTTAACAGCTCATTCGCTGTTTCTGTTAAAATTATAACAGAATAATACTATTTTGGAAATTGCATTTGCAACGATTTTCAAGAAACTGTATAAAAATACAGTAATAAATTTTATTGAATACTCACTAATATGCCAAGATTTAATTAATATCAAGACTAACACAAGCAATATTCATTACTGTTTTATAATATCCCCACAATTCATAATTTTTGCAATATGGTGAAATTATCACCGTTAAAATCTATTAATCCGTCTTTTTTCATTTTATTAAGCTCACGGGATAGCGCCGATTTATCAACGCTTAGATAATCAGCAAAATCCTGTCTTGAGCCTTCAATGCAAAAAGAAGAACTTCCGTCACGCTTTTCTCTGAATTCAAAATAACGCATTATTTTTTTGCGTATGGAACGCTCTGAAAGTACAATTTTATATTCGAGAGAGCGCAAATCCATCTCCTCAAACAATACAAAAAGATTTTTAAGTAATTTTTGCTGAATAATAATCTTTTTATAATCATTTTCTTTAATTTTCGCAAAATCCAGAAAAAGAATTGTCGACTCCCCATGCGACACTATTTCAATATCGCAATGTGTGGTTCGTGGTGCGGCAGTGATAAGCCAACCTATGCTGTCACTGTAAACTCTTCCCAAAATTTCACGAACTCCGTCTGAATTATATTTTTGTATTTGAGCCGCACCCTCAAGCACAAAAGCAGAATATTTATGAATTTTGCCTGAACTTACAATAATATCATCATTTTTATAGCTCTGGATTTTATAATCAAATTCCACAAGCGCCTGCTCTATTTCTTCATCTGTAAAACTTTCAAAAATCGGGTGCTTTCTTAGGAATTCAAAATGTTGTTCCATATTTCCTCCGACAAATTAAATATGCAATACTAAAAATATCCGCACCAAAATATACGGATATTTTATCCGTAAATTCAAAACAGTTTGCGTACTTTTAGCAAAAACTATTTTATTAAATTATTGAATCTGCAAGAGCGACAAGCTGAACTTCATTTTCAGCTGTCATAGTTGAACGGATTGTAACCTTGGCATCTGAAATCTCAATGCCCTTCATTTCGTCAAAATAAGGCTGCATAGACTTGATTGCACAAGGTGCCCATGAACCGTTTTCAATCATAGCGACTTTACGGTTTTTGTATCCCTTAATTTTCAAATGATGTAAAAAGTCATTCATAACAGGGAAAACTCCGCCGTCATATGAAGGAGCGGCTACAATAAGTGTAGAATACTTAAATGCGTCCTCAACATTTTCTGCCATATCACTTCTTGAAAGGTCAGAAATAGCAATCTTTTTATCTGTTTTCTCTTTCAAAATATCATAAAGTTTTAAAGCGGCTTTTTCGGTATTGCCATGAATTGAACAATAAGCGATAAATATACCGTCAACCTCCGGCTCATACTTGCTCCAGATGTCATAAAGGTTAATATAATAACCGAGATTTTCAGTAAGAACAGGACCGTGTAACGGACAGATTTTCTCAATATCAAGCTTAGCTGCTTTTTTAAGCAAAGCCTGAACCTGCACACCGTATTTTCCGCAAATATTAAAGTAATATCTTCTTGCCTCGCAAGCCCAATCTTCGTCTGTATCAAGTGCACCGAATTTACCGAATCCATCGGCAGAAAAAAGCACTTTTTCCTTGCTTTCATATGTAACCATAACCTCGGGCCAATGTACCATAGGTGCCATATAGAAAGAAAGTGTATGTTCGCCGAGGTTTAATGAGTCGCCCTCTTTTACAGTAACCGTTCTGTCGGTAAGGTCAATGTCAAAAAATTGAGGCAGCATATTAAATGTCTTTGCATTTCCGACAAGCTTCATATCGGGATATTTATCTGCAAGCAGCTGTATGTTTGACGCATGGTCAGGCTCAAGATGATTAATAATAAGATAATCGGGAGTTTTTCCGTCAAGTACATTTTCAAGATTTGCAACCCATTCATCGGTTTTTCTCTTATCCACCGTGTCAAGTACGCAGATTTTTTCATCAAGAATTACATATGAGTTATAAGAAATGCCGTTTGGCACAATGTACTGACTTTCAAAAAGGTCAATATCTTTATCATCAACGCCGATATATTTAATAGCGTCAGAAATATTTATATTCATTTTTATTCTCCCCTTAATTAAAATAATAATTCGTATATGATTATACCATAATTAGACATATATTTCAATAGAGTCAGGCAGCAAATTAGCTACTTTTACAAAAAGCAAAAAACATATAAACAAATACAAATAAATACTCCTAAGCAGTAAATATCAAAAAAACAATACTTAAAACAGAGAAAATTGTTGCCAATGCAGGGGCAAAGCTCAGTTCTATATTATGAATAAATTTTATTTTGTCGAGCAATGGCGGAAATTCACCATAAACATCGTAATAACAGACTATGGATTTTAAATATCGGGCAACTTGAAATCCGAACATTCCAAAAGCCGTCATGGTATTTACAGCATTATTTCCGATATAACTGATATTTGTATTTATAACAGCAAGAAATATTAAACAACACATTACTAAAGAAATTGCTATATTTGTACGGGAAACATTTTTACATTCTGCATTATAAGAAAAAATCTGGAATCCAACCGCACCGCAAATCAAAAGTACGGCAAAGAGTATATGTAACGGATAATTATACGGATATAAAATTTTATTATCGTATAAAATCCTTGAAATAAAGAGCAAAACAGCATTATACAAAAGCAGTCCCATATCTCCTATCAATATTTTTTTACTCATTCAATAATCTCCTTAAAATAAATCAGTCTTTGCAGTACAACTTACTTATAATTTATGGTTACCGAAAAAAGAGTGAATCGATAAGATGGTTCATCACGAATTTTTGTGGGATCGTGAACGGACAGACGGAATAGAAAGATAGCGAATTAAGGTAAAGAAGAAGTGCATCTTCCTTACTTGCCACATCCTCATGATGAGTCCCAAGTCCTGACATTACACTATACATTGTCTGAAATAGCCTAAATCTATTAGCCCCCTTTTTATTATCGATCCAATATGTATATATTTTCTTAATTGAAGTCAATTGTGCTCCATTATCAATTATACTTTCGCCCGTCGCCGCAAGTATCCCTTTCACATAATCTCTATTAATCGTATCCAACTTTTTAAAGAAATTCTCTAACAAGGATCTGCAGTTTTCTATACAGCTGACATATTGTCCCGATCCAAAATTTGTAATTGCTTCATCATACAGAATCACTAAATCAGGATGATGCATTTCTAGCATAGAATGTAAATATGAAATATCTGTATTCCGCTGCTGAACCCCCTCCGTTGAAGGAATAAGTGAATAATATTTTAATTCATAACCATAGTCTTCTTCTATCATTATTTGCAATTCATATCCAATTACGCCAAGATAATTAGATAATAAATTATATTGTTTATCCTCAATATCATGAATTCCATCGAGAATTAAATTTAAAAATCGAAGTAAACCTTCTTCGTTAGATTCGATTTTTTTGCAAATAGACAGACAAACATATTCAGGATTATAGTCATCATTATTATTTTGGTATCCTCTGTTATACCAGTAAGGGCTTAATTTATTTTTGTAGTCGTCCCAAAAAGCGGATAGACCAGCCTTCTTCAGCAATACCTCTCCATCTTCATTATTATCAATTTGGCGCCTTAAAAATACTATATATATTTGAACGTGCTATTCGTTCTTTTGTATCAAAAACATTATTCAATCAAAAACACCTCCCAATTTTTCAATCAGCCCCATATCGGCTGGCAACCAGTCAACGCTGTATAATTCATCTTTACTAAGCCAGCGCGCGTCCTCTGCTTCTTTGAGTTTTATTTCACCCTCGGTAACATTACACCAAAAGCAATCCATAGACAGGTGAAATGTAGGATAATCGTGTTCAATCGTATCAATCAGATCTCCTACGGATACCATTACATCCAGCTCTTCTTTTATTTCTCTTATAAGGGCCTGCTGTGGCGTCTCTCCGACCTCAATCTTTCCGCCAGGGAACTCCCACTGTCCTTTAAATTCTCCGTAGCCTCTTGCAGTTGCAAATATCCTGTCACCTTGACGGATAACTGCTGCTACCACTCTAACTGTTTTCATATTGTCCACTTATACAAATTCCAGCAGCTTCTTCTCCATGCAGAATTCGTATCCCATCTTCTTTTCTCCAACGGTTTCAAACTGTATAACAATGGTGGTACCGGCAATCTCAGTAATCTTGCCGGTTCCAAAGAATTTATGCTTCACTGTTTTACCTACAATATCCGCTGGGATAACAACAGGTGGCTTCGGTTCTGGTTTTACATACACCGGCGCCTTTGCAATCGGAGGTCTTGTTTTACTCTTTTTGCGTTCCTGCATCATTTTGGTATATTCTTCATCCACGTTCTTACCGCGTGAGTTGTAGTCCGCCATATCTTTGAATACAAACATTTGCGGCTTCTGTACGTCATTATCCGGAACTGGCCGAACAGGGAACATCCATACTTTTCTTGGCACACCATCCTCACCAGGCTGGTTATCCGCATATGGTTTATCCGCCAACTCAATTCTTCCGCAATAAACATACTCGCCGGCATCCATCACCTCAAACAGATGAACATCAACTCCATTATAATCAGATTCAGCTAACGTAGCATTCTGCGCCCAATGGATGTCCTGGTCACCTGATTTACCCATGCCTGTATAATGTAGAACTCCGCCTATCCATTTATCATGATAAAGGCCCTTTGTATAATCGGATACAATAACAAGCGTATTCGTTGTTCTTGAACGACGCATACCTCCCATATTTCCGCATTTAAATATTTCTACGATATCCGCATTCTTTACAATTTGTCCTATTTTTAAGCCGGGATTAAACATAATAATACGCCTCCACTTCCATAACATCTATTCCACTGCCAACTCTGCCTCTTGATATCGAGTAGCCTAAACTGCGGTCGGCGCTGACAACAATCCCCGTGCCACAACCTATGACATCTAATCCACAGCCTAAACCCTATGACCGTTTTTACAGTAGATATGTTTCCATAAAAAATAACCGAGCTTTTTCAGAAGTTAGACTTCAAATCCCGACTTCCGAAAAAGTCAGTAAACAAGCCGTTTTCAGAGCCTTATTTTTAAGCTCTTGACATCAATACTACGCACTCCACATGCGCTGTTCTTGGGAACATATCGCAAGGTGTTACTTCTTTGGTTTTATAGCCGTTTGACTCGAAAATTTCTAAATCTCTTGCAAGGGTTGCGGGATCACAAGACACATACACAACTCGTTTCGGTGACATTTGAGTTACCGTCAAAATTACATCTTCGCCGCAGCCTTTTCGTGGGGGATCTAAGACTACAACATCGGGTTTCAGACCCTCTGCCTTTAGCTGAGCTGCCGCCTGAGAGGCATCGGCACAAATAAATCTTGCGTTTTTTATGTCGTTCGTTGCCGCATTTTCATTTGCGTCTTTAATTGCGTCCTCCACAATCTCTGCACCGACAAGTGTTTTGCATTTATCAGCCATGGTAAGTCCTATTGTGCCTGTTCCGCAGTACAAATCAAGCAGGACATCGTCACTTTTAAGGTTGGCATATTCCTTTGCCTTACCGTAAAGTTTTTCCGCTTGTGCCCTATTCACCTGCCAAAATGAGAACGGCGAAATTTTAAATTTAAGTCCGCACAACATATCTGTGATGTGGTCACTGCCGTAGGCTACTCTGTTCTTTTTGCCGAGAATTACATTTGTTTTTTCTCTGTTGGAATTAATAATTACGCTTTTTAGGTTAGGCAAGCCGTCTTTTAACATTCTGACAAGTTCGTCTTCCTGTTTTAAGCCGTTGCCGTTTACAACATAACAAACCATAAGTTCGTCAGTAATTTCACCAAGGCGCATATATAAATGTCTTAATCTGCCTTTGCCTGTTGTTTCGTCATAAATATCAGCATTTGTTTTATCTATAAATCTTTTTGTAATTTCTATTACAGAATTAAAAACTTCAGGCTGCAATAAACAGTCATCACACGGAATAATTCTGTGCGTATGAAATGAATAAAATCCGAACACCGCACTTCCGTCTTTTGCCCTACCTATAGGAAATTGCGCCTTATTTCTGTATCTGTCAGGTCTTTCGCAGCTGATAATATCTTTAAATTCAAAGTCTTTAATTCCGCCTATTCGTGTTACCGCATCGTAAACACGCATTGATTTTATTTTTAATTCTTCTTCATAAGAAATATGCCGCCAAGTACAGCCTCCGCATTTTGAGAACTGCGGGCAGTCCGCCTCGATTCTTGCGGAAGACGGAGTAATTATATTTTCAATTTTACCGAAAGCATACGTTTTCTTTGTTTTTAATATTCTTACTTCAAGTTCATCGCCTACTGCGGAAAGCGGAACAAATACGGCGATACCGTCCTCTGTTTTTCCTACGCCGCTGCCCTCTGCGGTAGCCGAAGTTATGTTTAATTTTATAATATCATTCTTAACTAAATTCACTGATTATCACCGATTATATTGTAACATTTTTAATATAAATTGGCAATATAAAAACTTAAATACGAAAAAATATATTACAAATTGAAAAAAGGTATTTATTTTTTTTGACTATAGCTTTATAATATAAGATAGAATTTTTGTGAATGGAGAATGAGTGTTTTGAATTACGACATTTTACTTGATAATATAAAAAGGATACATTTTATCGGCATCGGCGGCAGCGGTATGTGTCCGCTTGCAGAGATTTTAAACAGCGAGGGCTATCAGCTTTCAGGCTCGGATATGAATGAGGGCGAGACACTCGACAGAATCAAAGGCTACGGCATTCCCGTATATATGGGACATCGTGCAGAAAATATTGACGGTGCAGAGCTTGTGGTATATTCTGCCGCTATCAAAGAAGATAACCCGGAAAGAAAAGCAGCTGTTGAACAGGGTATTCCTTGCATTGAAAGAAGCGTTATGCTCGGCGTCGTAACAAGAAGATACAAGAGAAGTATTGCGGTTTCCGGTACTCACGGCAAGACCACAACCACAGCCATGCTTTCACAGGTACTTATCGGCAGCGGTTTTGACCCATCGGCAATTATCGGCGGCAAACTTCCGTTTATCGGCGGCAACAGTTATGTAGGTCAGAGCGACATTATCGTTTGCGAGGCTTGCGAGTATGTTGATACATTCTTACAGCTTAATCCGTTTATTTCTATTATACTTAACATTGATGCCGACCACCTCGACTACTTTAAAAATCTTGACAACATTAAAAAGTCATTTAATAAATTTGCAAAACAGACTACAGGTTTGCTTGTAATCAACGGTGACGACCAAAACACACTTGATGCAGTAAACGATGTTGACATTGAAAAAATCACCTACGGCTTTGGCGAAAACTGCGACTACAGAGCAGAAAATATTTCTGCAGACAAGGGTGTTCACGAGCAATTTGACATCTATTACAAGGGCGAACTCCTTACAAATATTAAGTTGATTGTTCCGGGCAAGCATAACATTTATAATGCACTTGCCGCAGCGGCTACCGCACATTACCTTGGTGCAACACCTAAGGAAATCGCCGAAAATCTCCATAAATTCGGAGGTGTTCACCGCCGTTTTGAAATTCTCGGTACACCCGAGGGAATTACAGTGGCAGACGATTTTGCTCACCACCCGACAGAGCTTACCGCAACACTCAATGCCGCAATGAATATGGGCTTTAAAAAAGTATGGGCGATTTTCCAGCCGCATACTTTCTCAAGAACAGCACTTCTTCTTGATGATTTTGCAGAGGCTCTTAAGATTCCGGATGTTGCGATTATTTCTGAAATTCTCCCTGTAAGAGAAACAAACACATATAATATTTACTCAACCGACCTCGGCGCAAAAGTACCGAACTCGGTTTGCCTTGACACTTTTGAAGAAATTACAGACTATGTATGCAAAAACGCAAAAGAGGGCGACCTCATTCTCACAATGGGCGGCGGCAATGTTTATATGTGTGCCAATATGATTTACAATCAGCTTAAGTATAATGAGGAGAATAAGTAATTTCATATTTCATTTATCGGAGTTCAGTTTATGAGATTTGAAAATAAGTTTAATTTAACACCACAGCAAAGTCTTTTCCTTGCTAAGAAAAAGTGGGACGAAAATGTTTATTGCGGAATGAAAATGGAAAACAGAGCCGTTACATTTCCACAAACAAAAACTATTTTGCAGGGTGTAAATGTTGCAGATGTTCAACTTGACGATATTCAAGCTATTTTAAATATGCGTGATGCTTGGAAGTATTTGCTGAACACTGTTGACGAGCCTGTAACTTTTGAATATTGGTGCAAACTCAATGAATATATTGCAAGAAATGAGGCTCTTGAGTGGGGTAAATTAAGAACAGGTTTGGTTGCAATCTCCGGTACTGATTACGAACCGCCTGTTCCCGATTGCGAAAAAACTCATAACGAGCTGAATAATATATTGTCATCAAAAGGCACGACGGCTACAGACAAAGCACTCCGGGCTTTTTGTTGGGGTGCAAGAGGTCAATTCTTTTGGGACGGTAACAAAAGAACAAGTTTAACACTTGCAAATAAAATTCTTATTATGGCAGGAGCCGGAATAATGACAATCACCGATAAAAATATGGAGCAATTCAATACTTTGTTGATTGATTTCTATAACACCGGCAAAAGCGAAAAACTTAAAGAATTTTTATACAATACTTCAATTCAAGGAATTAAAATTTAACAGATATACAATCAGCCTGACTTCATACGAAATCAGGCTGATTTTTTGCTTGAATAATTGTTTATTTCTAATATCGTCAATTATTATTCCTAAAGATGTTAGTTTTATAGCCCGTGATTCATTTGAAAATTGTAATATACTAACTATAAACGGCTACATTGGAACATATGCAGAAACTTATGCAAAAGAAAATGATTTTGAATTTATTGCAATAGATGACAAAATTCTCACAGGCGATGCTAACCAAGACGGTATTATAGATGTAAATGATGTTACATACTTGCAAATGCACATTGCAGGTAACAAAAACACCGACGGTTCTGCGCTTATTGACGAAACAAACAAGCAACTGTTTGACTGCGTTGATATGAACAAAGACGGTAAACTTTCGGTTTCCGATGTAACCGCATTGCAGATTTATATTTCAAACAACAACCAAAAAAACAATTAATACAAGAAAGGCTATCGCAAGGTTAAAATGCGATAGCCTTGTTTTATTTATAAGGAGTTATCCAAATATTTGTTGTAATATTTAATTATGATTCAGCAAATTGCTTGATAATGCAATTTGCTAAACCATAATTTACCCCCAACTATTGAAAAATAATCAAAAAACAAAACAAGCGACCGAACACTTAAAATGCTCGGTCGCTTTTGTCAGCAATAATTATTTATGGTTGTTAGAGTGGCATTTACCTGCCATTGCACAGGATGCACATCCGCAGCCACAGCTGCCACAAGAAGATTTGCCCTTTTTCTTTGCTCTGAAATGGCTGATAATAATTGCAGCAACTACAGCAACAACTATAAGCAAAACAACTATTGTACCAATATTATCAAGTAAAAAAGTAAGCATATACATCCTCCTCTATCAAAATCTAAATTATTTTAGCTTTACAGAAGTTTTTAATGTATTAGCCTCTTTGTATGGTCTTACGAGCATATAAATCATAAATGCAAGTACCAATACAGCGAAAATAAGACCGATAACATTTACATTACCTGTAAAGAGTCCGCCAAACTGATTAATCATAAGAGCAATTGCATAAGCAAATACACACTGGTAAGCTACTGCAAAACAGGTCCACTTAGCATTATTCATTTCTCTCTTCATAGCACCGATAGCTGCGAAGCAAGGAGCACAAAGAAGGTTGAATACGAGGAATGAGAAACCGCTGATTGCTGTGAAAGCACTGCCGATTTCTGACCATCCGCCCGGATAAAGAATACCCATTGTACCAACGATATTCTCTTTAGCAACAAGGCCTGTAACCGATGCAACGGCTGCCTGCCAATTGCCCCAACCAAGCGGAGTAAAGATCCAAGCAATGCAGTTACCGATAGCGGCAAGAATTGAATTGCTGATCTGATCCTCTGAAAGCATCTGGAACTGACCGTCAACAAATCCGAAGTATGTTGTAAACCAAACAATGATTGTTGAAAGAAGAATGATTGTACCGGCCTTTTTGATAAATGACCAGCCACGCTCCCACATTGAACGGAGAAGGTTGCTTACTGTCGGGAGATGGTAAGCGGGAAGTTCCATAACGAACGGAGCAGGATCGCCTGAGAAGATCTTTGTCTTCTTAAGCATAATACCCGAAACTACGATTGCAGCCATACCGATGAAGTAAGCTGATGTAGCAATCCACGGTGAACCACCGAAAATAGCACCTGCGATCATAGCGATAAACGGCATCTTAGCACCGCAAGGAATAAATGTTGTTGTCATAATTGTCATACGACGGTCACGCTCGTTTTCGATTGTACGAGAAGCCATGATACCCGGAACGCCGCAGCCTGTACCGACAAGCATTGGAATAAATGATTTACCTGAAAGGCCGAACTTACGGAATACACGGTCAAGTACGAATGCGATACGAGCCATATAACCGCAGCTTTCAAGGAAAGCAAGGAGTAAGAAAAGTACAAGCATCTGCGGAACAAAACCAAGAACCGCGCCTACACCGGCTACGATACCGTCAAGAATAAGTCCGTTGAGCCAATCGGCACAATTAATAGCGTCAAGTCCGTTGCCGATAAGAACAGGAATACCGGGAACCCAAACACCGTATGTGCTTGCGTCAGGAGCGCCGTAAGCCTCTTTGTAATCTGTATTGAGATAATTGTCTACTGCCTCCTGCAACTGAGCCTTAGTTGTATCAGGAGTTTCTGTTACTTCAAGTGTTTCTTCGTCTTCTACAGAATAAGTAACGCTTGCATCTGCAGGAGTTAAAGTAACGAGCTGTGAAAGAGCAGCTTTAGCAGCATCTTCAGAATAATTTTCATCTTCAAGATCAATTGCAGCTGCAATATCGTCATTACCGTATTCTTCATTGAAAGCTTCAATGATTGCATCTGAATCGCCGTAAGTTTCTTCTGCCTCTTCTGCCTGTGAAGTACCTATACCGAACAAATGCCAACCGTCACCGAACAATCCGTCATTTGCCCAGTCTGTTGCCATTGAACCTACAGTCTGCATTGAAATGAAGTAAACAAGGAACATAATTACGGCAAAAATCGGAAGGCCAAGCCAACGGTTTGTAACAACCTTATCAATCTTATCTGATGTTGAAAGGTTGCCCTTGCTCTTCTTTTTATAGCAAGTCTTAATAATAGTAGCTATGTAAATATATCTTTCGTTTGTAATAATGCTTTCGCTGTCATCGTCAAGCTCTTTTTCGGCATTTTCAATGTCAGTTTCAACATGCTTTTTAATTTCATCGCTAAGGTTAAGCTTTGCCATAACCTTATCATCACGCTCAAATACCTTGATAGCGTACCATCTCTGCTGTTCTTCGGGCATTTCGTGAACTACTGCCTCTTCAATATGAGCAATAGCGTGCTCAACAACACCGTTGAATGTGTGCATAGGAACAGTTTTGGTGTTTTCGGCAGCATCAATTGCAGCCTCTGCCGCTTCCATAATACCTGTGCCCTTCAAAGCAGAAATTTCAACAACCTTACAGCCAAGCTCTTTAGCAAGCGCCGAAGTGTCAATCTTATCTCCGCTCTTCTTTACAACATCCATCATATTAATGGCAACAACAACCGGGATACCGAGCTCTGTAAGCTGTGTTGTAAGGTAAAGGTTACGCTCAAGGTTAGTACCGTCAACAATGTTAAGGATTGCGTCAGGTCTTTGCTCGATAAGGTAGTTACGAGCAACTACTTCTTCAAGTGTGTAAGGAGAAAGTGAGTAAATACCCGGCAAGTCCATAATTACAACATCGTTGTGCTTTTTGAGCTTACCCTCTTTCTTCTCAACGGTAACGCCCGGCCAGTTACCAACAAACTGGTTTGAACCTGTAAGAGCGTTAAAAAGGGTTGTTTTACCGCAGTTAGGATTACCTGCAAGTGCAATTTTAATACCCATTAGTGTCTTCCTCTCATAGATTTAGTTATTTTAGACTAACTTAGAATTTAAAAATATCGGGGATAAACCCCGTATTTAACTTAAACAAGTTCAATCATTTCAGCATCGGCTTTACGCAAAGAAAGTTCATAACCTCTTACTGTAACTTCAATAGGATCACCGAGCGGCGCAACTTTACGGATATAAATTTCAACGCCCTTTGTAATACCCATATCCATAATTCTGCGCTTAATAGCGCCCGCACCGTTAAGTTTTGCAACTTTTACGGTTTCTCCGATTTTTGCTTCTCTCAGAGTTCTCATATTGTACCTCCATTAAATCATAATTTTGCTTGCCATTTCACGGCTGATTGCAACTCGTGCTCCTTTTACATTAACAATAAGGTTACCCGCCATTGAAGAAACAACTGTAACTGTGCCGCCAACAACAAAACCCAAGTTTTCAAGATGTGCACGAACCTCAGAGTTACCTCCGATTTTTTTAATAATGTTTTCAACGCCCGGATCGGCAAATGTTAAAGGCATAAGCTCACCATCCTCGCTATACGACATTAGTGCTAACTAACTTTGACAGTACAAAAAAGTTAGCACTCGCTAACTGATTATTAGTTTACTACTTTTATATTAAAAAGTCAATAAGTTTAATAAATTTAAAATAATTCAACACTAATTTCGTTAAATTGACAAATTTTATATTACTTAATTCGGTAAATTGATATATTCTTTTTAATACTTTTTCGCATCTGTTTACCGCAAATCTTTTACATCTCAATATTATGCAATTGCAAAGCAAAATATGAATTATTTTATATAAACAATAAACAAGCGGTGGTTTTTTGCCACCGCTTGCTAAGGTTTTTATTTTTTATTTTTTAAAATTTGTCTTATACGAAATTTTATGTTACAATTTTAGAATATTCATAATAATGTAACTTTCAAATTTTGCATACAATAAAATTAATTTAAAGCTAAAAGGCGGTGAAGTAATGCACAAAAAGATTAAAATTTCAATTTTGGTTATGCTCTTAATTTTGCTTTGTACTCTTTTTAACGGTTGTATAAACCATATAAAGACCATTTCAGTCAATAACAAGGATTACTTTAATGCATTAAAATGCGATAATGATGAATATAATTTAGTTATATCCGAAAGGTCGGCAGTAGATAATCTCAATAACGGTTATGCTGCTCAAGCTGATGAACTGCTTGCAAAAAGCCTTATGGATAGTGGCGGGCATTATTATTGGTATCCACATTATATCACAACGATAGTAATAGCAGTTGACACAGGCAAAGTAAAAGAAAACATAAACAGCTTTAATTCTCTTGTAGGTGTTGAAGAAAAAATCTATATAGATTCAGATTATTATAATTACATTACCGCATCAATCGGCTATTCGCTTAAAAAAGAAAATTACCGTCTTGACGATGCCATTAATTACCTGAAAGAAATGGAAAGAAACGGCAGACTCAGCAACAGCAATACTGAACTTCCAATATGGATCTGCACCGATACACAGGCTGTTAAACTAAAACGAGGTAACAAAAATATAGACATTATTATTCCAAATGATGGTACGCTTTCTTTTGTACAAGGAATACTTTCACCATACCCACTATGTTTTGAAAACAATCTCTGCAATAATATAAATCAAAATGACTTGCGAACATATAACAACGCATCTCCCCTGTATCCTACCCAAGAAAAATATTCTAACGCTGTTATTTATACCGATTACCGGCACTTTAACGAGCAATCAACAAATGTTATTAAAAAGATGAGGAGAACAGTTTTTGAGCAACGCAGATATTCAACAGCAGACGGACAAGAGCATATTTTGTCAGCAGTATTTTTCATTACATTAACAGTGCTGTGGATAGCTGTGCTTGGTTTGAGAGTAATTAACAAAAGGGTTAAATTATCTTTTATTATTATCGGTTCAATGCTTATTCTATGGCTTACAGCGAGGTGCATTAAGTGGCAAATTAATTCTCCGATGATTGAAAGACAGCTTTGGTACAGCTACTATCTTTTTCAATTCGGTATAGCAACAGGTCTGTTATATTTAACAAGCGTAACAGACAAACCAAGCAGCAACAAAATCATACCGCTGCGGATTCTGCCTTTTATAGTGGTTGAACTATTTCTGCTATGTCTGATATTCACAAATGACTACCATCAGCTTGCTTTTTCGTTTTATAACGGAATTGAAAACGGTTCCTCTGAATACACCTACGGCATTGTATATTATTTATCTATGCTGTGCATTGGATTACAAACTTTCATTGTATTGTTGTGGCTTATATTACGCAGTATAAAAAGTCCGAATAAGCTAAATATTTTTTACCCTGTTACTTTTTTCCTTTTGATTTTTTTATATACTGTTGCCTATGTAATGCGTCTGCCGTTTGCCTTTGAGAGTGATATGACGGTAGTTATCACATTTATTATCCTCGCATTTATGGAAGTATGCTTGCGCAGCAGTCTTATTCCCACCAACACAAAATACAAAAATCTTTTTAAAAATTCACCGCTTAAAATGGAAATTCTCAACAATTATTTTGAAAAAGAAATTACCGCAAATTTCGACTACTGCCTTACCGATAAACAAAAAGACAGCATTATTAACGGTAAAAATCCAATAAAACTTGATGAGAACACACTGCTTTTCAGCAAGAAAATTTCCGGCGGATATGTTGTTTGGCAGGACGATATTTCTCAGCTGAACAAAATGTATTCAAATACTAAAACTACTGTAGAAAAGCTAAGGGCAACCAATGCCTTAATCAGAAAAGAAGAAAAAGCAAGGCGAAAATACTTACAAAACGAGGAAAAAATAGACATTTGCAACAGTCTTGAGAGTGAAATTTCCGATAAACTCAAGTTGCTTTCCCGTTTACCTGAAAAGATGAAAAATCAAAGCAATAATTCCCTGCTTACTGTCAAAGCCGCATTACTTTTGTGCTACATAAAACGCAGGTGTAATATGTTTTTTATTGCTCTTGAGGAAAAATATTTTTCCTCTGATGAGCTAAGTATGTATATAGACGAACTCGGAAGCTTTGCAGAATATTCCAAAGTAAAGCTGCTCTGCACCAATAACGGCAATAAAAAGCTTGACATTGAACACGCAAATCTTATGTATGAGTTTATGTACAACATTCTTGACGAAGCAACACAAACAAAATGCGAATACATATTTGCTCGCACAGAAATATCCTATAAGGAAATTTCTATAAAGGTGATTAGCTCAACGAAAATCAACAGTAATATTTTTGATAAAAAATTTATGATTTCACTTGAAAAATCGGGTGGTAAAATCATCGAGCAAAATGATGACGATAACCTTGGCATTTGGCTTTTGCTTAAGGGTGGTGAAAAGCAATGAATTACATTTATTTTTATCCTGAATTTGTGCGAATTTTAGTTTGTATCTTGATAATTGCAGGCATTTGTATGCAATGCTTTGCATTTATATACAAATTTAACAGTGGAGCAAAAGGTTTTAAATATGTTTGCGAACTATCATTTGAATTTTCCGTAATACTGCTGCAATTTATTTATGGTTATATATATTCCTGCATTTATTACCAAACTTGTATATCAATTTATTATCCCGAACAATATTTAGCTGTTGGGTACATAGCATCCATTTTGTTTTTAATTATGCTTATTGCAACTGCTGTTTATTTAAAGCAAGCACACATAACATTATCAATATGCTTTGCTCTGCCATTACTGCCATTTGCGAATCATCTTGCAAACGGTACATTTACAGTTGTTCTTTTTACTGCACTGATAATGTTTATTATAAGAAGTGTACATTTAATATTAAAAGTAAGTAAATTAAAACGAAACACTATAACTCCGCTTTCTGTAAAGGAATCAATAGACGCACTCAATACAGGAATTTTATTTTGCAGAAATGACGGGCAGATTCTGCTTGCAAATCATTGCATAAGTAATTTGATGACGGAGATTTTTAATAAAGAATTTACAAGCGGAATAAAGTTTATAAACGAAATCCGTAATATTTCCAACATACAAAATCAGCAAACAGTTTGCAAAGTTAAAAATTCTTATTATATGATTAAACAAACCGAAATGTATATAAAGAAAAAACCATACTTTCTGATTACCTCCACAAATGTTACAGAACAGATGAATGCAATGCAGGAGCTATTGAGCCTGAAAGCAAGACTTGTTCAAAAAGGTAATGAACTGAATTTTCAGCTAAATAATCTTGAAACCTCATGCAAAGAGGGTGCTCTGTTACAGATACGCACAAAAGTACACGATTTACTGGGACAAAAGCTTTCTGTACTTTTGCGAAAATTACAGAATAAAGATGATAATATAGACGCTGACGCTATTGAAAAATTCTGTAACAGTATAATGAAAGATATATTATCGGATGAAAAAAATGCATCTGATAAAAGTCTGATTCTCCTGCAAGAAGTAATGTCATCAATAGGTGTTGAGCTTGCAATAATCGGAGAAATGCCGTATGATAATGATATAGCCGCACTTTTTGTAGAAACAATACGAGAATGCAGTACAAATGCGGTCAGACATTCACTTGCCACAAAAGTGCGTGCAGAAATCAAGAGCAAGGATGGCATTAATTCTCTTAAAATCACAGATAACGGAACAAATACCTGTACTACAATCCAACTTGGCACAGGACTTTCCGGACTTAAAAATAAAGCAGAAATGCTCGGTGGAACCCTCAGTGTCACACCATATCCGCATTTCTCAGTTGAGTTAACCGTAAAGGAGGGTGAAAACTATGATTAAAGTATTGATTGTTGACGACCACACTTCTGTCAGAGAAGCTTTTAAAGCAATGTTTGAGGAAAAAGATGATTTTTGCGTTGTTGGCGAAAGTGCAAATGCGAACGATTGTGTGCTTTTATGTGAAAGGCTAAATCCGGATATTGTACTGTTAGATGTATGCACAGAGGGCTACTCCTCCGGACTTGTTGCTACGGAAAATATCAAACAGAAGTTTAAAGATATTAAGGTAGTGGTTATGAGCGGCTTTGATGAAATATCTTATTCTCCTCGTGCTAAAGAGGCAGGTGCAGACGCATTTGTATATAAAAGCAAAAGTATGACATTTTTTATTGATACAATACGAAAAGTGCTGAATGGAGAAAAATATTTTCCTGAACCCAAAACAATTCCTTTGCCAAAGGGTGAAACTCCTTTTACTGAAAGAGAAATGCAAATTCTCAGATTAATTTGCAAGCATAAATCAAGAGGAGAGATTGCCTCGGAGCTTTATATCTCGGAAAACACAGTAAAATATCACATTGGTAATCTGCTTTCAAAAACCGGATGCTCAAGTGTTGCTCAGCTTGCAATTATTATGATTTCAAGCGGTTACATCAACCCTCTATATTAAAATATAACAAAATATAACTTTACCACCTTTTATTTACAGTAATTTTGCCAAAACTACCCAAATGGGTAGGGCAAAATATTATAAGTTACTGTACAATATAATTGTATCAAGGATATATCTCCTGTACAAATATATTGAAAAGGTGGTTTTTTTAATGAAAGGAAAAGGATTACTTAAAGTCGTTGGTATTTTAATGATTATCGGCGGTGCACTTTCTATTATCATGAGTATTATTGCCATTGCAGGTGTAGGTGCTTTAACTTACTTAGCAGACGGCGACCTTTCCTCTGCTCAACTTAATCCGACAATAATTTATACTTCATGTGTTGTTATGATTCTGGGTTCGGTTGCTGAGCTTATTGCAGGTATCATTGGTGTAAAAAATTGTACAAAGCCCGAAAAAGCAACCTCGTGCTTAGTGTTCGGTATTATTGTTGCAATATTTAATTTACTCGGCATTATTATTGGTGCGGTTGGCGGTAGTGGCTTTAATTTCGTGTCACTCATAATAGGTCTTGTATTACCTGTACTCTTTATTGTTGGTGCGGTAATGAATAAGAAGTCTAACTGATAGAAAATCACAAGGCAGATGTGTTTTTACTCATCTGCCTTTATTTGTTTTATAGAATATTATTATTTTGAAAATGAAAAAATCGGTTGTGATTCTATTGTGTATACTCAATATATTTTTATTTAACAGTTGCAAAGATAAAAACAAATCAACTTTTTCACCTCAGCTTGAATATATAAGCATAAGTTGTAACCATTCAAACTATAATTATTGTTATAGCTTTACAGCATACACAAAAGACAGTAAGGCTTACTTTTCAGCAGATTGTACCATTGAGAATTTTGAATTTAGCGGTAAGCATATAGAATTTGAAAATAAAAAAATAGCTTATAATGAGTTTTTAAAAATTCAAAATTTCGCAAAAAAAAATAATCTTTATAATTTATATAGCAATCATAAAAATATAACATACGATGCTTGCGACATAACTACATACTCAATCACGACAAAGTGGGAAAATCAGCAAGAACTTACAGTATCGGATTATAGCTTTGATACTGATATTCAAAACTATTTATATTTATTAGCAAAAAAATATTGCAATTCAAAATAAAGGAGGAAAAAATATGAAAGCAAAACTCTCAAAAAAGCTGCTCAGCATTGGGCTTTCGGTACTTATGGCTGTTTCTGTATTGCCATTGTCGCTTATATCAACAAATGCAGTAACCTGTAACATAAAAATCAGCAATATTACCTACCCACGACCTGACGCAAAACCTGATCATAATATTAAATACAGCGGTAATTTAAAGTACGAATTACTTGGTACAGTTTGGAGTTCAGACAACGACAGTATTAGTGCTTCAATTGAACCAAAAGAATTTGAAAATTTCTATAATAGTCTTCTCGGTTCAATAAGTGAAGAAACGAATGACCTTCCAAAGTTTGTTGATACAGAAAGTTATTATTTTTATTCTATGTTTGTTGTAAGAAATCAAACAATACCATATGGAATGCAAGCAGATGTTGAATTTTATGATACAGATAACAATTTGCTTGAAGGATCGGAAGAAAGAATGTTTATGCCTGTATCCACATTGAAAAGTCAGCTTCCGGATGATACTTATATTGATCCCAATTATCTTTCCGATAACGATACTGTTTTATTATGTGCGACAAAAAGAATTATTTGTTCTCCTAAAGACCATATCCACACAAGCGGAGCAAAGGCATATGACATTTTTGAGCATTATGAGTTATGCAAAACCTGCGGTAAAAAAATGCTTGATACGGTTTATACTCATAGCGAATCATCTTATAAAGGAAGAGAGCATTGGTATGTTGACAAACAGCCTACCAATACAACAGATGGCAGATGGTATAAAAAATGCGGCGGCTGCAATTATGAATTTGATTCACTTACAATTCCCAAAAAAAGCAATCAGATTATTGTTAAAAGCTATGACGAGCTTAAAGCCGCACTTGCAAAAGGCGGAAAGCAATGGATTACTATAAATTTTACCAATAGTTACAATGGCTATGAAGTTATAGAAGACTCAAAACGAAATAATGAGTTATGCTTAGATGATCCAAAAGCTGAAATTACTATTAATATGAATAAATTTAAAATTTCAAGGGAAACCCTTTATGATGATTGTCTTTTTAACATTAAACGTGGTAGTCTTAGAATACTTCAGTTTGATACTTCAAGTTTAAACGATAACAACACTACATTCAGTTTTTTCTCAGGAAACAATAACAGATGTATATTTAATGTTGCAAAGGGTGCAAGCCTAAGATTGAGCAATATAAAGGGTGTAGCAAGAAGCACAGAGTTTTACTATGATTTTCCTTGCGTTATTTCAAAAGGAAATCTGCAAATAGACGGTGGCATATATACAACATATACCGAAAAACCGGCTATAAACATTACGGGAGGCAATGTCACCATTAACGGCGGTAAATTTGAAGCAACATCAAAAGGCCCTGTAATCGGTACTTTAGTTAAAAACGCTTACGAGAATGACTATAAAAATATAACTATTAATAACGGTCATTTTGGCGGACTGTATAATGCGATTGTATTTGATGAATATACAACCGCTACAATTAACCAAGGTAACTTTGAATATGATGACTATTATGAACGTAAACAGGCATTTGGCGTTGTAGCAAACGGCGGTAAACTCACAATCAACGGCGGAAACTACTATGCTACAAAAGCTGCTGTTGAAGCAACAAATATGCAATCATTTAACATTAACGGCGGGTATTTCAAACTATTTGATGAAAATAATTATAATTTTGAAGGTGCTGTGTGCATAAAAACAACATTAGATTATGATTATCTCCCCGTTATCTCAGGTGGCACATATGTAGGCTCTTACGGAATTACTTTCTTGAAAAAGCCCAAAATAACTGACCAATGGTTAGCAAGAAGGGTTGATTTTTCAAATGTAATATCTTCAAAGTGCAAAGTATATGATGACGAAAAAAAAGTTGACATAAATATTGTATCAAACTCATTAGGTAAAAAATATCTTCAAATAATAGCTCCAAATCCGGTTATTACAACTCAGCCCACAGACGGGTATTCTCCAAACCTTGGTGACGCTGTTACCTTTGATATTAATGCAACAAATGCAGACACATATAAATGGCATATTATTGATGAAAATGGCAAAGAAATTGACTGGCTCTATATATTAACCAACGGATACGGTGAGCTTTCCACATCATCCGGAGGCAAAAAATTATTTATTACCAATGTCAGCGACTGGCTTAACGGCAAACAGATATACTGCGATGCTATAAGTGGCAATAATACCGTACATTCAAATATAGTAAATATCAAAATCGACAAAAAGCTCAAATATATGAACGATATTTACTTTGACAATTTTGATGATATGTGTAATAACAAAACAATCGGTGATTACAAAAAGCCTAAAACCTCCGAAAATGCCCTATACACGATTGGCGAAGTAGAGTGGGCAAAGTACGGAAAACGTCTTGATGACAGCTACAAAATTTCTATAGGCGAAAAACTGAGTCTTGCACTTGAGATTATTCCAAAAAGCGGTTATGAACTGAACAACAACATTTACGGAAGAGTAAATGGCATAGACAGCGTAGGCACATTAAAAAGAGCAAACGGAAAAAGGTATATGATATTTGACATCAATGTTAGCGTGCCGGACAAATACAAAACCCAGAACATTGAGGTTAATATCAAAGCTCCAACAGTTGGTGCTGCACCTGCCAAAACGGCAAGTTGCGTTGCCGGCAATGTAAATATCAACAAAATTGAATGGTCACCGACTGACAGTAAATTTATAAGCAATAAATCCTATACAGTAAAAATTGAGGTTACTCCTATTTATGGGTGGGGCGATATTGAAACAGTTACGGCAAAGGTAAACGGCAATAATGCTAAATTCATAAAAGAAGGCGGCGGAAAAAATAAGAAATATTATATTAGCTATACATTTGATAAACCAAGCGATGTTCTCCTTGGTGACATTGACGGTAACGGAACGCTTTCTATTCTTGATGTTACATTAGGTCAAAGACACCTCGCTGGTAATGTGGTACTTTCAGAAACTCAGAAACAAGCGGCGGATATAAATTGCGACGGTCAGATTAATGTAAACGATATGACTCAAATTCAGATTGTAATTTCAAGTGGTGTTGGATTATAAATACAAGAAAGCAAATTGAAATCTATCACAATAATGATTACGAATATGAACAGATTTCAAATCTCACCAGCCTATAGCAAATACAAAGAAAAAATATTAATTCGAGTAGTTAGTTGAAAGCAGTCGCAAAATCGGTGAATTCAAAACTTCCAATGCAAAGCTGTTTCTCATCAAATTACAGGAAGAAGCTCGAGTACAATAAAAACAGCACTCACATTGTGGTGACCCCCAAAAGTTAGATTTGAAAGCGTAGTGGCTTTTAGCTGCTACGCTTTTGTTATGCAACTAAGGCATTAATCCTGTACTCAACCGGACTTAACCAGCCGAGTTTCTGTTTGATTCTCTTGTTGTTGTTGTAATCAATGTATTTGATAATTGCTTGTTTAAGCTCTTCATAGCTGTAATAAACTTTTCCATAATATATTTCTTGCTTTAATATTCCAAAGAAATTTTCCATAACAGAGTTATCGTGACAATTTCCTTTTCTTGACATACAAAGATAGCTACTATTCTAACATTGCTAAATTATCAAATATTGGAACGAACATACTTTTCCAATATGATGCTCCCGACGGTTTTAAATATGTAGTATTTCATTTTTGGAATGCTATTTCTTATAATGTTAGAATTTGTAAATCTCCTAAAGATAGCCTTGATATAAGAAATATTAGCTTTATAAAAACTTACCATTATGATATTGATGGAAACAAATCAGAGGCAGGATTTTTTTGTAAAGTAAATTGTACTGATATATTTGATAGTACAAGTGCTAAAAAAGTTAATGCAATAATATGGAAACAATTTCTTCAATTTCAAATACATCCTTTTGACGCTTCAGTACAAGCTTCGGTTCAAAGCTTGAAACTCTGTCACGAGGAACTTTAATTTCAACCTCTCCTGCACTTGTCCTGACTTTCTTATTGGTGTAGCCGTTACGACGGTTATCGGTTGATTTTGCACCGTGATCGTTGCTCTCATAGCCTAAGTGATTGTTCATTTCGCCTTGCAGCATTGCCTCAAACATCGGTCCGAAAATGTCTTTCAAGGCGTCCTGCATATCTGCAACGCTTTTCGGATGATACTGTTCTATGATCTGCTTTGCGAGGTTCTCACCCGGTGTGTTTTCCTTTTTCTTTGCCATTTCGTTCATTCCTTTTCTGTCCTTTCTTCCATTGTAGCACACTTTCCCGCAAATGCAAAAAGTGTGCAAGCTATTTTTCTAACTTACACACTTTATTTTACAAGCTCGTCTATGATTCAAGAGGGCAGCTTGTTTTTTGACTTTCTGTTGTAAATCATAAGCAGTATGATTGCAGCACCAAAGGAAATCAGCTCTGTGACCGGGAAGGAAACTATACCGCTAATTTTTCCTTGTTTTAGTTAATATTTTAACCATTTCTCAAACTAAATGCTACCGATTTCTCAAGTTAAATGCTACCTTTTGCTACTGTTGCATTTACTTTGAGAATTTACCGATTTAGAAGATGCAACTTATTTTTCAAGGAAGGATGATGACCTATGGGAATTTTAAAGGATTATTTAGGACAAGGAGATGCACCTACAAACAGAACGGCAGGCAGTGCTATACAGATGACAACAGTTTACTTAAAGCTTTCCAAATCACACTTAGTACTGCAATAAAAATAATAGCAAAGATTATAACATGCCATATCAGCAAAGAGAATGAATTTGAGTAGAGATTAATCAAAAAAGTATCCCCTGTTAAGGCAAGATTGTTTGCCATATTTGAATTTTCAATAATGGTGTTCAAATAATATGACACATCAAATATATTGTCATACGGTATGTACTTCGATATTATAAAAATACTAAAATCCGATAGAAAAAATATTATCAGCAATACGACAGGTATACCAAATGCCGTGATAGCCAGCAATACATATTTTATCGGTATTGATTTAAGCGAATTTAAAATATAATTCTCACTCAGATTTTCTTTTATATCTTTGATAAGTTTTTTGCAGATTCTGTACCATAGCCTTAGAGCTAAAAAACACAGCGCAATGAAGAGTATCAGAAATATGATATTTTCAAAGTTCCTGATGACATTCGCTTTTTCAGAAAAATTTGTCGAGTGGTATTGAGATAATTTCATCTGCTCAATTAATGGTGCAGAGCTTGCCGAATTGTCATATGAAATAGTATATACATCACAATTTTCATATCCGCTATAACAGGTATAAGGAATGTAAATTCTCTGCTTTCCATCACTCGAAAGACTGTTAATAATGTTTTCGCTTTCCTGAATAACACCGCAAATCGTATAGACTTCATCATTAAGCGTTATTGTCTTCCCTACCGCATCGGTATTAAAAAACAATTTAAGTGCAAGGCTGCTTGAGATAACTGCAACCTTGTTTTCATTTTTTATATTTTCTTCGGTGATGCTATTACCATTAAGCTTTTGTCCCCAAATTTCAAAATAAAATTCATTTGTAAGAACAGGTGTGACAGTTTCTTCCTTTACATTTGTTTCATCAAGTTCTACACAAAAGCTGACTTGATTAAATGAAATTCTGTCCGATAAATTATTCATATCTTTTACTGTCAAAGGTTTTTCATCAGACTTGAGATTATAATTCATCTGCGTTATGCTTGGCAATTGATTAAGCGCATTACCGCTGAAATAAAAGCAAAGACAAAATACAAATACCGTCAAAACACTTATCAAAGCAACAGACAAAATTTTCTTCTTTGTCATCTGTTATTCCTCCACAATATACACTCTGTCGCCGTTTGAAATACTCTTTGAGGTTGAATATACTACTTTCATACCGCTGTACATTTCATCAGAAGTTACCTCATAATATAAATCGTCACTGTTTTTAAGATTTACAGTAGCTTCGTTTACGGTTGTCTTGTTATTTTCGTCTGTTCTTGTAACAAACACTGAGCCGGTATCTCCCATAGCAATAACCGCAGAAATCGGTATTAAATACCTGTCGTCTTGGCTCTGCTCACCGTTAATGGTGCCATATGCTACATCGCTGACTTTCACCTGTGGCAAAAGCATATTATCTATTGTACCGGAAAAGTATGTAAGAAAGGCTATTACAATTAAAAATGTAATTCCAAAGCGTATTGAATATTTTTTTAATTTATCTTTTTTCATATCTGCCACTCCTAATTTTTATCGACCTGAACAAACGGTGAATCAATATCTTTTTGCCCGTACAAATAAATCAGTAATGCCGGAATCATAAACATAACTCCGCAGGCAAAGACAATTCCGTAATCAGAGTTGCTTATATCAGATAAACCTATTGAAAGCGGATACATAGCCTCATCATCAAAGTAGATAAGCGGCTGTTCAACAACATTCCAATTATCAATGAAGCAGAGCAAAGTCAGGGTAATAAGTCCACCCTTTATCTGGGGGAGAATAATATTTGTAAATATCTTAAAATATGACGCACCGTCAATTCTTGCTGCTTCGATAGATGATTCGGGAATATACTTTATGCTCTGTCTTAATAGACAAATTCCGAATGCAGAAAATGTACCGGGCAGTATTATTGCAAGAAAGTTATTAAGAAGTTCAAGATTGTCAAGAACAATATAATTCGGTACAAGTGTTACTTGCAAAGGTAAAATTAACAGAACAATATAAACAAAAAACAGCTTATCTCTGAAAGGAAATTTCAGCTTTGCAAAAGCAAATGCCGCAAGTGCAGATACTATAACTTGAGCTATTACTGTTGGAAATGTTATAATTACCGAGTTCCAGAATTTAAGAAGATATTCAGGGCGTCTGAAAAACACCTGATAATACTGTTCAAGTGAGAACATCTCCGGCACAAGATTTATATTTTTGTATTCTCCGTTTGTAAAGTCCAGCATAGAACTAACCTGTGAATTTGACATAAACGAACAGGCAATCATATACACAACAGGGAAAAGAAAAATCGCTGTAATTAAAATAAGAAAAATATACTTAATAATTTTTATCGTTCTTTTCACTTTACTGCCCCCTATTCTGCAAAGCTGTGCTTTCGTTCGAAAATGAAGAAAGCAAGCAGTACAATTATCATAAACGCAGATAAAATTATTGATGCTGACGAAAGTCTGGGATAATTCAGATTGTAGTAATTATTATTGATAAAGTTTTGCAGAAAATAGACATTTGAATTCGGATAATCACCAAACAATGCAAAGACCTCACGGAAGATTTTGAAAGAATAAATCAATTCCATAAGGAAAACAAAAAATGTTGTCGGTGTAATCATCGGTATAGTAATTCTTGTAACTATTTGAAATGAACTTGCACCATCAAGCCTTGCACTTTCATAGAGCGACTGCGGAACATTTGCAAGTCCTGCCGTAAACAAAATCACACAAAATCCGCAGTATTTCCAAATGTAAATAAAAATTATCATCACCATTGAAAATTCGGAATTAAAAAATTCAATAGTATTAAAACCGAAAAAATTAAGTATTCCGTTAATTGCTCCGTAATCATCAAAAACCACCTGCCACACGCAGATAAGCGAAGCTACAGGCACTACAACAGGGATAAGCAAGGCACTTCTGAAAAACGATGATATTTTCTTAAAAGAATTAAGAAACAGTGCAATTAAAAACGAAATCACCATTAAAAGCGGTATTGCAACAACAGTAAATATTGATGTGTTTTTTAAAGCAAGCAAAAAGGTATTATTTTGAAAAAGGTGTATGTAATTTTCTATTCCTACAAAAGTGCCTCCAACGTATAGGCTTTTTATAAAACAAATTATGTACGGCACAACGTAAAAAACTGCTATCCCTAAAAATGATGGCAATATAAACAGATATGCCGCTATATGCTCTTTTTGTTTCCTTGTTAATTTAGATTTTCTCATAATTCATTCCTACTCAGTCAAATAAATTTCCGTAGCAGCCGAAAGTTGACGAATAAACTTTTCCTTTGAAATATCCCCGTTTAAGTAATCGTTCACAATATCTCCGATAACCGAGGAGTTGTAATAAGTATTTTCAAATTCCAGATAATCATATAAAGTACAACTGCTTATACTGTTAATCATATCTAAATATTCATTAAAAAACTTAGTTTTTATTTCATCTGAATATTCTTCCTCAGATTTCTCATACTCTCCATCATCATTAATATCATATACACGTTTTGACGTATAGTCAATTACATATTCAAAAGCAGCTTTATTTACAGGCAGTGCCCTTACCACTATTGATGGTGATGAGCTGCTTTCACTCCATAATTTTTGAATATCATAACTTAAAACATATTGAATAAAAGCCAATGCTTTTTCTTTGTTATTTGAATTATTATTCAATGCAATACCACATTGAACAAATGCTGATACTGCATTCGCCTTTTTATTGTAGTTTGGAATAATAACCGGCGTGCTGTTATTATTATAAATATAAAAATAAGAATTTAGCGTACTCATCATAGAACCGTCGAAAGATAATTGTGAAGTACGAAACAAATAATTACCTATTATATCCCATGTAGTTCCTTCTTTTCTTGAATTATCATTCCTAATCATTTTTCCAATATAATCTAAGCTCTCGGTAAATTCATCGCTTGAAAATTCTGTAGTTTTATTATAAAAATCCACATATTCATTAACATAGGAAAGGAAGAACTTATATGTTTCATCTTTATTTCCAAAAAGCGCATAACTATGGTCTTTGTCAGATAACCGTATCTCTAACTCTTTAAATGAAAAGTTAGTATTTCCCAGATTATATTTATCTAATATTTCCTGAGTTGTTATAAGTATATTGGGGCAATAAGCTATAGGTATAATATATCGCTTTCCATTGTAAATTCCGCAATCCATTATTGTTGAATTATAGTCATCAAAATCTATATCGGATTTGTATAATTCCGCAAGCTCATCTATATCCGCAAATGAACCGTTATCAATCAGCTTTTCAAAAGGTAATTTTTGATTCAATGAAATTATGTCGGGTCCTTTCCCCGCCATTATCTCCGTTGATATTTTTGTAAGCATAGTATCTTCCGAATCAAATTCCACAATTTCAATTTGATAGGACTCATCGTAATGCTTTGTACAATATTTATTGTACCTTTTAATAATATCGCAAATAGCATCCTCATAGTATGCACAATATGTAAGCTTTGAGGAATTGCTTGAAGCTGTGCTTTCACCACATCCGCTGAAAGCAAACACAGTAATAATAAATTGTAATGTTAAAATTATCGCAATTTTATTTTTCATAATGATTCACCTTGTGATTATATATCTTAACATAATTCTAAATTATTAATCTGTAGTTTATCTGAATTTTTATTATTTAAATCAACAATAACGCTCTACTTGTTAATTCATACGGATAAGTAGCGAAATTAATATGCACTGAGTTAAATTCACTTCATTAATAATTGAAAGTAACATATAAACCCTTTGCAGGGTCGGAAACTACTACAATATCACCCTTAACTTTAGTTATAACTACATAATGCAATAAGGAATTGTCAATTATCACGTGTGCAATAACAGGTATAGGTAATTTAAAGGTTAATGATTCCTTATCAGCTTCAACAACCTTTTGCTGAAAGCCATAGTGTTCAATCGCCTTTACAAGTCCATATGCACTTGTACCTTGTCGATCTGTACCTGCAATATCGCGAATTTTTGCTATAGATACTTTTAAACCGTATTTTCTAAAAATTGCGGCCAGACAAGCTGGGCCGCAATCTGTTTCGTCATTTTGTAATATACATTTGAATTTTTGCATAACACTATTCATCTAAATAAATTTCAGTTCTTGATTTAAGCTCTTTAAGAAATTTATTCTTATTAAATTCACCGGATAAAAACTTATCAACAGTACTGCCTATAACTTCTGTATTATAATAATCATATAATCCGCAAAGCTTATATTCTTTTATTTTATCAATATAGTTCTTTGCGTACATAAAATCAGATTCTGAAACACTTGTGGTGTTGTCAATATATTTTACCGCTTGTGCTTTATTAAATAAACTATCGTAAGATTGATTATTTACAGGATACTCCCACCCGGTTCCCCATGAAGTACCGGGTTCATAATTTTTGATATTTGCTCCGCAATAGTCACTTTGAACTTTCTCTGACAATGCATACTTAATGAATTTCAGTATTTTTTGTTTATTATTCGAATTATTGTTTATAAAAATTGCATCCATAATCTTTCCTATCGGAGCACCATCCTGATTTGGCATATTTGTAATCAACGGTTTGTCTCCGTCATTATCAATCGCCGCAATTTCATCATAGAGTGCAAATAATTCATACTGCCCAGAAACAGAAAAGATAGGCACAATTTCATCTGTCTTATTTTCATTACTGTTACAAAACTCTTTTAACGAAGTAATTGATTCCATGAAATTTTCACTGTCAAAATTACACTTTTGAGAATAGAGATCTACATGCTCATCAATATAATTAAGGAGAATTCTTTTATAATCTTCTGAGTCATAAAAAAATCTATTATTTGTTCTATCTTTTAGGATATTGTTATTCAGGGTTACCACACCGTCATATGTTAATTTGCTCTCAGCATTATCATCTGAATATTTTGAAAACTCAACGGATGATGTTAATAATATTTGTGGTTCAAAAACAACAGGTAAATAATATCTTTTTCCCTCATAAACACCTGCGTTGAGAATATTAGAATTATAATCTGATAAATCCAACTTATCATCAGATAAATCATCGTCAAAAATATCATCAAGGTTCGCAAATATCCCTTGTTTTATCAGTTTTTCTGTTGATGATGACAACATTTCCAATTCAGCTGATGTTATAATGTCAGGACCTTTCCCCGCCATTATTTCGGTTGAAAGACGACTTGCCATTTCTTTCATATCATCAAACTCAACAACATTTATTTTATAATCTGTATTACCAAATTTCTTGTTATAATCATATATAAAGGAGCTGACTGTTGATACTTGCGGTTCATAGTGATAATAAGTAATTGTATTCTCCTCTTTTTTGTCTGCTTCACATCCGACGCAGGTTAAAACAGAAAATATTAATACGACTGCCAATAAAATACTTAAAAATTTTTTCATCAGCTTACTCCTCTGTATAATAATAATTTACTTTAAACAAAAGTTTATTGATACAACTATGTCAAAATTTACGGATAACATGTTAAAAGTATATAGGAAATGATGTTGCTATTTAATTATTATCCAAGAAATACAACACTTGATTTTCCAGTTACCTGATATAAACCTAGACATGGACTGTACGTATTTGCATAATTTAGTGCAGCTTTTGTATGTGCTGTTGTATTAGTGCATTTTTTACTCCGTCCTTAATTTTACTTGATAATGAATTTTTGTTTTTCGTTGTAATCAACCTTCTTATTATAAATTTATCAAAAAAATATTTGTGAATGTTGATTTTTGCAAAAATGGTAATAAATCCGACAAAAATTGCACTCTATAATTCTTATTTAGGGAAGCAGCTTTAAACCTTATTTAAATTTTTCGATAATAAAAGTTTCAAATTCCTGCAACACAAAGCCAAAGTATATGCACTGAGTTAAATTCACTTCATTAATAATTGAAAGTAACATATAAACCATTTGCAGGGTCGGAAACTACTACAGTATCACCCTTAACTTTAGTTATAACCACATAATGCAATAAGGAATCGTCAATTACTACATGAGCAATAGCAGGCAGAGGTATTTTAGGCGTTAACACGCTTTTATCTGCTTCAACAACCTTTTGCTGAAAACCAAAATGTTCAATTACCTTTACAAGACCGTATGCACTAGTACCTTGTCGATCCGTACCTGCAATATCCCTAATTTTTGCTATAGATACTTTTAAACTGTATTTTCCAAAAATTGTGGCCAGACAAGCCGGACCGCAATCTGTTTCATCATTTTGTAATATACATTTAAATCTAATCATAATATACCAGTTCATTCTGTTAAATAAATTTCCGTAGCAGCCGAAAGCTGACGAATAAATTTATCCTTTGATATACCCTTATTTATATAATTGTCAACAATGTCACCGATAACATTGTCATTATAATATGAATGTGACACATCTTGATACAAGGTGCAAGCGTTTACATTATCGGCAATGTCAATGTATGCTTTCATAAAATCGTTGTCAATCCCGATAATTTTATTGTTATCATCCGTTCTTGAGCCGGCAACAAGCTTAGCATTATCGTAAACAGACATATTCACAGGAAAACTCAAACTTCCTGATGCTGTTGCACCAATTTCTTGAATTTCATCACTAAGAGTATATTTTATAAACGCAAGTGCTTGCTCCTTTAGTTGTGTATTATTATTAATTGCATATCCAGCCTGTATGTGTGCGGAATTAACATCTTTGTTTTTTGTCAATCCACGAAAGACTACAGGTGTTTCATTTATAGATTGATAATAAGAATAATTTCCTGCCATCAACGGAAATGACCGATTTATATACAATCCGTCAAACAATTCATTTGTATTGTTTTTTTGAGAAATCGTCAACATCTGCATCATTACATCTAAATTATCTTTAAATTCATCGGTATCAAAATACACAGCTTTATTTTCAAAATCAACATAGCTGTTTAAAAATCTGCAAAAGAGTTGCATTGGATAATCAAACCACAAAAAATCCGACAACTCATTAGATACAAATGAATAGCCTTCATCATTTAAAAAATAATTTTCAAATACATCTGAAAAATTACTGTATGTCAAAGAAAAGCCGTTATTTTCTTTGATATCGAAATTTTTCAATCTTTCTTCTGTAGATACCAATACATCAACTCCATAAAACAGCGGTACAATATATAAACCGTTATCATAAACTCCTGCGTTGAGTATGTTAACGTTATAATCATCAAGATTTATTGCATTTGAAGAATTATCATCTTTTAGCAAATCATAAATATTCATTAATGAACGGCTTTCAATTAATTTTTCAAAAGGTAATTTTTGACTAAGTGAAATAATATCAGGTCCACTTCCTGCCATAATTTCAGTTGATATCTGCGTTGACATTTCTTGTTCAGAATTAAATTTAACTATCTCAATTTGGAAAGACGGATTATTACTGTTTATGCAATATTTATTATATTTTTCTATAATCCAAGAAAGAGAGTCTTCATCATTTAATGTGTAATAAACAAGATGATTTTGTTCGCTGTTATTTTTTATTGCACAACTTGAAAATGAAGTAATTATTATAACACTTAAAAGTATAGCTATTATGGCTTTAATAGATTCATGTGGTTTAAATAAAAAGCGTGTGAACATAATACATTTTATCCTTAGTCTATTCCGTTAAATAAATTTCCGTTGCCGCTGTGAGTTGACGTATAAACTTTTCTTTTGAAATATCTCCGCTTAAATATTTATCAACTATGTCACCAATTACTGACGAGTTGTAATATGAATGGGATGCATCCCTATAAAGTGTACATTGATTAACATAATCTGCTATTTTCATATATGTGCTTATAAAATCATTATCTATGCCAATTATTCTGTCATCATCATCTGTTACTCTGCTTGCTGTGTATTTCAATTGTTCATATGCCTTGTTATTAAGAGGAAAGCTTATACTCGCTGAAAGTGAATTGCCTTTTGCACCACATATTCTCATTTGGCAATCATCTGAAAGAGCATATTTTATAAAAGCATATGCCTGTTCTTGAAGTTTTGTGTTATTATTTATTGCAAACCCTATTTCTAAAAAAGCAGAATAAATATCATCACTTTTCACCAATCCCCTAAATACAACAGGTGTTTCACCTATTGATTTGTAATAAGCATATTTCCCTGTAATAAGCGGTAAGGAACGATTAATATATAAATCATCGAACAAAGCATTTGAGTTATCTTCCCTTGTGTTTATTACCATCTCACGCATAATATCAAGATTATCTTTGAATTCATCATCAGTAAAAAATGTTGACTTATTATCAAAATCTATATAACTATTTATAAATCTGCTAAAAAGCTGCATAGGGTGATCAAACCATAAACCGGTATCACTGTCATTTGAAACAAAGCTGTAATTCGTTGTTGAATTAAAAAAAGGAGAAAATTTGACTGACACATTGCTGTAGGTCAGTGTTTCACCATTGTTACCTGAAACATTAAATTGTTTTAACCTCTCTTGCGTTGAAACAAGCACATCCATTCCATAAGACAGCGGAACAATATAACGTTTACCGTCATACACACCGACATTCATTATAAAAGAATTGTATTCATCAAGCTCAATTTTATCTTTAGTTTCATCATTATTAATCAAACTATTAATATCCAAAAAAGCTTCATTTTCTATAAGTTTTTCAAACGGAAGATTCTGATTCAATGAAATAATATCAGGTCCTTCTCCAGCCATAATTTCTGTTGACATTTTTGTGCACATATCATCATTATTTTCAAATTCAATTATCTCTATTTGATAAGACTCATCATATTTTTCTAAACATATCTTATTGTATTGTTTTATAAGAGAACTAAAATCGTCTTCTGCATTAGAAGTATAATATTTTAACTTTTCGTTACTTTTGATTTTGTATTCATCACAAGAAGTAAAACTCAATAACATAGCACATAAAATTGCTAAAATTATACTATTTGAAAACACTTTTTTCATAATGATTCACCTTATGATTATATATATCTTAACATAATTCTAAATTATTAATCTGTAGTTTATCTGAATTTTTATTAATTCAGGTAGATTGGAGGACTTCTGTTTTTAAAAAACATAACTGCCCTTTCTGCTTTCAATGCAAAAAAGGCAAAAAAATAATGCCGACAGGTAATAGCATTAAAAGCTATAACTTGTCGGCATTTATATTCTTATTTTTAATTACGAACAATTATCCTCAATAATATTTCCGTCCTTTATCTCAATAACGCGTTGACATTTATTTGCTATATCTAAATTGTGTGTTACTATAATTATGGTAATTCCATTCCTGTTTAAATCAAAGAGCATTTTCACTATTTCTTCCGATGTTTTACTGTCCAATGAGCCTGTAGGTTCGTCGGCAAATATGTATTCTGGGTTTGTAACCAAAGCACGCGATATAGCTACCCTCTGTTTTTGACCACCGGAAAGCTGTGATACTTTTTTAGCTTTCAGGGACGCAATTCCTGTTTTCTTTAAAGCTCTCATTACTGAACCTTTTTTATCCTTTATTTTTTTATTAAAATATAAGGGTGTCATTACATTTTCAAAAACAGTAAAATCATCAATCAATGCAAAATCCTGCAATACTATTCCAATCTTAGAACTTCTAAGCTTTGATTTTTTACTTTCGCTAAGTTTATTGATATCAATATTATCAAGATAATATTCTCCGTCAAAATTATCAATGCATGACATAATATGTAATAATGTGGATTTACCCGCACCGCTTTCTCCTATAATTGCAACCGTTTCTCTATCGTCAATTTTTAGGTTTATGTTGTTTAACGCATGAACCATATTTTTTTTCCCTTTTAAATATATCTTGTTCAAATTTTTAATTTCAATCATAGTTGCCTCCGATTATCTTTTATATTTAAAAACTTCTATAGGTGGGTTTTTCTTTAATATTCTATAAGGAATTAACGATAATGATAACAGTATCATAATTATAGCTATTATAGCAATATAATTAAGCCAACACATACTTTTTTGCATAACAAAAATAAATATTACAAAGAATACAACCAATGTCAGAACAATATAGATAACAGTATATAATAAACTTATCAAAAAACATTTTTTGGTTGAAGCACCGCATAGATATAAAATGGAATAAAAATAAAGATTCTTATAAGTAGAAATAGCAATGCAACCAATCATTCCAAACAACGAAACTAAAGATAAAGTTAAAAGAATCGGACCTAATGCTCTAACTCTTGCATAAGCATCTTCTTTTCCGTTTTCTAACACATCAAAAAAAGTTCTGACATAATAATAATTACTAAACAGTTTATAAGCTTCATTTAAATCGTTTGAATTTTTTAAAACTATAGCTTCAGTCATTCCGGTACTAATAATTTCTTTTGGCAAATAATTATATAATGTTAATAACGGAATTTCAAATGATTCATCTGCTTTGCCTAACATATCTTTTGTATTCAATTCTGTACCGCCATTATTAAAAGTACAGTAGTAAGAAGTTTTTAATATACCAACAATCTTTCCCGTAAAACCATTTTCTGAATCAATATCAATTATGTCACCAATATTAAAATGTTTATTTAAGGAATAAGGTATTACTACAGGAATATCTTTTAAATCATCTGTACACTCGTTTAGCCATGTTCCTTCTAATAATTCGGGAGTATAATCATTTACAAATTCATCGCTATATCCATAAAGGGTATATTCTCCTAAGTAAGCTACACCACCCAATTCACAATAATCTATTGAATTTTCGGGCAATTTATTTAATAATCTTTCCGGAACAGAATTACCGCCATTATCAACTATTATTCCGTTTATATTTGAAAGTCCACTGCTAATGTACTCATCAACTGTAACAAAGTAACTATTTGCAGTAACTAAAATATCGCTTAATAATAAAGTGGAAGCAACTAATTGTATTATTATAATTATGCTCATTAATATATTCTTACAGAAAAGATGGTATGAAAATTTAATTAACTTCATTATTTTGTCACCCCAATCTTTTTTCGGAAATAGATATATTTTTTACATATTTTGAAATTACAGGAGCACTAGTAATAATAATAACTATAAAGTACACTATAATCATACTAATGTAATCATATATTCCTAAGCTGTATGTAAAATCCTCATATTGTACATATTCAATTATGCTTGGCAAGACACATCTTGAAAAAATACATCCACATACAAATGATATTAAAGCAATAATGAAAATTACATTAGCTAAGAGAAAAATGCAAGTTGTTTTTGTCGCACCGTTCAATCTATAAATATAAATAATTTTGTTATTCTTTTCTAATATATATAAATAGACAAATGCTACATTTATCATTGATAACAAAAATATTCCTATATATATAATAGTAGTAGAATCATTCCATAAGCTGTCAATATTTTTTATTCTTTCCGGATAGATTATTTCTGCATTTTCAAAGCATTCCGTCAATTGAGAAATAATTTTATTATTTTCATCGTCATCAGGATATTTATCTAAAACAATTGATACAGATTCATTATTATGCTTCACATCATTTATAGATGATATAGGCAATATATTATAACCGCCAACTGAATATGTACCAATTACAGTATATTTATCATTGCATATTGATATTTTATCCTCTTCTATCACACCTTCATCACCTGATATTATTACATGTTTGTTTGTCACAAATTCGTCTTGGTTGAAATATCTACCATGCTTAATGTGATTGGGATAGTAAAGATAGTCAAACATTATTCTTGTATCATCAATATTAGCTTTTATGGAGACTGCATTTAATTCTAAATCACACTTATTATTAAAATGCTCTATCTCTTTTAGCATCGTATTATCATCGATGAATGCACCATTAAACGATACAGTATAGGTCTTAGAACTATCATATTTTTTATTTGCATTTGTATAGCTTGCAAAATACGAAAACACAAAAAGAGATGCAAATATTGATATTATCTGTATTAAACAAAGAAATCCAACCAATAACTTATTATTTTTAAAAAAATGCCAAAAGATTTTAATTGATAAATTTAACATTAGCTTCATCCTCAAAAGGGTTCCTTATAGTATAAGGACACCCTCAACTTGAATATCTACTTATGATTGAGTTCCCACAACATTGTATATTAATGTATTGCTGTTATTGCTCAACGTGAAAATGTGTTTAGTGCTACCAACAGTAGTACCGTAGCCTGCCTCTTTGTTTACATAATTTGAAGAAGAACCGCTTGCGGCCAAGTCACCGTTTGTTTTATAAATATAAACTTTGACATTTGTTGATTTTAAACCGCTGCTGCTATTAATTTTGGAATAAGCTGTATCAGAATATGTAGGGAAAGTACTGCCTTTCCAATGTTGTGCGGTGACTGTTGCACTACCTCCACCAGAAACCGAAAGCGATTTTGTATGCTTTTTCTCAGTTTGATCGGTCTTACTGAGTACGTACGAACCCGAACTGGTTGTGGTTGCAGCTGATGCACTAAAACAACCTAACATTATCGTTGAAACCATTAAGATACAAAATCCTAATAAGAACATTTTCTTTTTCATTGTAAAACCTCTTTCTTTTTAATATATTTATAATTTTTCGCAAATTATTAAAACATCGGAAACTCCTCCTTCCTGAGAATACAATAAATAATTTCTTTTGTATTTATGTTCTTCATTTATATTTGTTGAGTTTGTCTACAGTAACCTAAAATCGTAAATGCTTAGTTTAATCCTAGTTTAATTTGTAATTTGGACTTTTCTCATTAATAACACCAAGGTGCTCATTATAACTCCGCATATCAAAGAGTACCATATGTTTCTGAGTTCTGTTAAAACACAAAATAATGATATGATAAATATACAGACTGAAATTAAAACAGCTAATGTTTTGTACCACTTTTTCTCGTAACTATTCAATGGATTGTTTTCTGTGTCAAGAGGGGACATTAATATTATCAACACCACACAAAGTAATTCAAATATTATGAGTAAATAAGTAAATATATTACCAACACTATTTGACAATTTAATTAAGCACAACACTATTATGCTTGAAATAACAGAAAACGCATAACACCTGACCGGCGTTTTAGCGTGATAGCCGCCTGCAAACTTACGGATAGCTATAAAAGAAAAATAGAAAACTAAACTTTCAATAAATAAATTGAAACACAATCCTAATATCATAACAGTTGCAATATGTATTAATGATGATAAAATAATATTAGCAGCATATTCGTAAATTTCTTTATCTTCGTTTTTTATAAGGTCGTTTGATACAAAAAACTCTATGAGTTTTGAACTAAACTTTTCCATTACTTTATCTTTTTAAATTTGTCAAGCTTGGCAGGAGCCTTAGGCTGATACATAAAAAAGCAAGTGGATGAATTAGCATTTATTGAGAGTGCTAATGTAAAACTAGCAATAATTGCAGGTGAAATTTTGCAGATAATGGTTTTAATTGTCTTCATAGTATTATTTCCTCCTTTTGTTGGAATTTTAACACATATTAGAAATAAAAACATAATTTTTGCAAAAATGATATCAATTTCATTCAAAGTGATGTATTTTTCTAATTATTTCGTCAAAAATAAAAAAATTATACCTAAAACAATGACATTTTTTGCAATATATGTTATAATTATGTTATAATTCGCGGGAGGTTTTCCTTTTGAAAGTATTGATTTGTGACGATGATAAATGTATTGTCGATGAAATTAAAAACAATCTGAATACATTTTCAGATAAACATAGAATAGTTTTTGATATTGATTTGTTTTACAATGGTGTAGAACTGCTGAATAGTAATATCAGTTATGATATGGCGTTCATTGATATTGAAATGCCTCTGGTAAATGGTCTGACTTTGTCCGCACAATTAAAAAAGGTAAACTCTAATATAATTATTTTTATTATAACCTCGCATGATGCTTATCTTGATGACGCTATGGATTTGGACGTGTTTCGCTATCTGTCAAAGCCTATTGACAATAACCGTTTTTTCAGAGCATTAAATACGGCTATTAACTATTATCATTCCAATACTCAAATAATAACTCTTGAATACTATGACGAGTATTATTCTGTTTTCACAAGCGATATAGTATATATAACTACTGAAGAAAGAAAGGCTGTTATTATAACACGGCAGAAGAAGTATTATACAAATAAAAAATTAAGTTATTGGAAAGAAAAACTAAAGGATTACGATTATTTTGCACAACCGCATTACAGCTATCTTGTTAATCTGAGGTATGTCTCGGATTTTAATAAGACTCAGCTTAATATTAATATAGATTTAAGAAGTGAAACTCTACCTATATCTCAAAGGAACTATTCAAACTTTAAAAAGGCATATTTTGCATACATAGGGGTATAAAAATGGTATATACAATTTGCTATGCATTTATTTTTCTTGCAGAAATTCTGATATCACTGTTTTATTTTGAAAACAAATTTGAAAGAAAATCAAGCAAAAAATTTTTGTTATTTTCAGTTGTTATTGTGTATGTATTATTGTATTTATCTCGATTATTGAATTTAACATTGGTTAATTTAATTGCATTTTTTGCGTGTAACTTCTTTTTACTTTATTTTTGTTATTTCATAAGTGTTAAATCCTGTATTTTCCACTGTAGCATATTACTTATATTTATGGCAATCACAGAAAGTATTGTTATGTTTGTTTCAACAGTATTATTCGGTACGGATTTATTCACTTGCCTGGATAATTCTCTAAGTCTCATTATTCAATCGACTATCAGTAAACTGTTATATTTTTTGATAATTTACTTTGTATCAAAATTCTCAATAAAAGAACATAAATCAGAAAGTTATTCTCTTTCTATACCTCTTTTGGTTTTACCTGCCTCAAGCATTCTGCTACTGTATGCAGTATCATATGCACTACACAATTTTGATTTAGAACAAAAATACATGTATTTATTAATAATAAGTATAGTGCTATTACTTTTCTCAAATATAGCGGTTTTTTGGGTATATGAATTTACTTTGAAAACTCAAAGACACAATATGGAATTGGAATATGAAAGGCAAAATGAAAAATCTACGGCTGAGTATTATGATTTACTTAATGAGCAAAATGAAAACTCAAAAATTGTTATGCACGACATAAAACGGCATTTAAACGCCATTAAGAGCATTGCCAAAGACAAGTCTGTTACAGAGTACATAGACGATTTTATTGAAGACTTCAGCATAAATAAATCTGTTGATTACTGCAACAATCCTATGGTCAATTCAATCGTTAACAGGTACAAATCCTTCTGTGACAAGTTCGGGGTGAAGATGAATATTGACATCAGAAGTGCTGATTTTAGCTTTATGAGCGAACCCGACATAACTGCTCTGCTTGACAATCTGCTTGAAAACGCAGTTGAAGCGGCACAAAATACAGAGAACGGATTTATAGACTTTTTAGCTTTCGTGCGAAAAAATAAATATCTGTCAATACAGCTTACAAACTCTGTAAAGAATATTATAACCGTCAAAAACAACCGCATAGCATCATCAAAAAAATCTGACGCAATACATGGAACGGGACTGAAAAGCATTAAAAGAGTAGTTAAAAAATATGACGGTGAAATAAATATGAACTTCAATGAGGATGATATGACCTTCACATCAAATGTTGTGTTTGAAATTCGGAGATAACGCAGTAATCGAATCATATAATTCCTTGACTAATGAAATGCATTATATAATGAGAAATTCCAATACCTAATAATACTGATATCAACAAGATGAGATCTAATTGATGGAATTAAGAATCGGAAAGAAATTGCAAATATAAAAGTTTTGCAGTTGGATTTATTGTTATTATTTTTGCCTATTAAACATTTTATATAGCAAGCTACTTTTACCCCCATGTTCACGGTAACACTGTTCAGTTACGATTTATCTAGGCTTTTTCGAGTTTTATAATAATCATGTAAGTGCTTAAGTATCGCTCTTTAGAAATAAATTATATTTTCTTAGACTTATATAATCTATCTGCATTGATACTATTGTCTGTTTCAACAATTATTTATGTAATTTTGATGTTAAAAATCAAATTATAGTATCAGGAAAAGGAATATCTAATGAAATGTTTTAAAAATCGCTATAACAATTTATCATATATAATTTTCACAATACTATCTTTGTTTTCAATAAGTCTGATTTTTAACAATAATGTATGGTTTGATGAAGCTTATACACTGTCGCTAATTCAGCACAATTATTCCGAAGTAATTGAAATATTAAAATCGGATATGCATCCTCCTCTATACTTTATATCTCTGAAATTCTTCTGTGAGATTTTCGGTTATTCGATTTTAGTAACTAAAATTTTTTCGGTACTCGGTTACATTGCAACGCTTTTGCTTGGCTGTACCGTGGTTAAGAAGCATTTCGGTTCGGATACATCAATGGTATATATGCTTACTATAGGGGCAATTCCTATGTCGCTTTATTTCAGCGTTCAGCAAAGGTCATATGAGTGGTGTATATTTTTTGTTACGCTCTGCTTTATAGAGACTCTGTTATTTATTAAAAGCTGTAAATACAGACATTGTATTATATTTGTTATTGCCGCCCTGTTTGCCGCATATAATCACATTTATGCTCTTTTAGCAGTCGGAATAATATTTGCATTTTTAAATATTTATATTTTCACTAAAAGCAAAAAACTGATAAAAGCAATAATCCTCTCCGATATTTCTATTATAATAGGGTATTTCCCTTGGATTTTTCCGCTTCTATATCAAACCGAGGCGGCTGCCGGTAGCTTCTGGCTAAAAGGAGTAGAACCGCTTTCGGTGGTTGTGTTTGCATCGGGACTTGTTATTTCGACGCTGATACTCGCCAAAAAGGAAAACCGCAGGTTATCTGTAATATTTGCGATAACCTGCGTATTAAGCGTTCAGGCGATAGGTCTGCTTGTGACAATTTTCATTCGCCCCTTTTACATAGCGAGGTACAGCGTTGTTATATCGGGAATTTTCGCGCTGCTTGTCGCTTTCGGCACACAACATATAAAAGAAAAAGTTAAAAATATTATTTGCGTATTGCTTTGCGCACTTAACGTAGCCTGTCTTATCGGCACGGGAATATTTGAATACAACCCGTCAATGAATAATTTTTTCAACCGCTTTGATGAAATAGCTTCTTCAACAGATACATTTTTATATTGCGACAGCTCATTCGGAATTTTGTCATATTATTATCCCGAAAACACGCATATCTGCACTTATTACGAACCGTGGTTTTCGGCTTTTGACAATGTTGATTGTGTCAATAAAAAGGATATTGTAAATGATATTGATTTTGATAATACGGTTTGGTTTGTTAAGAACGAATTAACCAAGACGCCTGATTACATAAAAGATAATTTTATTTTGGAATTAACGGATACATTCAAATGTGATTTCAATACCTTTGAGGTGTATTCGATACAAAATAATTTTAATTCTAATTTTCATGCACCTAATTAATTTAACATAAACAGCAAACTGCTCTTACCGCCGTGTTCACGGTAGCGTTGCTGTGTTGTGACAAATCCTGCTTTTTTCAAATCTTTAATAGCTCTTCGTACTGTAGCAGGCGACAGCTTTATGTCGCCTGCTATTGTTTTTACAGAGGGGAGGCATTCACCGTTTTTATCGGCTCGGTCGTGGAGGTAGGTATATACGGCTACGGCTCTGTGAGGTAAGTCCATTTGATACAGAAAAGTTAATCTACTCATTGCTGTTATCCCCCTGTGGTGGTCGCTCGGTTCTGACGACTACTTTTCCCTGCTTATTTTTGTTCTTTTCAACGCTTGAATTTTCGGGTTCTTCTGTTGGCTCATATTTCTGTTCAGAATCGATAGTATTTCCACTGTCGGCTTGTTCCGCATTTGATGAGGTCTTAAGATTTTCATTTTTCTTCTTTTTCTCACCGCTTGCTTCATCGAAATCCAAATCAGTTACTGACGGTTCAAGATAGTGAGGACAGTATGTCTTGATTATGTTGTTGAACAACTCAGAACGATTGGCATAGTGAACTTCACGATTGCCGTTTTCCATGACCTCATACTTTTCCTCAAATTCAATGCCCCATTCAAACAACAGCTTAAGCTTAACTTTCATGGGATAAAAACCTGTTTTCATAACAACAAATGTGCCTTTTGGAAGTGACTTCAACTCATCGGGAGTCATAAGTGGTCGTTCAATCATTTGCAAGGATTGTGACGGATCGTTTTTGCTCCTGCTCACCGAGCCACTCATTACGGTACGACTTCCAAGTGCTTTTGATAACACTTCCGCACTTGTGCTGTTGGGAGCAAAGCCACCGAAGATGGTCAGCTGTGTGTTGTCGATAATTACATCAGCACCCTCTTTTCCGTAATTCTTCTCCAACTGTGCAAAGGATTGAATTATCGGCACTATCTGCAAACGCCTTGAACGAGAAGCAGAAAACATCATTTCAGCCGATTCAATCTTTGGCAATGGCGATAGGTAAGGGGTTGATATTATCGCCACCTTTTCCCCCGCCTCACACCGAACATGAGCGATTTCCACTCATCCGGCGTTCCATCGGTGTATACAAATTCAATAATCATATTTTCTTTAAAACAACAAAATCCTTGTGGTTAGATAGGGTTAAATTTAAGCGTTTTCTCAGCCTGTTCAGTTTATCCTTCTGTCTGCTGTTCAATGAAAATTTCTGTAAATAATAGCTTATAGTTTCTGCATGGACAGCATGTAATAAAATATGGACATCTTGTTTTATCAGTACAAGGTTTGAATATTTGTCGTCTCCGCCGTCTGCTCTTCGAGTTTTGTGATGATAATGTATATCGCCAATTACAAGAGGTTGCCCTGTAATAGCACATTTACCTTGCTGGGCACAATATAACGCTAATCTATTATCGTTATACTCAATGCTTTTGCCCTGCACAGGGTTTTCCATAAGGTAGTGCAGGATATTTACATTCACTTTTTCAAGCGACTTATGAACAGCCGCTCGCCCTTCTGGTGCGTAGATACACCAATTCCTCGCTCTGTGCTTTGGCGGCTTTGTTTGCACATACGCAATCGAAAGCACAAACAATCCTCGAATATATCTTAACTGACTGCTTTGTCCATATGAGCTTGTAAAATAAAGTGTGTAAGTTAAAAAATAGCTTGCACACTTTTTGCATTTGTGCGGTATTTGCCGTTCCGCTGATTTTTGACGACATAAAAATTGCCACACCTCCGTCTTTGCTATGCTCGGCAACCTCAAATTCTTCTACTATATCATGCAGTGCCGGTTGCGAAGTTTTGACGGTTTCCGTTGTGTTTTTTAGTTTATCGAAAAACTCATCTTTTGAAATAGTAACATTATCCTTGTACTCCTCATCGCCGAAATTTACGGAAAGAGGAATACAATCAATCATTAATTCTTTCAGTTCGTTCGGTTCAAAATCCGATGCAGAATCTGTTATTATCTTTACCATTAAAGCACCTCTGAAAAGATTTACATTAACAGTATAACCAATCTGCATTTAAAAAATCGGCACAGAGCGTACCGATTTTAAAATTAATGTGTATTTACATATTCAATAAATTCAGGAGTTTTTGACCAATACTTTATACCCCAATTTTCAAAATTCCACTCTTCCATATAATTATTACATTCGTAGTCTATGTAATAAAGGGTTTCGTTTTGCACTACAAAATTTGTCGGGAAATAATCTATATTCGTGTTATTTGCGTAAAGCAGTTTGCACATTGCTTTTACCTGCTCCGCATATTCTGACTTTACTCTGTCTGCCTTTACCATATCAAATATTGTGTCGCCCTCTATGTACTCCTTTAATATCCGTTCGTTTTCAATATCTATGTCGAGCATTTTCGGCATAGTTATTCCGATTTTTTTAAGGCGGTTATAATCATTTAATTCGGATTGAATTTTGTCTCCAAACTGATAATAGCTGCACGGCTCGTGATGAATCTGCTTTAAAACATACTGATTTGTACCGTCGGATGCAAGGTAAGAATAACCGCCCTTGCCTTTGCCGAGCAATTTTATTACGGTGTAATTTTTACCGTTTACCGAAAGTTCTGTAGGAATTGCATTTGACATATAATCGCCTCATATCATAATTTAATTTAAAACATACAATGTAATTATACCATCTAAAAAATGTAAAATTTCTGACTGCCTTGCAGCCGTCTGTATAAAAAGAGATTTTTAAGATACTCGCCAAGTTTTTCAAAATCAGTCGCCAAGGAAAGAAATACGGCACAGAGGTTTCTATGCCCTCTGTGCCGTATTTGCGATGTTTCCGTGATGGATCGTTAATTGTTACTTATCTCTGATTATTTGACGGAATGCCTTTTCCTCTTATCAAATACCGTTACACCTGTCAGAACACCGCCGCTGACAAATAGCAGTGCGATCCACAGCATGAGGTTGCTTGTATCGCCGGTCGGGGGAGACTTCGGCAACTTAGCCGTTACGGTGTCGGCCTTGGCGATTTCCTTAGTGCCGTCCTTGTCACTGTAATACTTATTACATCCGCTACAGTACCAATACTCGATATTGCCCTCGGAATCCTCGGTCGCCGCCTTGGCTGGGAAATGCTTTAAGTCGGTGTGGTTCTTCGGGTCAAGCTTACCGTAGGATTTGCCGCAGACTTCGCATACTGCCTTATCCCTGCAGGTTTCCTTACCACCGATGTGGTTTGTGATCACCTTTCCACAGTAATCGCAGACATGATCCTTATCCGCGTCCTCATGGTTGGAGAATACCTTTCCGCAATAGTCGCAGACGTGGTCTTTGTTTGCATCTTCGTGGTTGGAAATCACTTTGCCACAGTGATCGCAGATGTGATCTTTGTCTGCGTCCTCGTGGTTGGAGATTGTCTTTCCGCAATAGTCGCAGATATGGTTGTTGTCCGCATCCTCATGGTTGGAGATTGTCTTTCCGCAGAGGTCACAGATGTGATCTTTGTCCGCGTCCTCGTGGTTGGAGATTACCTTTTCGCAATAGTCGCAGACGTGGTCTTTGTTTGCATCTTCGTGGTTGGAAATCACTTTGCCACAGTGATCGCAGACGTGATCCTTATCCGCGTCCTCATGGTTGGAAATCACTTTGCCACAGAGGTCACAGACGTGATCCTGATTCGCATCCTCATGGTTGGAGATTATATTTCCGCAAATGTCGCATATGTGGTTTTTATCCTCATCGACGCAATTACCCGTTTCGATGCCTTCCGTACAGCCGTCTGCCGTGCATTGGCGGGTGTGTGTGCCGTCGCCGTTTGATGTCCATTCGCCGAAGGTATGCCCGTCGTTGACCGTTACGGTCATGTCGGCGGTGTTGCCCGCCTTGTCGGTGACAACGATTTTCTGCTCGCCGTCCGCGGGAGCGAGGGTAAAGCTGTTGTTTTCGTCAAGCGTGACCGCCGTGCCGTTTACGGTGACGGTGTCCACATATTTCTCGGTGATCGTGACCGTCTGCGCCTCGCAGTAGGTCTTGCCGTCCTCAATGCCGGTGATAACCGGGCTTGTGCCGTCAAGCACAATGCCGTCCGAACAGATGTAGTCCGTATTGCCTGCATTATCGGTCAGTCTGACATAGATAATATATTCGTTATCGGGGTCAATGCCGAACGGTGCGGTGTACGCTGTGAAGGTCATGCCGTCAAACTCCGCTTTTGTCAATTCCTTATCTGACAGCAGATATTCAACCGTTACCGTTTCGCCGCAGTTGTCGGCTGCGGTGATCGTCACCGTTTGCGTGTCCTTAAAGAACAGACCGAAGGTGATGTTGTTGAGAAACGCTTTCCAACTGTTCTCGCTGATTTTAATTTCGCCCGTGGGCTTTTCGATGTCTTTCCACCGTGCTTTAAGCGTTATATTCTCGGCAGGCATGGTCACGGGAATATCCCTATCCCAGCCGATAAAGGTGTAGCCCTCTCTTGTCGGGTCGGCAGGGGAGGTAATATTCGTGCCGTAGTCCTGCGTAATCGGAGCAATCTCGCTGCCGCCTGCGGTGTCAAAGGTGATTGTGTACCGATTGATTTCCCACTGTGCCGTGACAGTAATATTCTCGGCGGGCATGATTTCGGGAATATCCCTATCCCAGCCGATAAAGGTGTAGCCCTCTCTTGTCGGATTGTCAGGGGCGGTAATTGCTGTACCGTAATCCTGTGTAATGGGTGCAATCTCACTTCCGCCGTTGGTATCAAAGGCTATTGTATACTGATTGATTTCCCATTGTGCTTTAACCGTTATATTCTCCGCTGGCATGGTTTCGGGGATTTCCTTATCCCAACCCTTAAAGGTATAACCTTTTCTTGTCGGGTCAGCAGGGGCGGTAATTGCTGTACCGTAATCCTGCGTGATAGGTGCAATCTCACTTCCGCCGTTGGTATCAAAGGCTATTGTATACTGATTGATTTCCCATCGTGCTTTAACCGTCATATTCTCCGCAGGCATGGTTTCGGGGATTTCCTTATCCCAGCCCTTAAAGGTATAACCTTTTCTTGTTGGGTTGTCAGGGGCGGTAATTTCTGTACCGTAATCCTGTGTAATGGGTGCAATCTCACTTCCGCCGTTGGTATCAAAGGTTATTGTGTACCGATTGATTTCCCATTGTGCTTTAACCGTTATATTCTCCGCCGGCATGGTTTCGGGGATTTCCTTATCCCATCCCTTAAAGGTATAACCTTTTCTTGTCGGGTCGGCAGGGGTGGTAATTTTCGTACCGTAATCCTGCGTGATAGGTGCAATCTCACTTCCGCCGTTGGTATCAAAGGTTATTGCGTACTGATTGATTTCCCATTGTGCTTTAACCGTCATATTCTCCGCAGGCATAGTTTTGGGGATTTCCTTATCCCAGCCCTTAAAGGTATAGCCTTTTCTTGTCGGGTCGGCAGGGGCGGTAATTTTCGTGCCGTAGTCCTGCGTAATCGGAGCGATCTCACTTCCGCCGTTGGTATCAAAGGTTATTGTGTACTGATTGATTTCCCACTTCGCCCAGTATTCCTTATTGCCTGTTTCGGTGTTGCTGATTGCCGTAACAGGAGAGCCAGTCAGATTTTCGTTGTCATACCAGCCCACGAACGTGTGGCCTGTATAGGTCATATCGTCGGCTGTCGGGAGTGTTGCGCCCACGCCGTAGGTGTATTCGGTGACATTGCCGTTGTTGATCGTGCCGCCGTTTGCGTGCAGGGTTACGGTATAGGTCGGGGCTGTCCACTGCACCGTCAGTTCCGTCACATCAGCAGGAACGCTGTCGCCGGGTTCGTAGGATTTGCCATTGCCGTCAAGCCACATGAAGTAGCTGCCTGTATTTCCGTCCGGGCGGGTCAGGCCGTCGGACGCAGGGGCGGTAAATGTGCTGCCGTTTTTCACGATGATGTGAATAGCATCGGAGCTGCCGCCCAGCTTGCCGCCGTTCAGGTCAAGGGTAACGACCTTCATCCCGTCAGAACCCAGTGTGTCAGGGTTCAGGATTTCAAGCACGGGGCGGAAACCGACGCTCGGGTCGGAGTACGTAGCATCGCAGTTGATCCAGAAGCGGGCCGAAGCGCACCCGCGAATCGCACGGCGCGACGCGTTGCGAGAAACAGTATCCTGTCCCCACAAATACAAATACATATCATTCCCGTTTTGGATATATCCGCTGTTCTTATTCAGCATCGTGTCCCATTCGTTGCTTTGGGGCACGCCGCGTTCGGAATTGCCCAAACCTATAAAGTTACTTCCCACAGACGGTGCGCGCAGGGTATAGTCCACGCCGCCGCTGGCATAATCTTTGCCGAAAATCAGACTTTTCGTATTTAAGTCATCCCAGCTTACCGTATGCGTTACGACATAGTCCGCAATGAATAGGCTGTGGGGATATTTATTCTTCTGAGCATACTCCTCGGTGGTTGCCATTTCCGATGTGAGCTTATAAGCGTTGACCGTGCCTGCATAGGTAAAAGGCACATAATGAAGTGTGCTGTCCGGCAGATTGCTGTTTACCGTTCCGGGGATGTTCATCGCCGAAAGGTCAAAATAGTATCTGCCACCGGGGGTGAGGGTAAACTGCTCGTCAGGCTGACTTTCCACCGTCAGCGTGACATCCGCAAAAGCACTTGCAAGGTCGGTCTTGCAGTCACCGTTATACTGCTCGCTGAAGACCTTCATGGTATAGTCGCCCGGTGCAATGTCAGACGGGATTTTGATTTCAACCGTTCCGCTTTCGGCAGTAGGCTGTGCTACTCTGCCGTAATACTGTGCGCCATTGTTATCCGCCAGGATGACAGAGATATATTCATTTTTCCCTGTGGTCGCCCCTTTGTAATTCAGCGTAACGGTATCGTCGGGGGCGGCGCTGACAGTTTTTTCCGTTACGGCAAAATTGCGTCTACTATCTAAAAGCGTCAGTTTCCATTCGTTTCCGCTGTATTTGGAAACTTCGGTCAGCCCTCCGTCAGGCTTTCCGCCCACAGCGGCAGATGCAAAAAGGACAGAGTTCAGATTTAAGTTAAAAGCGGGACGAACAGTCCGATGATTATTGAAAATGAGCATAGTGTACCCAGAGTATTCGACAGAACCATCACTACGCACGACGGCGACATTATATTTATTGGAGCCGGGGGAGCGCAGCCACCAAGCGGTTGTCACCCAATTCGGATGTGCAGGATTCAAGGCACGCAGATCGTTGTTTACAACAATAGCCTCTTTTGCGGAAAGTGGCCAGAATACAGCGTTATCCACCTGCCCTCCCGCTACACAGTCGGTATTCTCTCCGTCGTAACTTCCGCTTGTAAGCGCCCGTTTCTTTACGGCAGCATTTTCTTCTGTCGTCAGCTTTTCCGCAAGCGCATCTATTGTGGCTTTCAAATTACTCGGTGCGTATTCGTTGTTTAATATGGTATCGGCAAATGGTATAACTCCCATAGCGCCTGCCGCTAGCAGGGTAATATCCCCCTGTGAGCTTGTAACACCGCTTCCGTCATAGCCGATAACTCGCCATGCAGCGGGATTATTTTCATGGTTTTGCCCGAAATACACAGTCGGTGCGGTCGCTGTGTTTACATTTTTACTTAACACACTTAGTGCATCTGTACCAAGCTGTATCGCAGCAGAGTCCTCTGCCCCAACCTCCTCGGCGAATACGCTTATCGGCGTAAGGCAGAGCGTCATGCATAAAGTCAGCAAGATACTAAGTATTCGTTTTTTCATATTCTGTTACCTCCGTTTTGCAATCTCAAACTATACTTTTTTCTTTTTCAGTACAATGTATAAGATTAAGCCGAGGTTGCCAAGCAGCGCAACTCCTGCAACAGAGCCTATTGCAACCAAAGCAGGTGAAGCTGCGGGTTCGGATATGTTTCCTTCGGATATGTTTCCGAAGCCTGCGGGAACGGCTACATCTGCCACCGCTTTCACACCGGTGTCTTTCTCACCAATCCACCAGTTGCCGTTTTCACCGATAAATGGGGTAAGACCGTCCTTGCCGTCCGCACCGACAACTTTACCAAGATTGACTACCTCGCCGTCGGTATAGGTGATAACAAGCTCGCCGTCTGCATTGATCTCCGCTTTGGCTATTCCGATGCCGTCCTTACCGTCTTTGCCGTCAGAGCCGTTTGCACCGTTTGTTCCATTTGTTCCATTTGTTCCGTCCTTGCCGGTGTCGCCCTTAACGCCTTTGCCGCCCTTATCTCCGTCCTTACCGTCAACGCCGTCTTTTCCGTTGGCACCATCCTGTCCGTCAGTGCCGGGATCGCCTTTGTCACCCTTTTCGCCCTGTTGTCCGGTTTCACCGGTATCGCCCTTTTCTCCGGTGGCTTTCACACCGAGGGATACCCATGTCTGTCCGTCGTCGTAGGAGATATACCAGAAGTTATCATCACCTATTTTAAGCTTCGGCGTTACACCGTCTTTTCCGTCCTGACCGGGTGCACCTGTTTCTCCCTTGTCGCCTTGTTGTCCGGTTTCACCGGTATCACCCTTCTCTTCAGTGGCTTTCACACCGAGGGATACCCATGTCTGTCCGTCGTCATAGGAGATATACCAGAAGTTATCATCACCTATTTTTAGCTTAGGCGTTGCACCGTCTTTTCCGTCCTGACCGGGCGCACCTGTTTCTCCCTTGTCACCCTTGTCACCTTTGTCGCCTTTATCGCCCTTTTCGCCTTGTTGTCCGGTTTCACCGGTATCACCCTTTTCTCCGGTGGCTTTCACACCGAGGGATACCCATGTCTGTCCGTCGTCATAGGAGATATACCAGAAGTTATCATCACCTATTTTTAGCTTAGGCGTTGCACCGTCTTTTCCGTCCTGACCGGGCGCACCTGTTTCTCCCTTGTCACCCTTGTCGCCTTTGTCACCTTTATCGCCCGTCAGCTCCGACAAAGCAATCAAATTATTCCAGACAGAATCATCACTGTACTTCCACTGTATAAATCCATTATATACATTCAGTTCAATTTGCTTTCCATCTGCGCCGTCATTTCCCTTCAACTCGGAAAGTGATACAAGAACACGGTAAGCGTCGTCACTTTCGCCCACATATCGCCACTGGATATTGCTGCCGTCACTGCGTAATTCTATTTCTCTGCCGTCCGATCCCGTAAAGGTTGAGAAGGTTTTGGTATTGGATAATGCCGATACCGTTCCGTTATTGCCGACAGAGGAAACCGCAAAGGTGTAGGTGGTATCCTCTTCCAGAGTATCGTATGTATATTCAAAGGTCGTGTCTGACAGCGGAGCATCAGTCACACGCACAAAATCGCCGTCATCCATACGCATCCAGATATGATACCCTGTATAGGGGCGTCTGCTGTCTGCAGTCGGTGCCTTCCAGGTGATTTTTGCACTTTGATTGTCTGTTACGGATACGCCTGTAAGTGTAGGTACGGGTGGTGCGGCACGAAGATTGGTCAGCACATATCCGAACACAGGAATCTTCTGATCTCCTGCCGTCCATGTGCGCATACCGAAATCCCAGGTAAAGCCGTATTGGCTCGAAACATGGTCGAATACCGCTACTACCGCCGACTATGTTTC
>OCLK01000008.1_pt1 | contig 79882 bp, 73 predicted proteins | sample 1502801 | NCBI WGS metagenome assembly OCLK01 (sample SAMN03418289, study PRJEB22391) | human gut metagenome | biome: human-gut; feature: organic feature; material: feces | host: Homo sapiens | place: Italy | collected 2013-04 | reverse complement strand
GGCTGTCGCCTGTTTTAACAAACTTGGTTTTAGCACGCAAACAGCGTGGCTGTTTGCGCCTGATAAATTGTTATATCGGAAGATTTTTATGGGCGCTGCCCAAACCCGCAATTTTTGAAAAAATTGAGTAAACTTTTTTGTTTTTGGGAGGATAATTTAGCTTTAGCTAAATTTCAATGCCCGACCGACACTCCGCTAAACCATAATTTACACAAACGATTAGTATTGAATTTTGATAAATAATCTAATTTATTATGAAAAAACCGCTTGAGCTATAAAACTCAAGCGGTTAAATCTTTATATTTAATTATTAAGCACGAAGTTCGTCTTCGTTATCGCCTGCATAATAAACTTTTTTGATGTCAGCACCCAATGCTCTGAATTTTTCAATTACATCTTCATAGCCACGCTCAATGTACTGGATACTTGAAATTTCAGTAACACCGTTAATTTCAAGTGCCGCAATAATCATTGCTGCACCGGCTCTTAGATCGGTAGCTTTTACAGGAGCTGCTGTAAGCGGAGATCCGCCCTCAATAATTGCAAGTCTGCCCTCAACAGAAATGTGTGCACCCATTCTAACAAGCTCACTTACATACTGATAACGGTTATCCCATACATTTTCATTTATAATGCTTGTACCCGGTACACTTACAAGAAGTGCGGCAAATTGTGGCTGACAGTCAGTAGGAAAACCGGGATGCGGCATAGTCTTTATATTACAACGCTTTAAAGGATTCTTTGTAGCGTCAATTTTGATAGCCTCATCATATTCGGTAATTACAACACCCATTTCACGGAGTTTAGCTGTAATTGATTCAAGGTGCTTTGGAGTAATGTTATTTACTGTAATGCAACCTCTTGTAGCAGCTGCCGCACACATATATGTGCCTGCCTCAATCTGATCCGGAATAATCGAATATGTTATGCCGTGGAGATATTTTACGCCACGGATTTTAATAACATCTGTACCTGCGCCTCTTACATCTGCGCCCATTGAATTAAGAAAGTTAGCGAGGTCAACAATATGCGGTTCTCTTGCGGCATTTTCAATGATAGTCATACCCTCGGCTTTAGATGCCGCAAGCATAATATTCATTGTTGCGCCTACAGATACTACATCAAGGTAAATATGCTCACCGTGAAGATTATCAGCATCTGCCTCAATAATTGCGCCGTCAACAAGCTGTGTTACTGCGCCCATAGCTTCAAAGCCTTTTAAATGCTGATCAATCGGACGAACACCGAAGTTACAACCACCCGGTAAAGCAACCTGAGCTTTACCGCATCTGCCAAGAAGAGCACCGAGAAGGTAATAAGATGCTCTCATACCTCTTACAAGTTCTGTTGTTGCAGAGTGAGTTGAAATATGTGTCGGGTCTATATAAAGTGATGATTTATTAATTCTTCTTACCTGTGCACCCATCTGCTGAAGAATTCTGCTTATAAGTGAAACATCGCTGATGTTAGGTATATTTTCAATCTGACAAGGCTCGTCACAAAGGATTACTGCCGGGATAATTGCTACTGCGGCGTTTTTTGCACCGCTGATATTTACTTCACCAAAAAGCGGCTTACCGCCGTTTACTACAAACTTTTCCAAACCGTTACACTCCAATTCCATATACTGTACATTCACAATAACGAATATGTGAGTTTACATAATCTAAATCTAAATAAAAGTGCGTGCCAAAAAACAGCAACATTGATTGCTGTAAAAATGAGTATCTGCCAGATTACTCAACTGATAATAGTATATCCACAAATATATTACATTTTCTTAAAACACACATTTTGCAGCATTACAACAAGGTAACACTAACATTCCTATACAGAAAATGATACTACAAAATTGTAGTAAAGTCAACGCATATTTGGAATTGTAACATATTTTTATCTAAAATGTACTCAAATTAAATGAATGAAATCAAGTTTATTCTTATTATGACTAAGCAAGATTACATACTTGTAATTATTCTTATAAAAAATAATACTGCTGTCATAATTGCAATACGGAATTAAAATCTTGCAATATTTTTCAGGATATAATTGCATATATAATGTAAGAAATTCTGAAAAATATTTAAATATTTACCAAATAATTTTTTAAATTGTATTGACAATTACTTTTTTATGTGCTATACTCAAGCTAACATATGAACATATAAACATATGAACAGATTAATAAACGGAGATAGGAATATGGCAGAACTAAATGAAAAGAAAGAAAAAGAAATTCCTGATTTGGAAGTGCTGTTTGATTTAGCGGATCTTTTTAAAGTATTCGGCGATTCGACAAGAATCAGAATAATGTTTGCAATTTCCGATAATGAGATGTCGGTGCTTAGTATTGCAGAGGCTTTAAATATGGAGCAAAGCACTATTTCTCATCAGTTGAGAGTATTAAGACAAAATAAACTTGTTAGAGTCAGAAGAGAGGGGAAGCAAATTTATTATACTCTTGATGACGACCATGTTAAAAAAATTATTGAAATGGGACTTGATCACGTTCTCGAGTAAGGAGGGTGTTTTTTATGAAATATAATTTTACACTTGAAAATCTTAACTGTGCGCATTGTGCGGGAAAGATAGAGCAGAAATTAGCCGAAACAGACGGTTATGAGAATGTAAATTTCAACTTTGCAAATAAAAAACTCGTACTTGAGTGTTCAGATGATGTAACGGCACAGGACATACAGGCAGTTTGTGACAGCATCGAAGACGGTGTAGAAGTTATTGATAATACAAAGAGAAAGAATTTAAAGCAGTACACCTTCACACTTGAAAATCTCAACTGTGCGAACTGTGCAGGAAAGATAGAGAAGAAATTAGCCAAAACAGACGGCTATGAGAATGTTAATTTCAATTTTGCAAATAAAAAACTTGTGTTTGAGTCAGCAGAGGATGTAACGGCACAGGACATACAGGCAGTTTGTGACAGCATTGAAGACGGTGTAGAAGTTATTGATAATACAAAGAGAAAGAATTTAAAGCAGTACACCTTCACACTTGAAAATCTCAACTGTGCGAACTGTGCAGGAAAGATAGAGAAGAAATTAGCCAAAACAGACGGCTATGAGAATGTTAATTTCAATTTTGCAAATAAAAAACTTGTGTTTGAGTCAGCAGAGGATGTAACGGCACAGGACATACAGGCAGTTTGTGACAGCATTGAAGACGGTGTAGAAGTTATTGATAACAATGTAAAAGAAAACACCGTAACTGCCGAAAAGGTAAATTCAGCCAAGGAAGATAAAAAGGTTGAAATAAAGAATGAACTTATTTCTATTATTACAGCGGCTGTGCTTGGTGTAGCGGCTTTCGGTCTTGAACTTACTGTATTTCCTGATGCTGAATTCGGTACTGTAGGTTGGTTTGTTCTACTCGGACTAAGCCTTGTTGCCACTGTTTTGTCAGGTTGGAGAACATTTATTAAAGGCATAAAATCGGTGTTTAAATTACAGATAGATGAAACTACATTGCTTACAATTGCTGTTATTGCGGCATTTGCGTTAGGCGAGTTTGTAGAGGCGGCTATGGTTACTATTCTCTTTGCAGTCGGCGAAATTGTAGAAGAGAAAGCAGTATCTGCATCGAGAAGTGATATTGCAAAACTTGCGCAGATTCGTCCCGATAATGCAACCGTACTTATAAACGGCAAGGAAGTTGTAAAAGCCGCCGAGGATGTTAAAATAGGCAGTACAATCGTAGTTAAACCACACGAAAGAGTACCGCTTGATGGTGTTATTACTAAAGGAAATACTACTCTTGATACTTCGGCACTTACAGGTGAGAGTGTTCCTGTCGATGCAGAGGCAGGCAGTGAAGTTATGAGCGGTATGATTAACGGCAATTCTCTTATAGAAATAAAAACTACTAAGGAATTTGGCGACAGTACAGCGGCAAGAATTATTAAACTTGTTGAAGATGCAGCCGCTACAAAGGGACAGAGTGAAAAGCTTATCAGCCGTTTTGCAGCTGTTTACACACCGATTATTATACTTATTTCTATTGTAGTTGCTATTGTTCCTCCGCTTGTGGGGCTTGGCAGTTTCAGTACATGGATTTATCGTGCTTTGGTTTGTCTTGTTGCATCTTGCCCTTGTGCAATCGTAATTTCGGTTCCGCTTTCTTATTATTCGGGCCTTGGCGCATCATCAAAAATCAGCGTTCTTATTAAGGGCGGCAAGTATATCGAAGCTCTTGCAAAGGCTGACGCTTTTGTATTTGACAAGACAGGTACACTTACAACAGGTGAGCTTTCTGTAAACAAAGTTTTTGCTTACGGCAATCATACTTCATCTGAAATTATTGCACTTGCAGCCGCTTGTGAAAGATATTCTTCACATCCGATTGCTATGGCAATAAAAAATAAGGCAGAAAAGGAAAACTTACCTGAACTTTCAGATTACAGCGAAAAGGCGGGACAGGGAGTTACAGCTGTATATAACGGCAAAGCTCTTGTATGTGGCGGCACAAAGGTTTTAAGCGATAAACAAAAGGTAAATGCAGAAAAAACCGCATCTGTATATGTAATCTACGACGGTGAATTAATCGGTGCAATCTCTGTTAGCGATACATTAAGACCGGAGGCAAAGAGTGTAATTGCAGAGTTAAGAAAACTCGGTGTTAAAGACAGTGTAATGCTTACGGGTGATAAAAAAGAAAATGCAATGGATATTGCAAATGAACTTAAACTTGATTCTTATTCGGCAGAGCTTATGCCGTCAGATAAACTTGAAAAACTTATAGATATAAAGAAAACTCATAAGTCTGTATGCTTTATCGGTGACGGTATCAATGATGCCCCTGTTCTTACTGCAAGCGATTGCGGTTTTGCAATGGGATTCGGCAGTGAGGCTGCTATTGAGGCGGCAGATGCTGTGCTTGCGGCAGGTAATTTAAAACAGTTACCGTTGTCTGTCAGAATAGCAAAGAAAGTTGTTGCTACTGTAAAGACAAACATTACATTTGCACTTGGTGTAAAGACAATTGTAATTATCCTTGCAATACTCGGTATCGCTCCGATGTGGTTGTCTGTAATAGCAGATACAGGCGTAAGCGTACTTTGCGTACTTTATGCTGCAAGACTTCTTCATACATTTGATAAAAAGTAATTTATAAATAGATAGATTTCCTCTCATAAAAACTACCGCATTCCGATTGGAGTGCGGTAGTTAATTGTTGTTTTTTTATTAAATTAATTGGAGTAAATTATTATTTTGCTTAACTCGTGCACTAAACCATAAATTACCCAAACTATTGACATTGAACCTTTTAACTTTGTGAAAAACTAAGTTAAACCATAATTAAAAGGCTGTTCCGCAAGATAGGGAACAGCCTTTATTTAATTATAAGATTTTATCTCGGTTATTCATTTTGTAACATAAGGTCATAAGACTGTCACTTAGGTGTACATTTTCAACAAGAGTGTCGCTGTACTTTCTTGCAATGTCATAGTGACTGAAATTCCAATAGTTCTTTATGCCGTAGCCATAAAGTTTGTCAAGTACATTTTCTACACATACTCTCGGAATACACAAAAATGCTGTATTTATTTTGTTGTTTTGACAGAACTCGTCAAGCAGACTGTCGTGCATTATTGTAAGATTATTCAGCTTTTTGCCAACTTTTTCTTCGTTACAGTCAAAACAGGCGATAAGTTCAAAGCCGAGCTTTTCAAAGTTCATATGCTTGGCAACCGCTTTACCGAGGTTGCCGGCACCGATAAGTATAGCTTTATAATTATTGTTAAGACCAAGAATATTTTGTATTTCTTCCTTAAGCTGAGAAACACTGTAACCGTAGCCCTGTTGACCGAATCCACCAAAGCAGTTAAGATCCTGTCTTACCTGAGAAGCGGTTACATTCATAATTTCAGCCAGTTTTGTAGATGAAATTTTATCAATGTTTTGTTCGTTAAGCTCAGACAAGAAACGATAATATCTGGGCAGTCTTCTGATTACAGACATTGAAATGTTGTCATTTCTGGACATTGTACTTTAACCTTACTCCTTTAACCGAATTGTGTTTGCTTATGCAAGTGAAGCGGCAAGATGCTCGTTTATTGCAAGCAAGAAATCTTCTGAATTAACCTTTTTCTTGTTTTCAAGAGTTGAAATAGCATAAAGGTCGCCTGTCATAATGCCGTCTTCAATAGTGTCGATAGTAGCTTTCTCAAGCTTGTCCGCAAAGTTCATAAGTTCAGGAAGATTATCAAGCTCGCCGCGCTTTCTGAGAGCGCCTGTCCAAGCAAAGAGAGTTGCAACAGAGTTTGTGGAAGTTTCCTCGCCATTAAGATACTTATAATAATGGCGCTGAACTGTACCGTGTGCTGCCTCGTACTCATATACACCGTCCGGTGAAACAAGTACGCTTGTCATCATAGCAAGTGAGCCGAAAGCAGTAGCAATCATATCGCTCATTACATCGCCGTCATAGTTTTTGCAAGCCCACATATAGCCGCCCTCACTTCTGATAACTCTTGCAACGGCGTCATCAATAAGTGTGTAGAAATATGTAATGCCTGCCTGCTCAAATTTCTCTTTGTACTCGTTTTCAAAAATTTCGGCAAAAATATCTTTGAATCTATGGTCATACTTCTTGCTGATTGTATCCTTTGTGGCAAACCATACATCGAGCTTCTGGTCGAGCGCATAGTTAAAGCAAGAACGTGCAAATGATGAAATGCTCTTGTCGAGGTTATGCATACCCTGAATGATACCGTCTGTCTTAAAGTCAAAGATTGTGCTTCTTTCCTCTGTACCATCAGGCTTTGTTACGCAAAGTTCAGCCTTGCTGCCTGCCTTAACAACCATTTCTGTATTCTTGTAAACATCGCCGTAAGCGTGACGGGCAATACAGATTGGCTTTTTCCATGTAGGAATGTATGGAGTGATACCCTTTACAAGGATAGGACTTCTGAATACTGTACCGTCAAGGATAGCACGGATTGTGCCATTTGGTGATTTCCACATCTGCTTGAGATTGTACTCGTCCATTCTTGCAGCGTTTGGTGTGATTGTAGCACACTTTACGGCAACGCCGTATTTCTTTGTAGCCTCTGCACTGTCAACAGTAACCTGGTCATCTGTTTTGTTTCTGTTTTCAAGACCGAGGTCATAATACTCGCTCTTTAAATCAATGTATGGGTAAATAAGAATGTCTTTGATTTTCTGCCAAAGAACTCTTGTCATTTCGTCGCCATCCATCTCAACGATGGGGGTGGTCATTTTAATTTTATCCATTAGCTGTTCTCCTTTGTATAGTCAAGCAAACCGCCTGCAAGAATGATTGCTCTTGTTCTGTCTGAAAGCTCACAGTCGGCAATAACGGTTTCGCCTCTTGTTTTGTTTACAACCGTTACGGCAGAGCCGTCTGCAATTTCTTTCTTAACATTCGGAAGCTCAAGCATATCACCAAGTTTAATTTTATCGTAATCTGCAGGATTTTGGAAAGTAAGTGGAAGAATACCTGCGTTAATGAGGTTACTCTTATGAATTCTTGCAAAACTCTTTACAAGAACTGCCTTAACGCCGAGGAAGAGCGGAGCGAGTGCTGCGTGCTCTCTTGATGAACCCTGACCGTAGTTTTCGCCGCCTACGATAATGCTCTTGCCGAGAGTTTTTGCTCTTTCAGGAAATTCCTTATCGCATACTGTAAAGCAGTGCTGTGAAATAGCAGGAATATTTGAACGGAGCGGAAGAATCTTTGCACCGGCAGGCATAATGTGGTCGGTTGTAATGTTGTCGCCAACCTTAAGTGAGCAAGATGCCTCTATAGAATCTGTAAGAGGGCTTGTCTTAGGATATTCCTTAATGTTTGGTCCTCTTAAGATTTCAACATTGTCCATTTCCTCAACAGGAGCAGGAGCAATAACCATATTATCATTGATAAGGAACTTCTCGGGAAGTTCAATTTCTGCGGCAGGACCAAGTTTTCTTGGGTCTGTAAATACACCTGCAAGTGCCGAAACAGCAGCTGTTTCAGGAGATACGAGGTAAATCTGACCGTCAGCTGTACCGCTTCTGCCCTCAAAGTTACGGTTGAAAGTACGGAGTGAAATACCCTTGCTGTTAGGTGACTGTCCCATACCGATACATGGACCGCAGGCACTTTCAAGAATTCTTGCGCCGGCAGCAATCATATCGGCAAGTGCGCCGTTCATAGCAAGCATATTAAATACCTGCTTACTGCCCGGAGCAATAGCAAGTGAAACGCCGTCTGCAACTGTTTTGCCCTTTAAGATATGGGCAACTCTCATAAGGTCAAGATAACTTGAGTTTGTGCAAGAACCGATACATACCTGGTCAATCTTCTGACCCTCAAGCTCGCTGATCGGTTTAACATTATCAGGTGAATGTGGACAAGCGGCGAGCGGTTCAAGCTCCGAAAGGTTAATTTCAATAACCTCATCGTAAACTGCGTCTGCGTCTGCGCTTAACTCTGTATAATCTTCTTCTCTGCCTTGAGCTTTAAGGAATTCTCTTGTGATTTCATCAGAAGGGAATACGGATGTTGTAGCGCCGAGCTCAGCACCCATATTTGTAATTGTAGCACGCTCCGGAACTGTAAGTGTTTTGACACCTTCGCCGCCGTACTCAACAATTTTGCCGACGCCGCCCTTAACGCTCATAACTCTTAATACTGCAAGAATAATATCCTTTGCAGAAACCCATGGGCTGAGTTTACCCGTAAGATTAACTCTTACCATCTTAGGCATTGTGATGTAATATGCACCGCCGCCCATAGCAACAGCAACATCAAGACCGCCTGCACCGATAGCAAGCATTCCGATACCGCCGCCTGTAGGTGTGTGGCTGTCGGAACCGATTAATGTTTTGCCCGGCTTACCGAATCTTTCAAGGTGTACCTGGTGGCAAATACCGTTGCCCGGTCTTGAAAAATAAATGCCGTGCTTTTTACATACAGACTGAATAAATCTGTGGTCGTCGGCATTTTCAAAACCTGTCTGCAATGTGTTGTGGTCTATATATGCAACGCTCTTTTCGGTTTTGACTCTCGGAATACCCATAGCCTCGTATTCTATGTAAGCCATTGTGCCTGTTGCGTCCTGTGTAAGAGTCTGGTCAATGCGTAAGCCGATGTCGTTGCCGACAACCATTTCGCCGCATACCAAATGCTCTTTAATAATTTTCTGTGCAATTGTGTAGCCCATTTGATTACCTCCGCAAAAAGTATTTTGTGGTATTTGCATTATTAAAAGCAATAACCCGTGTACATTAATTGCCCATTATAAGGCAATTATTAGTATCTATTATATAACATTTTTCTTCTTATGTAAAGTAAAAATGGATGTAAATACGAAAATTTGCGATTTTGGCACTATCTGTTGTTTATTTTTAAAAATAAATTGAATTTTCAACATTTAGGTGATATAATAAAAAAGTATGTGTAGGATATTTGAACTTAGATTTTTATAGGGGGATAATTTTATGGAAACAAGAGAAAATTTGAGAAATATAGCTATTATCGCTCATGTTGACCACGGTAAAACAACTCTCGTAGACCAGCTCTTAAAACAGAGCGGTGTTTTCAGAGCAAATGAGAATGTGGCTGAAAGAGTAATGGATTCTAACGACCTTGAAAGAGAGAGAGGCATTACAATCCTTTCTAAAAACACCGCTGTAATGTACAACGGCATTAAGATTAATATTGTTGACACCCCCGGTCATGCCGACTTTGGCGGTGAGGTTGAGCGTATACTTATGATGGTAGACGGCGTTGTACTTCTTGTAGACGCTTTCGAGGGTTGTATGCCGCAGACAAGATTCGTTCTTAAAAAGGCTTTGGGCCTTGGCAAAAAGCCTTTGGTTGTAGTCAATAAAATTGACCGTCCGGGTGCAAGACCCGAAGAAGTTGTTGACGAAGTTCTCGACCTATTTATCGAGCTTGGCGCTGACGAGGATCAGCTTGAATTCCCTGTAGTATATGCATCAGGCCGTGACGGCTATGCAAGCCTTGATCCGCATCAGCCCGGTACAGATATGAAACCGCTTTTTGAGGCTATTATAAATGAAATTCCTGCTCCGCAGGGAGATGCAGATGGCGGACTTCAGATTCTTATTTCAAACATTGACTCAGATCCGTTTGTGGGCAGAATAGGTGTAGGCAGAGTTGAGAGAGGCACTGTAAAAACAGGTCAGAGCGTTGCAATCTGTCATACAGACGGCAATGTAACAAAGAACGCAAGAATCGGTAAGATTTATCAGTATGAGGGACTTAAGAGAGTTGAGAGCGAAACTGCTGAAATGGGTGATCTTATCTGCGTAAGCGGTATTCAGGATATTAATATCGGTGAAACAATTTGCGACCCTGAAAATATTGAACAGCTCCCGTTTGTTAAGATTGACGAACCGACCGTATCAATGAACTTTATTGTAAATAACTCTCCGTTTGCCGGCAGAGAGGGTAAGTATGTTACATCAAGAAATCTTCGTGACAGACTTTTCAAGGAAATTGAAACCAATGTTGCGTTAAGAGTAGAAGAAACAGACAGTGCGGATACATTTAAAGTATCGGGCAGAGGCGAGCTTCACCTTTCAATTCTTATTGAAACAATGCGCCGCCAGAATTATGAGTTCCAGGTATCTCGTCCACAGGTTATCACAAAGATGATTGACGGTAAGTTGAACGAGCCTATGGAAATGCTCATTATTGAAGTACCTGACGCTTATGTAGGTGCAGTTATGGAAAAACTCGGTTCAAGAAAAGCTGAACTTATTAATATGGGCACCCGTGAGGGCGGTTCTACTCACATTGAGTTCCGTATTCCGTCAAGAGGTCTTATGGGTTACCGTCCCGAATTCCTTACAGATACAAACGGTAACGGTATTATGAACCATGTGTTTGACGGATATGAGCCGTACAAGGGTGAAATCGTAACCCGTCATCAGGGTTCGCTTATCGCTTTTGAAACAGGCGAAACCGTAACTTACGGTTTGTATGCGGCACAGGAGAGAGGCAGACTCTTTGTCGGCCCGGGTGTTCCTGTATATGAGGGTATGATTGTAGGCGCAAGCCCTAAGTCAGAAGATATTACGGTTAATGTATGTAAGAAAAAGCACATCACAAATACCCGTGCTTCAGGTTCTGATGATGCACTTAAACTTACACCGCCGTCAATTCTTTCGCTTGAGCAGTGTCTTGAGTTTATTGCAGATGATGAGCTTGTAGAGGTTACTCCCGAAAATATCCGTATGCGTAAGCGTATTCTTTCTAAGGAACAGAGAATGAAACAGGCATTCCATAAAAAATAATGAGTTTTGTAGTATTAGACCTTGAATGGAACGGCTCATACAGCAGTAAAGAACACAGATTTGTAAATGAGATAATTGAGTTCGGGGCAGTTAAAACTGACGAAAATCTGAATATTATTGACAGATTTGAAATGCTTATTTCTCCGCAGATAGGCAAAAAACTTTGTTCAAAGGTTAAAAAGCTAACCAAAATCACCAACGAAGAATTAAGAGAAAGCGGCTGTACATTTATGCACGCTGTTTCTGAATTTAAAAAATTCTGCGGCGATTGCGTTTTGGTGACATGGGGTACAAGCGACATTCTTGCATTGATTGAGAATTATATGTACTATGCTCATAGGCCCGAGCTGCCTTTTCTCACAAGCTATTGCAATGTGCAGGATTATTGTGAAAAATGTCTTTCCGTAAATGATAAATCTTCTCAACTCGGATTATCCGTATGCGCAGATATGCTCGCAATTAACTTTGATGTTGAAGAACAGCACCGTGCATATGCCGATGCAGAGCTTACATTAAAGTGTATGAAACATTTTGTCGAGGATTATCCGATAGACGATTTTATCAAAGATGCAACGGCTCACGAATTTTATGACAGACTGCTGTATAAAAATCATTTTATTACAGATATTAATAATCCGGAGATTGATAAACGCAGTATGCGCTTTAATTGCGATGCTTGCGGAAGGCAGGCTGCAAGACAGGCAAATTGGAAAGTAAAAAACAAAAGTTTTGTTGCTCCCTTTTTGTGTAAAAAGTGCGGAAGAAAGTTTACGGGTAAAGTTTCCTTTAAAAAGAAATATGACGGAGTTACCGTCAGAAAGCGTATAGTCGAGTATGTTGAAAAGCCTGTTGACGAAAACAGCGAAAATAAGGCTTAGTATAATAATACCTTCTATACATATATCAGCATATAGAAAAACCAATGCCGAACGGTCAGACTAAGACTGTTCGGCATTTTTAAGAATAGAATGTGAATTTGGTTTCATTGTTATTTCAATTTATTTCATATTTATTTCAAAACGAGTTCATATAGTTTTCACTTGGCAAAATTATTATATATACATCGTAAGAGATACGAAAGACACAGCATTTAAGGAGGACTAAAAAATGCTTGATAATAAAAATCCAAATGAATTCAATGATATTTATTCAGGTAATGCTGAAAATACACCTGAAAGCAACACAGACATTCCGCAGAAGAATGCAGAGGCTTCATATGAATGGAATTCCGATAAAAGCGACAACAAGTCAGACAGCACAGAATACCATTATTCATATGTAAACGGCAATAATAAAGACGCTTCGCATAATCCTAACAGATATAATGAGCCTACTCAATATTCTTCACAGAATACAAGTTCGGGATACAGCAATAATTATCAAAATCAAAATACAAACGCTTATGATAATTACCAATCAAACGGTTACACTGCACAGAACCAACAGTCACAGAATGTATATAATTCTCAACCGTACGGTACTGCTCCCAATCATTCGGCAAACGCAAAACCGCCTAAGGCTAAAAAGCCTAAAAAACAGAGAAAACCAATATCAAGAGGCGGTATTGCAATAGCACTTGCAGTTACAATGGTGTTCTCTTGCGGACTTGGCTTTGGCGGCGGTTATTTTGCAAATAAGGTAAATACCAGTACAAGCGGCAGTTTAAATATTACCAAAACAAGCAACAGCGGCACAACCACAACTGCTTCAAGTACATCTACGGCAAATTCAACCTCTGAAATTGTTAAAAAGACAGCCGACAGTGTTGTTGAAATTTCAACAGAAAGCGTTGTAACGGGTTCATTTGCTCAACAGTATGTTCAGCAGGGTGCAGGTTCAGGCGTTATTATTTCTCAAGACGGTTATATTCTTACAAATAACCATGTAATTAACGGAGCAAATTCTGTTAAGGTAAGACTTAGAGATTCCACAGAGTACGATGCAACAATCATAGGCAGTGATTCAGATAATGATATTGCTTTGTTAAAGGTTAGTGCAACAGGACTTTCGCCTGCAACTTTCGGTGACAGCAACAGTCTTGCGGTAGGTGACTATGTAGTTGCTATCGGCAACCCACTCGGTGAACTTGGCGGTACAGTTACAGACGGTATCATCAGTGCACTTGCAAGAAAGGTTACTATTGAAGATACACAAATGACACTTTTGCAGACAAATGCACAGGTAAACCCGGGTAATTCCGGCGGCGGACTTTTTAATGCAAACGGTGAACTTGTCGGTATCGTAAACGCAAAGCAGAGTGCAACCGAAGTTGAGGGTATTGCTTTTGCTATTCCGATTAACAATGTACTTGATATTTTAAGTGACCTTAAAGAATACGGTTATGTAACAGGTAAGGTTGATCTTGGTATTGACTTTACAGATATTACTTCTGACGAAACAGCTTTCTATTACGGTGTAAATCAGACAGGTTGCTATGTTCTTTCCGTTGATTCCGGTTCAAATGCCGAAAAAGCAGGAGTTACAAGAGGTGACCTTGTAACAAAGGTAAACGATACAGATGTTTCTTCGTCATCGGACATTACTTCTGCACTTGAAAAAGCAGAAGTAGGCGATACAGTTACATTTACTGTAAGCCGCAGAGGAACAAGTAAGACAATTTCATTTGTACTTGAAGAATATGTACCTGCGGTAAGCAATTCTCAAATCACTAACGGCTCACAAAAGAGCACTACTCCGACATCAGACAGCGAAAATTCAACCGGTGACGACTCTATTTGGTCACAGATGTTTGGATGGTAATGCTGCTGTTTATATATAAATAATTCATTCTAATCTCTCCATACACAACAGCCGATGCGTTTTGCACCGGCTGTTGTGCTGTTTAGCGGTTTTGCAAAAATAATAGGGCAGACAAAGCGTCAGCCCTATTATGGTTTAGTGTATTAAATTGCGGTAGCAAAAAGTATTTGTGGGCTTTGCCCACACTCACAACCTTTGAAAAGGTTGATCAAACTTTTATAAATGTTTTTCTAATGCATTATGCTAAATAATAAAATTTACTGTTTCGGAATAGGTTTTGCCAATTTCATAGCATCGTTTGTTCCAAAAGTACGACGAATAACAGTTTCAATGTATTTCTTAATAAGTGTTTCATCGTCAACTATTGTAAAGAATCGTAAAACCTGTGTTTGATTAAACCATACTATTTTCATTGGTGCTTTTAAAGTTTTGCTTATTCCGGCAACAGAAAGACTTGCCGCTTCGTTTTTTAATTCTTCTGTTTCACTGCATTTGCAGTTGCTCTTTTTGTATAATTCTGTAATATCGGTATCTTCTGAGTCAATAAAACCGCTCGTTACTTGTGATATATTTTCCAAGTCAGCGGTTGCCATATAATCAGCCGAGCTAATCATATAATCCCATCCATAGCCCTGCGCTGCCAAAAGCACATCATATTGATGCCAAGGCCCTGATTGAATATGCTTTATATCTCTGATATAAGTTACATCATCAATGTATTCTTCGTTATTTTTCTTTTTAAATTTATCAAACAGTCCCATACTATTCTCCTTTATTACAGAAAAGATTTAGTAATAATATATCTAAAAATTACCATACTTGTAAAACAAAAAACAGACTAACAAAAAGTTAATCTGTTTTTTATGGTGCGAGTGACGGGACTTGAACCCGTACGTCGTGAAACACACGCCCCTCAAACGTGCCTGTCTGCCTATTCCAGCACACTCGCTAATATTAAGTTTTTGTATTGAGATTGTTTCCTCTCAATCAACGAGTGTTATTATACCACCGTAATTTACAAATGTCAACACTTTTTTTTGAAAAAATACATTTCAGAAGCAATAAATTTGCAATTTGTATTTTTATGTGTTATAATAAAAATGTTGTGATGTTGAAAAACATCAGTAAATAACAGAATAAAAGGTATTGTGAAGGAGAAAATATGAATAAAAAAATAAGTAAATTTGTTTCTTGTGTTCTTGCTGTAACTTTGTTTATGAGCCTTCTTACTGTTACCGCTTTTGCGGCAGAAAGTAATTATGATTTGAACGGCGACGGAAAGGTATCAGTATCTGATGTAACCGCTTTGCAGTTAAGAATTTCGGGGAACAGAAGTAATTGGACAGATGTATACGAAAAGCGTGCGGATATTAACGGTGACGGCAAAATTGATATTAATGATGTAACCGCTTTGCAAAATATTCTTATGAATGCGTCAAGCGGAGGTACAAGCAGCGGAGCAAGTGCAGCTAATTCATTTTTAATTAAATTACCGTCAAATAAAATTGACAGCAGTTATCAGGGAAGAACATATAAACTTTCCGATAAAGAAAGGGCTTACATAGAAAAAATTGTAATGGGTGAGTTCGGTACTTCTTATGCAGGTTCTGTATTTATTGCACAGTGTATAAGAGATGCTCTTGTTTACGGATATTGCAAAAATCCTATGGATTTAAGAAAATCATCTGCCAACGGCGGTATGGGGTATGACGGATACAGAGAATATGTAAACGCAAACGCTAAAAATGCCGTGTCATATGTTTTTGACAACGGCGGTAACGCTGTTCAGCACCGTATACTTGTAATGTGTACAGATGAGTATTATAACGCTTATCCGAACAATTGGCATTCAACTCAAAATTACATAACAAAATACGAAAATGTACTGTTCTTTGACTATTGGAACTGATTTTTACCGCTGACCGAGAGGTTGGCGGTATTTTTTATGCAACTTAACCTTTGTATTCTGCATTTTACCTAAAAATACTTTAAATTGAATACAATTTCTGCTATTCTATAAATGCACTTAATAAATGAATTTAACTTCACAGAGGGAATATATGAAGATAAAGATAATTAAAGACAGCACGGTTACCGAAACCGAGATTACGGTTAAATGTGCGGCTGTTGACGAGAATTTAAAAAGACTGCTTGACGAGCTTGAACATAACAATGCAAAGCTGACAGGCAGAATTGATGATAAAACATTTCTTATATCTGCTGAAATGATTTATTACATAGAAAGCGTTGATGAAAAGACATTTATTTATTCTCAAAATAAGGTGTATGAAACCGATTACAAACTCTATCAGACAGAACAGCTTTTACCGCAATCCGATTTTGTAAGGATAAGTAAAAATTGTATTCTTAATATAAGCAAACTTACGAGTGTAAAGCCATTGCTTAACGGAAAAATGGAAGTACATATGAATAACGGAGAAGTTCAGATTGTAAACAGACATTATTTAAAAGATTTTAAAAGTAAATTCGGACTGTAAAGGGGATAGAACAATGAATAAATTAAGTCAGTTTTTTTCTGTTTTTGTAAATTCATTTGCTTGGCAAACACTTATACTTGCTTTGCTTAATGTATTTTTAGGCAGCGGTTTTGTTTTTAATGCATACAGCGTGATTCAATGCTTTATTGTCGCATTGGTTATTTCTGTATTAATGTTTGTGACCGATATGATATTGTCAAACGGTTTTAAACTCAAACTTAGTTTGTTGACTGTAAGCATAATAGATATTTTAGAAGTTTTTGCCGTGGTTATGGTAGTAGGCGGAGCAATATTCGGTTGGTTTGATTTTGTAATGTCAGACTTGCTGATTGCGGCAGGTGTAATTATTGCGGTATTTTTGATAGTGTTTACAATTCATATGTTGAGAATGAAAGCAGATTCAAATACGATTAATAAAATATTAAAGGAGAGAAACAGCAATGAAAAAAGCAATAGTAATTGAAAATTTAACAAAGACTTACGGCGATTTAAAGGCTGTTGACAATATTAGTTTTTATGTTGAAGAAGGCAGTCTGTTTGCATTTTTAGGACCGAACGGAGCGGGAAAGTCAACCACCATAAGTATATTGAATACTTTTTTAAAGCCTGACGGCGGCAGAGTTGAAATAGGCGGAAGAATACTCGGAAAAGAAGATTCAAAAATAAGAGCCGAAATCGGTGCGGTATTTCAGGAAAGTTTGCTTGACCCGCTGCTTACCGTAAAAGAAAACCTCTCAATACGAGGCAGTTTTTACGGTTTAAAAGGTAAAAGTTTGAAAAATGCAGTTGCCGATGCTATCGAAAAATCGGGTGCAACCGATTTTATGAACAGACCGTACGGTAAACTTTCGGGTGGTCAGCGCAGAAGAGCAGATATTGCAAGAGCATTGATTAATACACCTAAAATATTATTCCTTGACGAACCGACTACAGGACTTGACCCGCAAACAAGACTTTCAGTATGGGAAACCGTAAGTAATTTACGAAAAGAATACGGAATGACGGTTTTTCTTACCACTCATTATCTTGAAGAAGCAGAGAACGCAGGATATGTTGTAATTATGGATTCGGGTAAAATTGCGGCGCAAGGAACTCCCGTTGAACTTAAAAGCAAATATGTTTCGGATATGCTTACAATATACCATAAAGACAGTACAATGGCGGATATTGAAAGGATACTGAAGTCAAAGAATATGAAATACACATTTACGAAAGAAGCCGTGAAAATTCCCGTTAAGTCAACTTTTGCAGCTTTGCCTATAGTCAATGAGCTAAAGGATTACATATTTGATTTTGAAGTTCAGAAGGGTAAAATGGATGATTTATTTGTAGCTGTTACAGGAAAGGAGATAAAGTAATGCTTGCTTTGGTAAAAAGAAATATTAAAATATATTTCAGAAATAAGGGCGCTTGGCTTGCGTCTTTGCTTACGGTATTTATAATCATCGGCTTGTATGCGCTTTTTCTCGGAGATCAACTTTCAAAAGGTTTTGAGGGTATAGGACTTGACAGTCCAAGACTTCTTACAGACGGTTGGATAATGGCAGGTATTATTTCTATTATGCCGCTTTCAATATCTCTCGGTGCGGTATCAATAGTAAGCGACAGGTCAAAAGGACTTTTTAAAGACTTTTACTGTTCACCTGTAAGCCGCAGCAGAATAACTCTCGGATATATTTTAAGTCTTGCTTTGATTTCGTTTTTTATTACATTGATAGGTTTTATTCTCGGTGAAATATACATAGTTGTAAACGGCGGAGAATTATTAAGCCTTTTGAATATGCTTAAGGTTGTCGGCATAATTGCAATTGACGACCTTGCGACAACTTCTATTGTTATGTTTATTGCAATGTTTATAACAACCGAGGGTGCATATACCGCCGTATGTACAGTTATAGGTACAATTTCCGGATTTATTACAGGTATTTATATTCCTGTAGGTTCGTTACCTGATTCGGTTGCAACTGCAGTAAAATGTTTTCCGATTTCTCATGCGGGCAGTATGTTAAGACAGATTTTTACAGAGAGTGCAATTACCGAATGTACTAAATCTGTACCTGCCGAATTAAAACCTGATGTAATTAATCAGATTAATTCCGAGATGGGTATAATCTATTCGTTCGGCGACCATACGGTGACTGATTTTGAAAGCATAATTGTTCTTGTTGCAACCGCAACGGTTTTCTTTGTACTGACAGCTTTTGCGGCAAGAAGAAAAAAGAAGTAATTTATTTTAAATAATATACATAATAGGGGCGTTGTTTACATACAATGCTCTTATTTTTTATATAAATGCTTTTATTTCTTTGAAAATTATGTTATACTAAACAATGTATATTAGATTGGAAAAACCAAATTATAGATTCGGAGATGATATGATGGATTCTATTGAAAGAAAAATTATTGCCGACGGTGTCGCTTTTAACAACATCAAGGTAAATAGATTTAAAACAATCAGAATGAGCATTAATCTGTATGTACCTTTAAATGTTGAGGATGCGGCACACAATGCTCTTTTGCGTGGATTGCTTACACGCTCATGCAAGGCTTACCCTGATTTTACTCAATTCAGCAAAAAGCTCAGCGCTCTTTACGGAACAGATATTGTATCAAGCGTAAAAAAGACAGGCGCTTATCAGGTGCTGACTTTTACAGCGGTTGGTATTGACGACAGATATGTGTTTACCGATGAAATCATTTCAGCGGAAATTTCAAAGCTTTTGTGTGAGGTTATCTTTAATCCTAACATTACCGACGGTAAATTTAATGATAATGATTTTGAGCAGGAACGCAGACAGTTGCTTGACGCTATTGACGCAGAGTTTAACGATAAGCGTGGCTATGCGATAAGCACAATGCTTTCAAATATGCTTAAAAACGAAACCTGCGGAATCAAGCGTTACGGCAGTGTTGAAGAAATCAAAAAGATTACTCCCGAAAGCCTTGTGGATGCGTGGAAAAAATTATTAAAAGACTCTGTTGTGGAAATTTTCTATATCGGTGACAGCGGTGCCGACAAAGCGGAAAAAGTATTTACAGACGCATACAGCAAGATTGACAGAACACCTTGCAAGGTTGATATGAGTTATGTCAAGAGTGCGGACGAAGTACAGCGTGTTGTTGAAGAAATGGATGTTTCACAGTCAAAACTTGTACTCGGTTTCCGTTCGGGTGTCGGCTGTACAGATACCGAAAAAGAGTGGATTGCAGGCAGACTTATGTGCGCTGTTCTCGGAGGTACCGCCAACTCAAAACTTTTTAACAATGTAAGAGAAAAGCAGAGCCTTTGCTACTACTGTGCGGCAAGCTACAATTTTATTAACGGTCTTATGATTGTTGACAGCGGCGTACTCAATGAAAATATTGAAAAAACCGAGAAAGCAATTCTCAAAGAAGTTGAAGATATGAAAAACGGCAATATCACCGACTTTGAAATTGAGGCTACAAAGCGTGCAATAGTAAACGGATTCCGTACATCCAACGATACCACAGCCGGTATAGACAACTGGTATTCTTCACAGTTTATAAATGACGGTTTTAACAGCATTGAAGAACTTGCGGCAAAATATAATGCAGTTACAAAGGAAGAAATTGTAGAGGCAGCCAAAAAGCTCACACTTGATACTGTATATGTTCTTAAAAATAAATAAACTGCGAAAGGAAGTGTGTTAAATGGATATTAAAGAAATAAAATCTGAAAGAGTTGCAGAAAAATATTATAAAATAAATCATCCGTCTGGACTTACAATTTATGTATATCCAAAAGATGGATACAATTCGGCTTATGCTATTTTCGGTACACGCTACGGCAGTATTAATACAAAGTTTTCTGTAGATGACGGCGAAACAATTACCGTACCTGACGGTATAGCGCATTATCTTGAGCATAAACTTTTTGAAAGCGAAGACGGCGACGCATTTGTTCGTTATGCACAAACAGGTGCAAATGCCAATGCTTATACAAGTTTTGAAAAGACCTGCTATCTTTTTTCTTGTACAGAAAAATTTGATGAAAGTCTTGAAATTTTACTTGATTTTGTTCAGTCACCGTATTTTACTGCGCAGACCGTAGCTAAGGAACAGGGTATTATCGGTCAGGAAATCAAAATGTATGATGATGCACCTGACTGGCGAGTAATGTTCAATATGCTTGAAAATATGTATCACAATCACCCTGTAAAGATTGATATTGCAGGTACGGTTGAAAGTATTGCTGAAATTACAGCCGAAAAATTATACGAAGTGTATAATGTGTTCTACAACCTTAACAATATGGTGCTTTGCGTTTCGGGCAATGTTACTGTCGACAAGGTTTTAAAAACAGCCGACAGACTTTTGAAACCGAGTGAAAAACATACTATTCACAATGTATTTGAAAACGAGCCTTACGAAATTGTTAAGCCGTATGTAGAACAGGAATTTTCTGTTTCTATGCCTATATTTAATCTCGGATTTAAGGAAAAAGCGGATTGCGTAAAAGGCGACGCACAGGCGGCTCATACAGATATTTTGCTATTCCTTTTAGCGTCTGAAACAAGTGAATTGTATCGTAAATTGCTTGATGCAAACCTTATTAACAGCTCGTTCTCTTATGAACTGTTTGACGGCCCCGGTTACTGTTCGGTTATCTTTGGCGGTGAGTCAAGAGAACCGCAGAAAGCAGCGGAAATGATTAAGGATTATATTGTTAAACTTAAAGAAAACGGAATTGATAAGGAAGAGTTTGAAATTGCCAAAAAATCAATTTACGGCGATACAGTTGCATCTCTCAATTCTGTAGATACAATTTCAAATATTCTTGCCGACTACCATTTCAAAGGCAATAATATGTTTGACTATATTGATGAAATCGCAAACGCTACAATAGAAGATGTTACAAAGCGACTTGATTGTATGCTTGATGTAAATAACTGTACTTTGTCGGTTGTAAAGCCAATTCAGGACGGTGAAAAGTAATGGACTATAATGTTTCGTTTCCGGGACTTGGTCTTGAATTTACCGTAAATCCTGTTGCTTTTACCATTGGTAATTACCCGGTTTATTGGTATGGTATAATTATTGCGTCGGGACTTCTGCTTGCAGTGCTTTATGCCTATGTCAGTTCCAAACGATACAATGTTGACGGCAATAAGCTGATTAATTGTATTCTTGTGGGAATCATAACGGGTATTATTGGCGCAAGACTTTACTATTGCTTTTTTGAATGGGATTATTACGGCAAAAATCCGATTGAAATTCTCTATATAAACAACGGCGGTCTTGCAATTTACGGCGGCGTTATCGGTGCGCTTTTAGGCGGTCTTACGGTTGCAAAAATTCAAAAAATGAAAGTTATGCCGATTCTCGATATTGCTATGATGGGCTTTTTGCTCGGACAGGGAATAGGCAGATGGGGCAATTTTATGAATCAGGAGGCATTCGGCGCACCTACCGATTTACCGTGGGGAATGGTAAGTCAGGGTACAGACAATGTTGCGGTTCACCCGTGCTTTTTCTATGAATCGGTATGGTGTCTGCTCGGATTTGTGATTTTACATTTCTATGGTAAATACAGACAAAGATATGCAGGACAGATTTTCTTTTCTTACCTTGTTTGGTACGGTTTTGAGAGAATGATTGTTGAAGGTTTGAGATCAGACAGCCTTTACCTGCATTTTGAAATTTTCGGCAATGCGGTAAAAGTATCGCAGCTTTTATCGGCAATTATTTTTGTTGTAGGTATAGTTATGCTTTTGATAAACATTAAGAGAAAGGATAGTTTTTATGCAGATTATAGACGGAAAAAAGGTATCGGCTCAGGTAAAGCAAGAAGTAAAAAATGAAACCGAGCTTTTAAAGAAAGAATATTCGATTACACCGGGACTTGCCGTTGTAATCGTAGGTGACGACCCTGCGTCGAGAGTTTATGTAAATAATAAAAAGAAAGCCTGCGAACTTGTAGGATTTCATTCCGAGGAATATGCTTTGCCTGCGGAAACCACACAGGAGGAGCTTTTAGACCTCGTAAAAACACTTAACGAGAAAAAGGACATTAACGGTATCCTCGTTCAGCTCCCATTGCCAAAGCACCTTGATGACAAGGCAGTAATTGAGGCAATCAGTCCGCTTAAAGATGTAGACGCATTCCACGCTGTAAATGTAGGTAAAATTATGCTCGGCGAGTATGATTTTCTCCCTTGCACACCTGCCGGCGTAATGGAAATGCTCCATTATTACAATATTGAAGTCAGCGGCAAAAATTGTGTTGTAATCGGCAGAAGCAATATTGTAGGCAAACCTATGGGAATGCTTTTACTTCACGAAAACGGCACTGTAACAATTTGCCACAGCCGCACAAAGAATCTTGCAGAGGTTTGCAGCAGGGCGGATATTCTTGTTGCAGCGGTAGGCAAACCGAAGTTTGTTACGGCAGATATGGTAAAAGAGGGCGCTGTGGTAATTGATGTAGGTATGGACAGAGATGAAAACGGCAAACTTTGCGGTGATGTTGATTTTGAGAATGTAAAGGACAAATGTTCATACATAACACCTGTTCCGGGCGGTGTTGGTCCTATGACAATTGCAACACTTATGAAAAACACTGTAAAGGCTGCAAAAATTCAGAATAACCTGTAAAAATAAGGTTGACAATAAATTGTATTTGTGTTATGCTATATAAGCCGCATATTGTGGGTTGTTAAATGAGTTATTCTCTACCTGCAGATAGCGAGACATATGTAAAGGTGGGTACTAAAATGTACGCAGTTATTCAGACAGGCGGTAAGCAGTACAAGGTAACAAACGATCAGGTTATCTTCGTTGAAAAGCTTAACGCAGAGGCAAACGATACAGTAACATTCGATGTTATTGCTGTTGGCACAGATGACGGCATTAAGGTTGGCACTCCTGTTGTTGAGGGTGCAAAGGTTACTGCAGAGGTATTAAAGAACGGTAAAGGCAAGAAAATCAGAGTTGCTACTTACAAGCCAAAGAAAGGCGAGAAGAGAGCAATGGGTCACAGACAGCCTTACACACAGGTTAAGATTACTTCAATCGAGATCTGAGAATGATTACGGTAACATTTTTTAAATCGGCTGATTATTTTAAAGGCTTTAAAATTTCGGGACATGCTGATTTTAATACCAGCGGGCCTGATATAGTGTGTGCAGGCGTAAGCTCTGCGGCAATTATGACAGCCAATACAATCACCGATGTTCTGCATACGGATGCAGAGGTTACCGACAGCGACGGCTTTATTAATTTAAGCCTTAGCAGTGCAGAGGCAAAAGAAGCGTCTCATTTAATTGAGGGCTTATGGCTTCACTTATCTGCTTTACAAAAGCAGTACAAAAAGTATATTAAAGTTATTATTTCGGAGGTGTAAGGTAATGATTAAGGTAAATCTTCAGCTTTTCGCTCATAAAAAAGGTATGGGTTCTACAAAGAACGGCCGTGACAGTGAATCAAAGCGTCTTGGTGTAAAGCGTGCAGACGGACAGAAGGTTCTCGCAGGCAACATCCTTGTTAAGCAGAGAGGTACTCACATTCATCCAGGTAACAACGTAGGTATCGGTTCAGACGACACATTATTCGCAAAGATCGACGGCGTTGTAAAGTTTGAGCGTGTAGGCAAGGACAGAAAGCGTGCAAGCGTTTATCCTGTTGAGCAGTAATTTGCGCATTATCTTAGGGTGGATATTTATTATCCACCCTTTTTTGTTAGGTATTGATTTTTATTGTACTTTGAGGGTATAATAAAAATGGGTTTACAATTCATAATACTTAATTTTAAATCGTGATTTTCGGCAAATTTTGATAATGAATTAATCACGCATTATAAATTATGAATTAGAAATAAATTCGTCATTTGGAGGTTAGCAGAGATGTTTGTAGATACAGCGAAAATTTATATAAAAGCCGGTGACGGCGGTGACGGTGCGGTATCGTTTCACCGAGAAAAATATGTTGCGGCAGGCGGCCCCGATGGCGGTGACGGCGGCAGAGGCGGAAATGTAGTGTTTGTTGCAGACACTAATCTTTCAACTCTTGCTGATTTCAGATATAAACGCAAATACCTTGCAAAAAAAGGTGAAAACGGTCGAGGCGGTCGCTGCAGAGGCAAAAATGCAGAGGATTTAATAATTCGTGTTCCACTCGGTACACTTGTTAAAGAAGAGGAAACAGGCAGAGTTTTAGCCGATGTATCATCTTCAGAGCCGTATATTGTTGCGAGAGGCGGTAAAGGTGGTTGGGGTAATCCGCATTTTGCTACTCCTGTTCGTCAGGTTCCTCGTTTTGCAAAACCCGGTTTACCCGGAGAAGAGTTTAATGTTACTCTTGAACTTAAACTTTTGGCGGATGTCGGACTTGTAGGATTCCCTAATGTAGGTAAAAGTACACTTGTATCCGTAGTTTCACAGGCAAAGCCGCTTATTGCAAACTACCATTTCACAACCATTACACCTGTACTTGGTGTTGTATCAATGGGTGAGGGTTCTTCTTTTGTAATGGCTGATATTCCCGGACTTATTGAGGGCGCATGGCAGGGTACAGGTCTTGGACATCAGTTTTTACGCCATATTGAGCGCTGCAGAATGCTCGTTCATATTGTTGATGTTTCAGGTTCGGAGGGAAGAGATCCGAAAGAAGATTTTGAAACCATTAACAATGAGCTTAAAAAGTTTAATCCCGAGCTTGCGGAAAGACCTATGATTGTTGCGGGAAACAAATGCGATATGGCAACTGATGAACAGATAGCGGATTTCAAGGCTTATGTTGAGACACAAGGTTATGATTTCTTCCCTATTATGGCGGCAATTCGTTATGATGTTGATCCTATGTTAAATAAAATCAGAGAAATGCTCTCAAAACTTCCTCCGATTACTCATTATGAGGCAGAACCTGCTCCGATTGTGACAGCAGAGGATTTTGAAGATCATTCGGTTACCGTAAAGAATGTCAACGGTATCTATACTGTAGAGGCGGACTGGCTGTTACAGGTTATGAAAGGCATTAATTTCGATGATTACGAAAGCCTTAACTATTTCCAAAAAGTTCTTATTGATAACGGTGTAATTGACGCACTTCGAGCAAAAGGCTGCGGAGAGGGCGACACGGTTTCAATATATGAGCTTGAATTTGATTTTGTTGACTAACAGGGTGTTTGTATGGAAAATGAGAGTATAATTGAGCATACCTATGCAGACGAGGTTTCTCCGCTTACGCTTGCGTTTGTAGGCGACGGTGTGTACGATTTGCTTGTTCGTGCATATCTTGTACGACAGAGCAACCGTCCTGTAGGTGAGCTTAACAAAATAAAGGTTGGCTTTGTTAATTGCAAAAGTCAGGCAGAGTATGCCAAAGTTTTAATACCGCATCTTTCAGAAAAAGAATTATCGGTATATAAAAGAGGAAGAAATGCCGCCCCTAAATGTACTCCGAAAAACGGCACTGTGGCAGATTACCATAGTGCTACGGGACTTGAGAGCCTTTTCGGATACTTATATTTAAAAAATGAAAAAGAAAGAATTTCTGAGTTGTTTGATATTATTTTACATATTTCGCTAAATGGAAGTGGTAATTGTGAAAAATAAGCTTGATATTAAGACGGCGGTTGCCGACTATGCAATAATGCTTGCAGGAGCAGCTGTTTATGCAACTTCTGTTGTGGTTTTTACGGCTCCTAACGATATTGCACCGGGCGGACTTACAGGTGTGGCTACAATGCTTAATCATATGTTCGGTTTGCCTATAGGTACTATGGTGTTAGTTATGAACATTCCTTTGTTTATATGGGGCGCTGTTGAAAACGGCATTTCATTTCTTACAAAAACAATAGCAGGCACGGTATTCGCTTCAATACTTATAGATGTATTTACACCGATTATGACTGCCTATACGGGCGACAGAATTTTGGTTGCGATATTTGGCGGAATACTTAACGGTGTCGGACTTGAAATGATATTTATGCGTGGCGGTTCGACAGGCGGCACGGATATTGTTGCTCTGAATTTGCACAAACATTTCCCGTATTTTTCAACAGGAAATCTTATTTTTGTAGCAGACGCACTTGTGCTTATCATGGTATTCTTTGTATATAACAGTATTGAAAGTGTTTTGTATGCTGTGGTTACAATATTTTTCAGTATTAAAGTTATTGACACCATTTCATACGGTGTTGCGAGAGATAACGGTAAACTTATGTTTATTATTACTGATAAATACGCAGAAATTTGCAGTATGATTATGACTGAAAATGACAGAGGAATAACCTTGCTTAACGGTGAGGGCGCATACAGCGGCAAGCCGAAAAGAGTTATTATGTGTGCTGTCAGACCGCATCAGGTATATAAAATTACAAACACCGTAAAAAGTGTGGATAAAAGAGCTTTTATTATAGTAACTACAGCCGGCTCTATCAAGGGCAAAGGCTTTATAACAAAAACCGGCATCGGCTCTTAAGCTGATGTCGGTTTTCGACTTTACATAAAGAAAATAATTTTAATTTCCGCCCGGTCCGTCTTGTCTTTCTCGTTTGTCATCAAGCGGCTTGTGCCCTGTAGTTACCCATTGATTATCGGTAGCACTCTTTTTATTTTCACCGTTTACAGTGGGCAAAGGCTTTATATTATTGCTGCCGTTCGTTCTGTGACACATAAAATCACCCCTTGATTTATTTTGCGATAAATCAAGGGGTTTATGAGCTTTAAGAAAAAATTAACGCTCTGAAAATTCTTTGCCTGTAATCAAATAATCAATAGATACATTAAAATACTCAGACATTTTAATGAGCATTGATATAGAAGGCTCACGCTTGCCATTTTCATAGTAGGAAAGAGCTTCTCTGGAGATATTCAAATCCATAGCAACCTTTTGTTGACTAAAATGCTTCTTTTTCCGTATTTCTTTTAATCCTGTCAAGATAATCACCTCTTGACAATAGTGTAACAGTGTGTTACACTATTTATGTAACAAAATGTTACATAAATAGTTGGCAAAGAAGGGAAGATTATGTGAAAATGAATCATTTGTGTTGCTGCACTACTTATATTAGTGCGAACATCATAAAGCATAATATCAATAATACAGAAGAAAAAATAATGTTAGAAAGAGTTTGGTGATGTTTAAATGACTGAATTAAAAAATCAAAATTCTGAAAATAATACAAAGTATTTTGGAATAGGTGTGGGCTTATTAGCAGCGACAGTATGTGTTTTTACCTTGATTTTATATTTAGGTTATTTGTTAAAATATGCATTTATTATTCCGTTTATTTCGATTTTAGTAATCACTTCATTTATAGTTATGGTTGTTACAGCTAAAAGAAGAGCCGATAGCTTAAGTAATACATACATTGCTGACGGTTATTTTAATCTTGCGTTACATGTTATCCTTTTACTTGTTATAGGCGGAATATGGCAATTAATTTGGATTTACAGAACAACAAGTTTTACTAACAATGACAAATCATCTGAATTCAGAAATCCGGTAACAAAGCTGTTGCTTAATATGTTTATTCCTTTTTACTCAATATATTGGATATATGTAACTGCCCAGAGAATTGATAATATTTCAAAAAGTAATGGTAATAATTCTGAAATATCTATGGTATGTCTTATTTGTGGAATTTTTATTCCTTTTGTATCTTTACTTATAATTCAAAATCAGATTAATAAAGTTTGTAATATGTCAGTAATAAATTTCGCTGATAATAATAACAAAAAATCAGATACAGAAGAACTGAGAGAATATAAGAAATTGCTTGATGACGGTGTAATAACACAGGAAGATTTTGATAATAAAAAGAATAAAATTTTGAAATAAAACAATAGCAGGGCATAAATTGGTATAGATTTAGGCCCTGCTGTTTTATGTTGTTATAATAAAAGAAAAGTAAAAAGGTCTATCGTCTTACGACAATAGACCTTTTCATGGTGCCGGTGACCGGACTTGAACCGGTACGGTATCGCTACCGGCGGATTTTGAGTCCGCTACGTCTGCCAATTCCATCACACCGGCAAATACAAATTAATTATACAGTATATATTATAAAAAATCAAGTATATATTTTAAATCTTTTTAAAATTTAATAAATATTCTAATATCGAATATAAAATAGCATAAAAATAGGAAATTCTACATTTTTTTAATTTTTAATATCATTTTAGTTGCTTATTTAAAAAAATTATATTATAATATATCTGTATTTTTATTAGCAGTCAAGGCTGCAATTTATGGAGGAATGTCAAAATGGATAAAAAAGAGCTTCTTTATGAAGGTAAAGCAAAAAAAGTATTTTCTACAGAGAATCCTGACTACTGTATAGTTTCTTACAAAGATGACGCTACTGCTTTTAACGGTGAGAAAAAGGGCACAATCATCGGTAAGGGCGTTGTAAACAACCGTATGAGCAACTTTATGTTTAAGCTTCTTGAGGAAAAGGGTATTCCTACTGATTTCGTTGAAGAGCTCAATGACAGAGATACTGTTCTTAAAAAAGTTGAAATTGTACCTCTCGAAGTTATTGTAAGAAATAAGGCAGCAGGCAGCCTTTCAAAAAGACTTGGTCTTCCTGAGGGCACACCAATGAAAACTCCTGTTCTTGAGTTCTGCTATAAGAACGATGAGCTTGGCGACCCTATGGTAAACGAATACCACATTCTTGCAGCAGGCTTTGCTACTAAGGAAGAGATTGATACTATTTCAAAGTATGCTCTCAAGATTAACGAGATTATGATTGACTTCTTTAAGGAGTGTAAGGTTGACCTTATCGACTTTAAGATTGAGTTCGGCAGATATAAGGGTCAGATTCTTCTTGCTGATGAGATTTCACCTGATACATGCCGTTTCTGGGATATGGATACTCAGGAAAAACTCGACAAGGACCGTTTCCGCAGAGATATGGGCGGTGTTGAAGAGGCTTATGCCGAGATGATGAAGCGTATCGGCTTGGCTTAATATTCTGTTTAAATATACATTTACAAATCCCTTTTAGGGCATTAGTTTGATATTTTTACGGATGGTGGCGCTTTTTGAAAAATTCTTTCGACAATTACGCAAAAGAAGGACTGCACGAGGAATGTGGTGTTTTCGGAATATTTGGTGACGGTACAATTAACCCTGCTTATGCTTGTTACAACGGTCTGCTGGCTTTGCAGCACCGTGGACAGGAAAGCTGTGGTATAGCCGTTACCGATGATGGTGTAATAGATTACCATAAGGATATGGGACTTGTTACCGAGGTTTTTAATAACCGTATTCTTGATTCTTTACAAGGTCAGATGGGTATTGCTCATGTCCGTTATTCGACTGCCGGAGGCTCTGTACTTGAAAATTCACAGCCTCTCGTTATGCGTTATGTAAAAGGTACGCTTGCCGTTGCTCACAACGGTAACCTTACCAACGCTCTCGAAATACGCAGTCAGCTTGAACAGACAGGTGCTATTTTTCAGACAACTATCGACTCTGAAGCTATCTGTTATGTTATCGCAAGGGAAAGACTGAAATGTCATTCTGTTGAAGAGGCGGTTGCCCGTACTATGAGGGTTATTAAGGGTGCATATTCTCTGCTTGTTATGAGTCCGAGAAAACTTATTGCCGCCCGTGACCCGCACGGTTTCCGTCCGCTTTGTATGGGTAAGTATAATGATTCCGTGGTATTTGCAAGTGAGAGCGCAGCTCTTGACGCATGCGGAGCAAAATTTATCAGAGATATTGAACCCGGTGAAATTGTGGTTGTTGACAATAAAGAAATCCGCAGTATTAAACCGGATTTCGGAGAAGAAAAGAAGCAGTCACTTTGTGTTTTTGAATATATTTATTTTGCCCGCTCGGACTCCTTTATTGACGGTATCAGCGTCTATGAGGCAAGAAAACAGGCAGGCAGAATTTTGGCAAGGGAGTTTCCGGTAGAGGCGGATATGGTAGTCGGAGTACCTGAATCGGGTATTGACGCCGCCATAGGCTACAGTGAAGAATCCGGAATTCCTTATGAAAAAGCTATTGTAAAAAACAGCTATATAGGCAGAACTTTCATTAAACCCAGTCAGAAAGAGCGTATGAAGAGTGTGCGCATAAAACTTAACCCTATTGCAGATAAAATAAAGGGTAAGCGTGTGGTCATTATTGATGACAGCATCGTGCGTGGTACTACTGTTGACAGAATTGTCACTATGCTCCGTGAAGCAGGTGCCAAAGAAGTTCATATGCGTATAAGCTCACCGCCGTTTATGTGGCCTTGCTACTACGGTACGGATATTCCGTCAAGGGGAGAGCTTATTGCCTGCAACCATACGGTTGAAGAAATCCGTCAACTAAGCGGTGCGGATTCACTCGGTTATCTTCCCGCAGACAGCCTGCGTGAAATGTTGCACAATGCTCCGATAGGCTTTTGTGATGCTTGTTTCAGCGGTAATTATCCTGCTGAAACCACAAAAAAGACCTTTAAGGGCAAAGAGCGTGGCGGTATGAATTTTGATAAAAAATGCTGATAAACCTACATTCTGAAAGGATTTACTAATATGATTAAGGATACCTATGAGTCACCCTTGTCTGCAAGATATGCAAGCAAGGAAATGAAATATATTTTTTCTCCCGATATGAAATTCCGTACCTGGAGAAAACTTTGGATTGCTCTTGCTGAGGCAGAGATGGAGCTTGGTCTTCCTATCACTCAAGAGCAGATCGACGAACTTAAGGAACACGCTGACGACATCAACTATGAAGTCGCTCAAGAGAGAGAAAAACTTGTTCGTCATGATGTAATGTCACATGTTTATGCTTACGGTGTACAGTGCCCTAATGCAAAAGGCATTATCCACCTTGGAGCAACATCATGTTATGTCGGTGACAATACAGATATTATCATTATGACAGAGGGCTTAAAGCTTATCAGAAATAAGCTTATTACCGTAATCCGCAATCTTTCAAAGTTTGCAGATGAGTACAAGGCTCTTCCTACACTTGCATTCACACATTTTCAGCCTGCACAGCCGACTACAGTCGGTAAGAGAGCTACTCTTTGGCTGCAGGAATTACTTATGGACCTTGAAGATGTTGAGTATCAGCTTTCAAAAGCTAAACTTCTCGGTTCAAAGGGTACAACAGGTACACAGGCAAGCTTTTTAGAACTTTTTGAGGGCGATCACGAAAAATGTAAGGCACTTGACAAGAAGATTGCTCAAAAAATGGGTTATAATTCTTGCTTTGCAGTATCGGGTCAAACTTACTCAAGAAAACTTGATTCGCAGTTTCTCAATGTTCTTGCCGGAATTGCACAGAGTGCGTCTAAGTTCTCAAATGATATTCGCCTTTTACAGCATCTTAAAGAGGTTGAAGAACCATTTGAAAAGAATCAGATCGGTTCATCTGCAATGGCCTATAAGCGCAACCCAATGCGTTCGGAGCGTATAGGTTCACTTTCCCGTTATGTAATGTGTGATGTATTAAACGGTTATTTCACAACTGCGACACAGTGGTTTGAAAGAACTCTCGATGACTCTGCTAACAAGCGTTTGAGTATTCCGGAGGCATTCCTTGCCGTTGACGGTATTCTTTCACTTTATGCAAATGTTGCAGACGGTCTTGTAGTATATCCAAAGGTTATTGAGCAGCGTTTAAGAAAAGAACTTCCGTTTATGGCTACAGAGAATATTATGATGGACGCAGTTAAGTACAGAGGTGCTGACAGACAGCAGCTCCATGAGAAAATTCGTGTTCATTCAATGGCTGCATCTAAGGTTATCAAAGAAGAGGGCGGCGAAAACGACCTTCTCGAAAGAATTGCTAACGATGAGGCTTTCGGCGTAACTTTAGAGGATCTCGAAAAGATTTTACAGCCGGAGAAATATACAGGCAGAGCAAAAGAGCAGACAGAGGACTTCCTCGCAGAGCTGGTTCAGCCTGTTCTTGACAAGTATGCTGACATTGAATCAGATAAGCCTGAAATCAATGTATAAAATTTATATACACTTGTATTTATATATTTAAGGAGTTTTACAAATTATGGTTAAAGCAATAGTAGGTGCAAACTGGGGAGATGAAGGTAAGGGCAAAATTACCGATGTTCTCGCAAATGACAGTGACATTGTAATTCGCTTTCAGGGCGGTGCAAATGCAGGTCATACTATCGTAAACGAATATGGCAAATTTGCTTTGCATCAGCTTCCATCTGGTGTATTTCATCAGAATATTACTAATATTATTGGTAACGGCGTAGCTTTCAGCGTTGAAAATTTCGTAAAAGAAATCGCAGACCTTGAGAGCAGAGGCGTGCCGAAGCCAAAGATTATTATTTCAGACAGAGCGCAGATAGTTATGCCTTATCATGTTGCTTTTGACTGTTACGAGGAGGAGCGCCTCGGCAAAAATTCCTTTGGCTCAACAAAGAGCGGTATTGCTCCATTCTATTCAGATAAATACTCAAAAATCGGTTTCCAGATTAACGAGCTTTACGATGACCCTGATTCATTAAGAGAAAAAATCAAACACGCACTTGGCATTAAAAATACTATTCTTAAGAATCTCTACAATAAGCCTGAGATTACAGAGGAAGAAGTATTTGATAAACTTATGGAGTACAAAGAGGCTCTTGCTCCTTATGTAGGAGATACTTTTGAGTTTATTCATAATGCACTTAAAGATGGTAAGAATATTCTTTTAGAGGGTCAGCTTGGCTCACTTAAGGATACCGACTTCGGTATTTATCCTATGGTTACATCTTCAAACACAATTGCAGGTTACGGCGCAGTAGGTGCGGGTATTCCGCCTTATGAAATTAAAGAAGTTATCACTGTTGTTAAGGCTTATTCAAGCGCAGTAGGTGCAGGTGAATTTGTTTCTGAAATCTTTGGTGAAGAGGCAGACGAGCTTAGAAGAAGAGGCGGCGACGGCGGCGAATTCGGTGCTACAACAGGCAGACCTCGCAGAATGGGTTGGCTTGACCTTGTTGCTACCCGTTACGGCTGTAAAGTACAGGGCGCAACACAGGTTGCATTCACCGTTCTCGATGTTCTCGGATATCTTGACGAGATTCCTGTATGTGTTGGTTATGAGCTTGACGGCGAAGTTATCGATTACTTCCCATCAACAACAAAACTTAAGAGATGTAAGCCTATTCTTAAGAAATTAAAGGGTTGGAAATGTTCAATTTCCGGCATTAAAGATTATGACAAACTTCCTAAGGAATGTCGTGACTACATTGAATTTGCAGAAGAGCAGATTGGTGTGCCGATTAAGATTGTATCTAACGGTCCATCAAGAGATGATATTATTTACAGATAAACAAAGGCCGGTAATGTAATGGAAAACAAAGAAAGAGTAATTGTCCTCGACTTTGGCGGACAGTATAATCAGCTTATTGCAAGGCGTGTTCGTGAGTGTAATGTATATTGCGAAATACTGCCGTACACAGTCAGCCTTGATAAAATTAAAGAATTAAATCCCACCGGTATTATTTTTACAGGTGGTCCGAATAGCGTGTACGATGAAAGCTCACCGCATATTTCAAAAGAAATTTTCGAGCTTAATATTCCTATTCTCGGTATTTGCTATGGTTGTCAGCTTATGGCATATACCCTTGGCGGTGTAGTAACTCCTGCTACAGATAATTCATCTTGTGAGTACGGCAAGACGATGACCAACTATAATAAAGACGATGTTATCTTTACAAATGCTTGTGAACACGGCGTTTCTTGGATGAGTCACCGTGACTATATAAGTACAGTACCGGACGGATTTACCGTAACTGCCACGACAGCGGTTTGTCCTGTTGCTGCTATGAGTTGCCCTGAAAGAAAGCTTTACGGTGTGCAGTTCCATCCGGAAGTTAATCACACAGAAAACGGTAAAGATATGCTCCGTTCATTCCTTTATGATGTTTGCGGTTGTAAAGGTGAATGGCAGATGGATAGTTTTATCGATTCAACAGTTGCAAAACTTAAAGAGCAAATCGGCGACAAGGGAGTAGTCCTCGGACTTTCCGGCGGTGTTGATTCTTCTGTTGCTGCCGCTCTTTTAAGTAAAGCAGTCGGTAAGCAGCTTACCTGTGTTTTCGTTGACCAGGGACTTATGCGTAAAGACGAAGGCGACTTTGTTGAGCAGACATTTACAAAACTTTTTGATATGAATTTTGTTCGTATTAATTGCCAAGAGGAATTTCTCTCAAAACTTAAGGGCGTATCAGAGCCGGAAGCAAAGAGAAAGATAATTGGCACAGAGTTTTATAATGTGTTTTGGAATAAAATTCGTGAGAACTACGGAAGTGGTTACTTTGCTCAAGGCACTATTTATCCTGACAGAATTGAAAGCGGTAAAGGTGATGCAGCAAAGATTAAAACTCACCACAATCAGGTAGAAGTACCGCAGGATATTACTTTTGAGGGAATTATTGAACCTTTGCAGGATCTTTTTAAAGATGAAGTACGAGTAGTTGGCGAAAAGCTCGGACTTCCTCATGAACTTGTATGGCGTCAGCCGTTCCCGGGTCCCGGACTTGGTGTTCGAGTAATCGGCGAAGTTACAGCTGATAAGGTAAAAATTTTGCAGGAGGCAGATGCAATCCTAAGAGAAGAAATGGATAAGTGCGGATATGCCTCACAGATGAGCCAGTTCTTTGCAGTCCTTCCGGGTGTAAAGACAGTAGGTGTAATGGGTGATTCCCGTACCTATGATGAACTTGTGGCAATCAGAGCCGTAACAACCGACGACTTTATGACAGCCGATTGGGCAAAAATCCCATATGATATCCTCGGCAGAGTTTCAAGCCGTATCATAAATGAAGTAGAACATGTAAACAGAGTTGTTTACGATATAACCTCCAAACCCCCCGGAACCGTGGAGTGGGAATGATATCAGGAGTTGCGTAAACCCGCATAAGCACTGGGTTTTAGGCTATCAAATTCCCAATTTGATAGCAAAATGATAGCAAACCATAAAACGACTTTATTCTAAATGTTCTATCGGTTTGCGGGTACAATTATCTTAATACTATAAAAGGCATTACTGACTTTTGCAGTCGGTAATGCCTCTTTGTTTTATACAATCAATTGTTGTTTCGCACATAGTTTATTATCTTTTTTGCGGCTTCTTCAGAAATTGAAAACATAGTTTGCCTAAAATTAAAACTACTGTCGGTAATATCTTTCATTTGTGAAGCTGAAATAGGTTTAGACAATTCAACAAAATTATCTAAAATCATATTGTATTCGTAATCGTTGTATCCATCGCATGATTTTTTGTTTAGTATTCCATTTGCATACCCATACGCTCTTATACCAACTCCGCTTTCATATAAAAATACGATATCTCCTTTTTGGAATTTTTGAATTTTCTCTCTCCATCCGGGATAGTAAGCTGCTGCTTTATGTTCGTCAATCATTTCTTTTGTGTAATGAGGGTTGCTTTGTTTATTTGTGTTAAGTACGTAACAATTGTTTTCATACTCCAAAAAGTCTTCTGTTTGAGAATACATGTTAAATTCAATGTAGTATTCACCTGAAATCTCGAATACCCAATATACAATAGCATCTATATTCAACCCATTATTTTTCCAATAGATGATTGATTCTATTGTTGCTTGATCTACTCCATTCGTAACAATAAGAAAATGTTGCTTCTTGTTAAAGTTGTCGTCAGGCAGAATCTTAGAAGTATCTCCGTAAAAATAGGAAGAATGATCAAGTGCAAGATTAGCTTTTTCGTTATGCTGATATTTTTGATATAAACAATTCAATTCATCGTAAGTACTTTTTCCGAACAGTTGCCCATATCGGAGTACTTGTAATAAATTTTCTTGTTTTCCAGACCAGCGCTTGAGTTCAAATATGTATAAATCGCCTTCCTTATCAATGGCAAGTATATCGGGTTCTTCTTGTCGAGCTCTTTCAGTAAAAATAGCCATAAGGTCATTTGAAGAAATGAAATCTTGAATATTATTAGAAATAAGGTTTTCAAGATCTTTTTCTTTCCAACCAATATCTGATAGTGTGACTCTTTTAACCTTTGAGTAATTATTACGGTTTGTATTTTTATTTAATTTATATAACATAGCTATATGCCTCACACTTTAATATTTTTCGGATAATTGTAGCGCCAATTATCGTATTCCTCTTTTGTAATTTCGCCGTTTTTCAGCTTTTCAGCCTGTTCTTTCCAAGCAGTGAACATTTCAAACATAGTAATGTAATTTGTACCCATTCCCTTGTCCAAGTGCAGACATACTTCTCCGTCAAGCTCAGTGATTTTGAGGCCGTATAAATCTTCAAGGGTAAACAAGGTATGCATTAAGCCGTTATAGCTGTCAATATCGGGTACGGTTAACGCACTTGTTGATACTCCGAACACTTCTGCAAGGCTGTTAGTCAGATCTGCTTTCGGCGTTCTTGAGCCGGATTCATACTGCGCCATACGAATATCCGCAGTTTTCTCCGGAAAACCAACCTGCATACCAAGATATTTTTGAGTCATACCTCTTAAATTTCTGAAAAAGCGAATTCTTTCACCGATAGCCATAAAAATGCTCCTCTCGTTATTCTAAAATATAGTATAGCATAATAAGTTAAGTGTTGTCAAGACAACCAAAGCAAAAAAAGTAAATATTTTCTCGAAAACCACTTGACTTTACGGAATTTGTTTAGTATAATAGTTAAGCAAATAGCGTTAAGTCTATTTCTAACAACTGAATAACCGTCATATGTCACGGTAATGGCATATCCGCTCGGGCAAATCGGAATGCGGTCAGAAAGTTCTCCGACACTAAATAAATATGAAAATATAAAAATGAAAGGATGATGTTAATGTCTAACAAAATGTTTATGCGTGTTGAGGATGTGGCAGAAGAAATGGGCGTTTCCGTTTCTTACGCTTACAAACTTATACGCAAATTAAATAAAGAATTGCTGTCAACCGGGTGTATTACAATTCCCGGCAGAATTGACCGTAAATTCTTTCACGAAAAATTTTACTCAACCAAAACAATTGAAAGGAGCGATTAAAATGGGAGCATTTAAAAATGAAAAAAACGGAACTTGGTATGTGCAGTTCCGTTACACAGACTGGCAAGGCTTGCGACAGCAAAAATTAAAGCGTGGAGAGGCACAGGAGTGGGAACGAGCATTCCTGACCGAAAAGAAAGCCGATGTCACTATGCCATTTAAGACTTTTACGGAATTGTACGAAAAAGATGTTAGACCAAAGTTAAAGAAAAACACTTGGCTTACCAAAGAACATATTATTAAAACTAAAATATTGCCGTATTTTGAGCATAAGCGATTATGCGATATATCGGCAAAAGATGTTATCACTTGGCAAAATGAGATTAGAAAAATGACTAATTCAAGCGGAGAGCCGCTTTCTCAAGGGTATTTAAAGACGATTCACAATCAATTGAGCGCATTGTTTAATCACGCAATCAAGATTTACGGTTTAAGATTAAATCCTGCCTCTACGGTTGGTAATATGGGTAAGGAAGAACGCAAGGAAATGAGTTATTGGACTGTGGAGGAATACAGTAAGTTTTCTGATGAAATGATGGACAAGCCTATTTCATATTATGCTTTTCAAATGCTTTATTGGACAGGTATTCGTGTAGGTGAGTTGCTTGCATTAACTGCCGGTGATTTTGACTTTAAAAACAATATGCTTACAATCAACAAATCTTATCAAAGATTGCACGGAGAAGATTTTATCACTACCCCGAAAACGGAGAAAAGCAATAGAACAATAAAAATGCCGCAGTTTTTATGTGATGAAATGCAAGAATACTTGAAAATGTTTTATTCACCGAATAACAGCGACAGGATATTTCCTATTTCAAAAAGCTATCTTCATCACGAAATGGACAGAGGTTCAAAAGCCACAGGGGTAAAGCGTATTCGTATTCACGATTTAAGACATTCGCATGTTTCGCTTTTAATAAATCAAGGCTATCAAGCCGCCGCTATTGCGGATAGAGTAGGTCACGAAACCGTAGAAATTACCGACAGATATACACATATATATCCGTCAAAACAAAATGAAATGGCAAATACGCTTGATGAATTATGGAAGGAGAGAAAGTAATATGTCACTTAAAAACAGAGATGAACATAACCGTTGGAGAAACAAGACTGTGGCTTTTAGAGTTTCGCCCGAAGAGTGGGAACAGATTGAACGCTATGTTCAGCTTTCGGGTTTAACCAAACAGGACTATATTACAAGGCGACTTATAAACAAAGAGGTTGTAGTTCAAGGCAATCCGAGAGTATATAAGGCTTTGCGTAATAATATTGCAGATGTACTTACGGAATTACAGAGGATTGAAAACGGCGGTGAAGTCAATGACGAATTACTTGACTTAATCAAAATGATTGCCGATATTCTCGGTGGATTAAAGGAGGTATTAGAATGACAGAAAAAGAAAAGACCGCTCCGGTTGTATCTGTTGGCGCAGATACGGAGCAGTCACTAAATGTATGTAATGATAGTATAACCGATTTTAATGAGGATGGCAAGAGCTTAGATGATTATCTTGAGGAAATGCAAAAAGAATTTTTGCAACAGCTCGATCCATCACATTTGAAAACGATTTCTATGCGTGAGTTATATAACACGGTGTATCAAAGCAAACCGCCATTGATTGACGGCTTGCTTTACCCCGGAACATATATTTTTGCAGGAGCTCCGAAACTTGGCAAAAGTTTTCTTATGACACAGATTGCTTACCATATCAGCACAGGCACACCGCTTTGGAATTTTGATGTAAAAAAAGGAACTCTCCTATACCTAGCTCTCGAAGACGATTACCACAGATTGCAGGAAAGATTGTACCGAATGTTCGGAACGAAAAGTGCGGATAATTTGTACTTTTCTGTTTCGGCAGGTCAACTTGGAAATGGACTTGACGAACGGCTTACAAGATTTATGACCGAACACATCGATACAAAATTGATCATCATAGACACACTTCAAAAGGTGCGTGAAATGGGCGGGGACAATTACAGCTACGCAAATGATTATGAGATTATCACGAGACTTAAAAAGTTTGCAGACAGGTACGGAATATGTTTGCTACTTGTTCACCATACACGCAAGCAAAACTCCGATGATAAGTTTGATATGATTTCGGGTACAAACGGATTGCTTGGCGCCGCCGACGGTGGCTTTATTTTACGGAAAGAAAAGCGTACAAGCAATTCGGCAACGCTTGAAGTTTCAGGCAGAGACCAACCGGACCAAAAGATTTATCTTAATCGCAATCCCGAAACTCTTGTGTGGGAACTTGAGAGAACTGAAACAGAACTTTGGAAGTTGCCACCCGAACCATTGCTTGAAAATATAGCAGGCAAAATTACAAATGAAAATCCCGAATGGTATGGCAGTCCAACGGAGCTTGTTGAATTTCTCGGTGCTGATATGAAAGCAAATGCATTGACTATGAAGTTGAATATCAATGCTGGGCGTTTGTTTAACGAGTATGGAATAAGTTATCAAAACAAACGCTGTCACGATGGGCGTAAAGTCAGTTTGACTTATGAACAGCGTGACGATGTGTGACGGTTGTGTCGCTGTTTTAGGCGGTGGCAAAATCACCGTCACTATCGACGCAGACCGACACAGCAAAAGTTTAGCAGAGTGTGCAGAGAGTGCCTTTTCAAAGGCGGCTCTTTGCCCCTCGGAGAGCGCAAAACCTGCTTGCAGGTTGCATTTTTGATGGGCTTGCCTGTCAAAAGTGCTTTTGCGTTACTCTTGACAAGAGTAACAGAACCTGAGTTAGAGATAAACTAATGAGATAACCATATTATTATACAGATTTGAGGTAGATAAATGAAGAGAACGATCAGCGCAATGGTGGGTAAAGGCTCCGTCACGCACAACAGCCGCAGTTTCACAGCGGAGAACGTGGACAGCGAGCGTACCCATTTGAATATAGATTACTGCAACGAGCCAATCAAGAAAGTGTATCACGAAATGTTTGATGAAGCTCTAAAACAGTACAACGATAAACAGAAACGCAAGGACAGAAAGATTTCCGATTACTACAAGCATATCGAGTCCGGAAAGCAGGAAAAGCTGTTCCACGAGATCATCTTCCAAATCGGCAACATGGAAGATATGTCGGCAACAGGAGAGCACGCCGAGCTTGCGAGGACAGTCCTCGACGAATACTATCAGGGCTTCCAAGAACGCAATCCATATCTGCGAGTGTTCTCGGCGCACCTTCATATGGACGAAGCAACGCCGCATATCCATATCGACTTTGTACCGTTCACAACTGGGAGCAAGCGAGGTTTGGAAATACGAGTTTCGCTAAAACAGGCAATGCTAATATGGGATTCAAAGGCGAGGGGAAGAGCGACAACGAGCTGAATCGCTGGATACTTTCCGAAAAGAAAATCCTCGCTCAGATTATGGAGCGGCACGGCATCGAGTGGGAGCAGAAGGGCACTCACGAGCAGCACCTGTCCGTCCTTGATTACAAAAAGCAGGAGCGAGTCAAAGAGGTTGCCGAGCTTGACAGGGAGATTGAAGAAAAGCAATTAGAGGTCAAAGGACTGAAAGCTACAGTTGAGAAAATCGAGGAAGCAAAGGAGCTTCTCGGCGACGTCGAAAAACAGCTTGACGAAGATCCACAGCTGCAACTCCCTGAGCCGCAGGGGCTGATGACGGCAAAGAGCTACAAGAAAAAGTTTGTAGAGCCGCTAATCAAGCGCCTGAAAAATCTTGTCCGAACCGTCCTCGCCAAGAGCTATCAGGGCTGGGAAAACTACCACCGTATCAATAATCTGAACGGCAGACTGCACCGTGAGAACGAACATCTGAAATATGAAAACTCCAAGCTCAAAGAGGTCAACGGTATGCTCCGTGAACAAAATAAAGCCTATCGCCTGTTGGAAAAGGTTTTCGGAAAGCACAAGCTCAATGAGATTATCGAGCAGGCGAGAGGATTTAAAAAGTCAAAACAGCGTGACACACGCTAATATATTTTGAAAGGTTGATGTATAATGGAAAAGAGAATTTACGACAAGAAAACAGGTATTCACTACGAGCTGCAAGGTGATTACTATCTGCCGTGTTTAGAACTCCCCAAACAACCGAAGGTAGAAATCGAAATATGGGGCAAGCGGCATTTGCGGCATGGTATCGAATGGGAGCAGAAAGGCGAACACAAGGAGCATCTGAGCGTTCTGGAATTTAAGCGAGAGAAACGCAAAGAGGAGCTTGCCGAGTTGGAGCAGACCATCGAGCGTGTTCAGCAGTAACAGGTTTCCATCAAGGTTGTGGAGCAAATAGAAGCTAAACCCCTGCCACTATCATCTAAGGTGGTAATTGAGAAAGAGGATTTTCAAAATCTCGTCATCGCAGTGCAGAAATATGTCGTGCAGGAAAAGCTGGAAGGCAAACTGAAAAAGCTCCTGCGTGAAACCAAGAAAACTATATCCGATTTGAAAACAAAAATCGAATCGTTGGTAGCAGAGCTTGCTGCGACCAAAGATAAACGCTACCGCAGTTGTCTGTACCTCTTAGGTAGCTTAGTAGCAGAGCTTGCTGCGACCAAAGATAAACTGGCACAATATAAGTCCGTCCGTGGTCAGTTCCGTACAGCGGATCTGGAGCAGGAAAATGACCGGCTCCGTAATAAGCTTCATAGCTATGAGGACATGATTGACCATAATAATCTGTGGCCTTTATTCGGGAAAGGGTGTGGCAAAGCACACACAAGGGATGATGCTCGATATTGAATAGAAGAAAGGATTGAGTGATAAAATTGCGACTACTCCCTGGAAAAACGGGTAGTCGCTATACACAATATACGATGAGCAATAATTATTGACATTGTTCGCATTAGGGAATATAATATTGACAGAGGTGGTTGATATGGAATATATGTCTGCACATGAAGCTGCTGAAAAATGGGGAATAACAAAGCGAAGAGTACAAATGCTCTGTGCTTCTAATAGAATAGATGAGGCTGTCCGGGTAGGAAATATGTGGATTATCCCTACTGATGCCGAGAAGCCTGCTGACGGCCGAATTAAAGATAAAAAAGCAAAAGATGATAAAGTATTTAAGAATCCTATACGAACAGCTCGTAATCGAATCAAAGCAATTACAACATCTGGTATGAGAAAGATGTCACTTCATGGTTTGGCACATGATGATGCAAAGTTGTCATTTGTAATGTTGTTTGCATCAGAGTTGATGCAGTTTTATATTACTAAAGCCGAAAGAAATGATTATAGCAGCAGCGTAAATGCTGCTTTAGAAAGAATAACACGACACAATGTAATAGAGTATGAAGGAAATGCGGTAATTCGAGCTAACATTCGAGAGTTTCTTAAAGACAATCCATTCTGCTGTGATGATGCTTTGTCTTGGGCCTATCAATATGCTAATAAGGTTGATCCAGGTGCATCGTACAGTAACACTCAGTTTTTTACAGAAAAATACATGATAACAACTCTTGTTGATTCTATTAACTTAGTATCACGAAAAAAAGTGTTAGATCCTGCATGCGGCGGTGGTAACTTCCTTTTATACTGCTTAGACGTTTTGGCAGAAAGGTATTCTTTTGATGATAAAAAAAACAGCATGCTTTATTTACAGAATGAGTTGTCAAAATTAAACGGATATGAAATTGATAAAACATTAGCACTTGTTGCATCCATTAATTTGCGTTTGAAGTGTCTTGCTATACTTTCTGAGCACGGTCACACGATTGATGTAGAAGATTTTGAAAGATTTCTTCCTAACATATATTATCCTGAAAGGGATACTGTTCCAGGTGCCTTGGATATCACAAATGTCGAATTTGAAGTGTTGAAAGTTGGCGCATTAGGAAGTTATAATTCCAATGTGGTTTTTTCTGGTGTCGACGCAATTGTCACAAACCCTCCCTTTCAAACAATCAAAGGTATGCCTGAAAGTTTGAAAGAATACTTAAAGGCTGCTTATCCAAAGTCAAAATGTGATATGTGTAATGCTTTTATTGAATTGTCTTATAAACTTCTTGAAGATGAGGGGATTGCTGGGCTAGTTACGCAGAATAGTTGGATGTATCTGGATAGTTTTGAGGAGCTAAGACAGGCTCTTTTATTGGATTGTTCAATCGATCAAATCTGGGAGCTTGGATCTAATGCGTTTTATGATTTAAGTGGAGAAAAATCCAATGTAGCACTATTACTTTACAGAAAAACCGAACCGGAGAGTGGTAGTGCTGTTAGATTGATATCTCTAAAAACAATGGAATTAACAGCTAAGGAAAGTTTATTAGCCTCTAAAAAAGATAATATAAATACTGAAAAAATAATACTACAGAGTGATATTTTCAACAATGAAGGTTCTCGATTTGATATGATTAGTTCCCGAGGATTAAGAACTCTTTTGATATCAAGCGAGAAATACGAAGAATATGCCGTTCCTATGCAGGGAACGTCAACAGGAAATGCTAAAGAGCTTATTGATTTCTATTGGAACCACATTAACGATAAAGATTGGATTCTGGTTAGTAAAGGCGGAGGATATTCTCGTTGGTGCGGGTTGAATCATTATTGCGTCAAGTGGGGAAAGGAGGGGCAGTATATTAAAGCAACAAAAGGATCTGCAATAAGAAACGCCAGTTACTTTGATCAGACTCAAATGGTATTTAGTGATACTGGAACTTCAGGATTGAATGTAAGAGAAGTATTACCTGGTCAAATTTTTGTGGCATCCGGCCCAGGAATACGAATTAATAAAGGTAAAACAAACGCCCATTTAGCTTTCCTTAATTCGAGAATCGCCTCATATTATATTCGCCTACTCTCTCCAAAGCTAACCATTGCTGCGGGATATATTGCAAAGCTTCCTACGTGCTTGAACATAATGCAATCTACAGAATTAGACGAGTATGGAAAGCGCTGCATTGAAGCAAAACGTCATCGCCTTGCTAAACGAGCTTGTAATATTGAGTTTATGCCACTTCATCATTTTAAAGACTACACATACCAAGAAATGGCATTTCGCTGGTTTATGGAAGATATAAATGATGAATGGATACAATTGCAATTAGAAGCCCGTATTGATACTTATATCGAAAAAGAATTGTCGCTTTCAACGGAAGATCTTGAAACTATTAACAATTCTATCGGAAACAAGAAAGTGTTTGTTCAAGTAAGCGATGAAACTGTTGACCTCCAAGAATTAGAAAGTATTCTAAAAAAGAGTATCGATAGTAATTGCAATATAGTTCGAACAAAGATCGAAAAAAAAGCTTTAGGATGTGATGGCCTTCTGGAGTATATATCACAGAAACTAAATACTTCCTGTGAAAGTATTTACAAAGTGTTTGCTGATCAGGCTTTTTATCCTTCTATCATGAAGGAACACTATGAAAATCTGTATCTACATTCTGTTGTTGTTTCTGCATTGGGGTATCCTTACAAGCCCGTCTCCATGAACTTGGACGAGCTGACTAAGAAAATCGGGACAGACAACGAGGAGCAAGTGGCGTTTGTTCAAAATTGGATTATCGAACAGTTCAACGATGTTCATTTTGAAGCACTAATGAAGTCACCTGTTTTTGAATTCATTCCGAGTCAAAACAAAATCGTTTATCGAAGGGAGGAAAAGGATGAATAGTTTAGCTTTTCAAATTACAGCAGAACTGCTGCCGCTAATCAGGAAGATATTTAGCAATAAATATTCAGATATAACGTCAGTAAAAATTATTTGGCATAATTTGATTTTTCTAACCGTTTCAAAAGTAAATTGCTTATTTCTCAGTGAGAAACACGCAACAAATATATCAGACCTTGTTTCTATAGGAATTATGCCAGAGTCTATTAAGCAATTTGAAAAAGATTATGCAATCTTTCTGGGAACACAGATAGACGATCTCGCCAACACAATCTATCAGCAGAAACCGAATCTTTCCATATTAAGAGAATGTATTCTTAGTATAGAGCTGTGTATATCGCAGACGGAAGTAAATATAAAAGAAGGAAAATCTTCTCGAGATACAACAGGGTCGTATTATACACCTTATCAGCTTGCAGAATCTGTTGTACATAAAGCCTTATCAACAAAACACTCAAAGTCATTGCTTGCTCAAAAAGGCAGAACGCTTAGAATCGCCGATTTGTCCTGCGGAGGAGGAGAGTTCTTTTGGGCGGCTCAACAGTATTTAGAAAAAGAATGCTGTATTCCTTACGAGGTTTCAGCACTGTTTTTTTGGGGAATGGATGTAGATCCAATTGCACTCCAGATAACAATTTGTAGACTTTTGAAGACTTCTAATGTAGCAGATTGGAAAGAAATCGCTGGCCATTTTTTGCTTGGTAATCCGTTAATTTCTTCGAATACCCAAGAAAGCTTAGATTGCAAGAATGAGTTATTTGCGCTAAATAGAATTTATGCTTCGAAAATGGGTGTGAACTACTCTTCTATTGAAGAATTAAGATTTGACATCATATTGGGAAATCCTCCTTGGGAAAAAACACGATTTGAAGAAAGAAAGTTCTTTTCTTGTTATGAACCACAGATTTCTAAGCTTGCAAAAAAGGACGACAGAGAACAGGCAATAAACGAGCTTAGTGATACTTGGCCAGAGCTTTCGAAATGGGTCACTGAACTATCTAATGATTATAAAGTAATGCGCAGTAAAGCATATAAACATCCCTTTATTAAGCATGCAGTTTCTGGTGAGCTAAATACATATGTTTTGTTTACAGAGCTGGCTTATTCTTTGCTATCGGAAACTGGAATATGCTCGTTGATTGTAAAGAGTACACTGGCCACAGCGCCTGCCCATAAGGGCTTATGGAGTTACCTCCTTAGAGAAAAAGCTTTAGTTGCGCTTTATTTTTTTGAGAACAAACACAAGATTTTCAATATTGATTCAAGAGAAAGATTTGCAGTTATTACAATGTCGAAGATCAAGCAAGCATCATTTGCTTTTTCAGCTGGCTTGTTGGCTCCGGCGGATATGTATGCCTGCTCAGAGGTAATTGTAAATGAGAGTGACGTTGTTGCAATCAATCCATTCACAAAAATGATTCCCAATGTTTCATGCACAGAAGATCTAAAAGTGTTAGTTGAAATACATAATCGATTACCTCTATTCCAGGAGGTTTATCCTAACTGCCATTTCGGGCGATTGATACATCTAACCGCACATGCTAAGCAGATTGATACTGTGCAAAAAGATGACAACATTCCAGTTTATGAAGGTAAGTTTATCGAACAGTATGATGGAAGATATTCAACATTTGCAGGCATGTCGGATAGCAAAAAATACGCAGCCAAAGCAACAGCGACAAAGAACGTTGAAAAAGAGGGAATAAAGCCACTGCCAGAAAGCAGATTCTTTGTTGAAAGAAATCTTTGGGATAAGTACACTGCACAGTATAATGAAGCATATTCTCTTTGCTGGAGAAGTCTTACATCACCAACAAATGCCCGAACTACAATTGCGATGATTCTTCCGTCTTGTCCGACTTGTCAATCCATTCAAATGCTTCAGACTGATAATATGCAAGATTTACTTATGATGCTGGCTCTGTTCAACTCACTTCCGTTTGATTACTTTGTTCGTCTGAAAATGCCTGGAATTGATTTGACACAAAGTGTTATTAAGCAGATTCCGGTACCTTCAAGAGCAAGTTATGATCAGCAACTATGTTTTAATAAGAAGACTTGTACTTTGAAAAATCATATTTTTTCGTGTGTTTATTACCTACTGAAAAACGAAGACCGTTTGGAAGGACTTCTTAAAAACATAGAAAATGAAGTATATGCTTTAGATGCAGACCTGACATTTATTGAAGTAAGAAAAATGCTTGATATGCTCTATGCAAAAGCATACGACCTTAGTGACCAAGCCTATGACGAAATGCAAAGCACCTTCCCAAAATATTAAAAAAATACGGGGTTGTATTGAGTTGCAACCCCGTATTAGTTAAACAATTATAAAAGACCGTACTTTTTTGAATCTACAGCAGAACCATTTGTAGCCACAAACCGACTTTGGCTTTCCAATTGCGTTAATTGATCCTCATCTAATACGGATATACCATAGTAGTCGGTTCGTATTTTTTCAAAAACGACAATTTTAAAACGAAGCCATTCTGTGCCTCCTACAGTGTGAATTTTCTGCCCAGCTAAAGACTTCCCTTTTAGCTGAAGTCGCCACGAACCGTTGCTTCTATCTCCAGTAGGGAACTTGATTACACATTCCTCATAATCTATGCCATTATAGTTTACAGTAATTGTTTTTTCGGTTTCAGTATCTTCAGGATCAACATCAAAAAAGGCAACACCGCCTAAAATAATCGATATAGTATCGGTTTCATAACGAGTTCCAGCAGCTGTACCGCTGGTCACAGTGCCAAGCTTTGACAAATCAAGGATATTGCGAGAGCCACCAGTTAAAGAACGTGTTTCAAACCACATACGTTCAGAGTCATTGTTGGCAACAATAGGCATGATGGCTTGTACATCTGCTTGTCCCCGGCGACTTCGGATAACTGTTCCCATAGGCTGCTGTGCAAGTCTTGGAAGATGAATTCCATTTTGAGTTCCAAAAAGGCGAACTTGTTGATTTGCTGTGTTAGTAGGTCTACGTTGCCCTTCCGTGCGTGCTGTCATTTGAATGCTCATTTCGCTACGTAAGTAATCATCAGCAAGAAGTTCATCAATATCTTCTTTTGTAGTAATGAGTTTAGAACAATCATACGCAGGATCTTTATACTGGGTGATTAAATTTTCAAGCGCATTTACACAGTTTTCTGTTTCCTGAGTAACATCAAAATATGTTGCGCTTTCAAAGTTTGTCCATAGACCGCCACCAGTCAAATTGTTTGAACCAACGGCTATCCATATTTCAGGGATATCATTGGATAACATATAGACTTTTGAGTGAAAAGTTGTGGAAGAACTTTCCGAGTGCACAATGTATAATTCGTTACACAGCTCAAATAGATTTAGAACCGCTTCATAAGAGGTCCCGTGCGCATCAACGCCTATAAAGGCTTCGATGTATCCACCAGCACTTTTGAACTGTTCTAATGTGGGTTTCAGGCGAAGAACACCACTGTTTTTTGCGAACGCCGACAAAATGGTGAGCTTATTATATGGTCCCGCCATTTTGTCTTTTAATATTTCTCCAAGCTGCCCGTTAAAGGGCTGATTCAACATAATCATATGCCCACCTCCAACTTTATTATAGTGCAGAACAAATGAAAGTTCAACTCTGCATTATTATGACAGTAGAATTCACAAGAAAGAAGAGGTACCAGATGCGATCACACAGCAAACTATCAGAGCATACCTTCAAAAAAGGAAAGTTCATAACTCCAATTAATTCCTTGCCATTGATGAAGGAATTCGAAGATGAAAAGTCATGGACTTATGGACGTATGCCAGAATATCTCTGGATCGGACTCCTTTTGAAGCATTATGGACGAGATGAGGGTTTGAGGAAGTCCTACGGCATTATTTCTACACTGCATAAATTGGCTCCAGATTTATACACTGCAAGATTGTCACAGATATTAAAACTGGATGAAGATATTCAAAAGAGATTCTATAATTACATTGGTTGTATCGGTGCGAAAGAGGCACTTGCACCATTAACAGTGTTTCTTACTTCCAGTAAGGCTCCTGTTTTTGCTGAATGCTTTTATTGTCCCGATCAGAGCATAGAAGACCGCTGCGAAGCGATTATTCAGACCATGCGAGATACAATGGATCATCAATCTTATGAAGCAACCGATATTAGGTTTGTTGCTCTCTATTTCAATTTACTTTCAGGGAAACTGCATCTTCAGAAGGGTCAGATGGATTTGTTGGCAACCTATCCGACAGTTAAGCATAGCGATGAAATAATGCGCATGGCTCGTCCAACAGTACGTTCTCTCGAAATGATGATTTTAACTTTTGAAACGATCGACTCTGCTTATTTGAATGAGTTTTGGAGGTGTGTAAGCGAAATGACAGACTGCAGTATATTTGTAATTGAGTTTCCGGAGGAAAAGAGAAATGTTACCGCATATATGGAGAAACTGTATGAGGTATTTACATATCTTTCAGAATTATTTGTGGCAACAGATCCTCTCAATGAGAAAATGAATGTTTTGCTTGGTATTGCGACATATTCTTACAAACGCCTGAAAGAAATATATGAATATCAATTATTCAATTCAATATCTGGTAGAAGTTGTGTGCGTGTCTTGATAGAAGACTATATTATGATGAAGTATCTCGTGAAAAATGAAACATCTCATGATAATATTTGGCGTGACTATCAGCTGTATGGTATGGGTTTATATAAGCTTGTCTTAGCCAGATATAGAGAAAGTGGTGTCTTTCAGGAATCTCACTTTGATGAAAAATATATCGAGGCATTGGTTAATGAATTTAAGGACGAAGAATTCATTGATATGGATACCAAATACTTTGATAAACAAAATATAAGGATGAAGGCCGATAGTGTTGGCGAAAAGGATTTATATGGTTTGTATTATGACTATGATTCTTCTTTTGAACATGGTCTGTGGGGAGCTATTCGTGAATCTTCTCTGTTAAAATGCAATAATCCAGCTCATAAATATCATTGTGTTCCAGATGTTGAGGATGGAACCAGGTTAAAAACAGTTCTCCCAGATTGTATTATGGTTATGAATAAAACAGTATCTTTCCTGAATGAACTCTATGGCATCCCCGAACAACTACTAAATGAGGTAATACACTTTGAAATCGAACCTATTATTGAATAAAATTCATCTCATCCAAACTGAATATAAGGAATTACTCTCAGCTCTGTTACCCAAGTTAAAAACCAACCACGCCCCTGAGGCGTTGGATGAAATCAATTTGTTTTGGATAAGACACATTGAAGAAGTGCAACTATACTTAAAATCATGGTTTCCGGGGAAAGATAGTTATGTATTTACAGCTGCAACATTTATGGATTTTGAAGATAATGAGCACCTACCATTTTTGCTAATCGGAAACAAGCATATTCTTGATGACCCATTAAGCAAGTATTCAGAAATACAAAGTAAGATGCCAGCAGGCAAAGACGCTGAATTTCTGTATAAGCAGATCAGCGTAACCGCTGAAGATAACCTAAAGCTATTAGATAACCTACACGATGAAATTCTCATATTACCAATGAGGTTTCTTAACCAATCAAATAATCATCATTCGCTTTATGAAATTGGAGAACAAGTGTTTATCAGTCTTTTTAACGGTATCAATAGTTTGAGTGATTACTTTTTCAAATGTGACAGCATTGATGACATTATGCACTTCGCTCGTGAGGATATAGAAAGATTGGTGATGTTTTCGGAAGATGACGATGCTACGCTACCGTTTGAAGAAAGATTTAAGAATGCATTATCTGGGACACAGTACATGGTAGATACAAACAAGCCAGATGCGTATAATTTCTTTATGTTTGTTTTTGGATGTATCCAGGAAGCCATAGATGTTATTGTATCATGTGTGGAATACGGTTGTATCCCATATATTAGGTATCCCGTTGCACTTCATTATATTTCATTGTTGTCTGAAAGCATGTCAAAAATTGAACACATCGCAACACTTCGTTTCAAAATGAACATAGCCTTTGTTGTGTATCAGCTTTGCGACAAGCATCGTCTTTCAGAAGTGAGTCTAAAAGAATTCCTAAGAAAAAATCACATATACAGCTTTAATGATAAACTTTTCTGCAAATTAGCTGAATATGGAATCAATGAAAAAAACTTTTTAGGTTATACAATAACACAGTTGGTTCATGATGAATTGGGGAAGTTCTATAACAAATTATCTGGGAAAGTCGACGTTAAAATAGAAAACCAACCGGGCAGCTAATCACTGCCCGGCTGACCGTTGATATTCTTCCATGACCTCCAACATCATTCTGGCACCCAGCTTGAAACCATTCTGGAATATCAGGCAATCGGTTATCATTTGGTGCTCACGAACGGCGTCTGTGTACCGAGAGAATAGTTTTTTCTGCTTGTCTGTCATGGTAGCTTGGAGCTTTTCTTCGTTCTGGCAAATCAGCTCCAGTAGTTTCTTGTACTCCTTACAGGAGGATGTGTCGTACTCGGTCGGTTCGATATTGCCGTACCAAAATTTTTCAAGGATTCTCATTCTGCATCCTCCCAATAGATCAGTTCTTTGAGGACGATTTCTTCTACACGATTGCGGATATTGTTCATGGCTCTGACCCATGCCATCTGATCCCGTGCTTTCAGCAGTTCGTTGATGCCTTCTTTCTGTGCCATCTGCTTTGTCAGCAGGGCGAGCTTGGTGTTTACCTGAACATCAATGTCAGCAAGATAGCTGTGTAGCTTGCTGCTGAGAAGCAAATCGACGTATAGTACCGGGCGGTGTTCCTTGATGTAATCCAAGTGCTTTCTACCCCAGATACCGATAAGGCGTTCTTTGGTATCCGGCAGAACAAGACAAGGGATGTAGTAATCTCCCTGCAGCTCATACCAAAGACCGTTGCTGTTATCATAAATGTATTTTTCCATATTGCAAACCTCCGTGTATTATTTACAGTAGTACCAAGTGGCTTTGAGGTGAATCAGCCAGCGGAGGTTGCGTCGCAGCCAGTGGCTACAAAATGGCTACAGAATTCCCAAGGACGCTACGGATAGCCTAAAATGTGTGGAATATGTGGATGAAAAGCGTACTATTAGTGCATATTATCACGAAAAATTAAGGCCTGGAGCTCGAGTGGGAGTAACGTACAAAAATGCCGAAAGCCTGTTTTTATGCGGGCTTCCGGCATTTGTTTTATTGAATGGCTCTAGCTTGGCTCTTTTTGTGGGGAGAGTAATGCTTAGACGGAAAATGCTATAATGTCATTAAGATTAAAAAGAGGAACAGTACAACTTGAACCACATGATAAATATTTGGACAAAACTGCCACTCAAACAATCGAAACACTTAAATCTATATTAGGTGATGATGCTATTGATATACAGCATATTGGAAGTACAGCAATACCTGCAATCAAAGCTAAACCGATTATTGATATTGTCGTAGGAGTCACTGATTTTGATAGAATAATGTTACATAATGAGCAATTGCGACGAAAGGAAATATTTTATCAAGATTCAGATGTAGAGTGTCAATTGCTCTATGTAATGGGTGATATGGAGGCGGATATCAGGACACATCATATTCATATTGTAAAATGGAACGGAACTGAGTGAAAAAATATATTCATTTTAGAGATTATCTAAAAGCTAATGAGAATATGGCATTGCAGTATGAAAATTTAAAGGAAGAAATGGAAGGTAAGTATGCAGATGACAGGGTTGCATACACGAATAGCAAACAGAATATGATAAACAGAATTTCAGGTAAATGAAAAAAGGAGGCAAGTATGTTAAGATTAAGACCATACAATAAAAATGATGCAGAAATAATTATGTCATGGATAAAGGATGAGAGTGCTTTTTATAAATGGACAGCAGGAGTTTTAGGTGAATATCCAATTTCTGCGGAGCAGTTCAATACAGTAAGTAATCTAATGGCATTTACTGCTATAGATGATAATGAGATAGTGGGATTTTTTACCATGAGAAGACCAAATGAATTTTTTGATGAATTACGGTTTGGCTTTGTAATCGTTGATTCGAAAAAACGTGGGCGGGAATATGGAAAAAATATGCTGAAATTAGGCTTAATATATGCTAAAGAAATATTTGGCGTTAGTAAAGTTTCATTGGGCGTTTTTGAGAATAATGAATCAGCCTATTATTGCTATAAGGCGATAGGTTTTGAGGATGTGTCTCAAGATGAAATAGAAAAGTATACTGTAATGGGAGAAGAATGAAATTGCCTTGAACTGGCAATAAACCTATAAAGTAATATTTAAATTGCAATTGTTCTTGCAGTACACACGATATATATGTTAGAATAGCCTAGTGGCGGAACAGTTGCAATATCAAGCGTTGGAACGCAAAAAACAAGATTGCAAAAGAGCTACTTTTAAAAGGTTACAACGAAATGATAAAATGCTTACAGCCCGAAACTACCATTATATACGGTATAAACACAACGAAGGCAGAGAGAAATCTCTGCCACCATTTTTGTATTTGTTGCTTAAAAGCGGTTGACTTATTTACAACTTTGGATTATACTTATAATGTAAAATTATAAAATGTGATATGAGTGTTTTTATACAGAGGTTACACTATGATTACGGACAAAATTGGCAACAGAATTCGTGAATTAAGAAATCAAATGGGTTTAAGTCAAGAAAAGTTTGCACAAAAGATAGGTATGGACAGAACTTATTTTGCAAGCGTTGAATTGGGTAAGCGAAATATATCAATCGTAAACATTGAAAAAATCGCAAATGGATTAAACGTGTCGCTTTCCGATCTTTTTAAAGATATTTAGTTCAAATCTATTTTTATAGTGGAATACTTTGGTTAATTAAATTAAAACAATCGGCGGAGGAATTACAATGAGTGCAACCGTAACAACATACAAAACCTCACTGATAAACAATAGACGTTACTTAGGTAATAAATATAAGTTACAATATAAAACAAAAATTGTAAAAATTAATAGATAAATGTATGAAAGACAATTTTAGCAAAACATTATATGTTGTAAAATGGAATAGTGATCATCAAACTATAATTACCAGCGGCTGGCAAATTAACGCTATAAGGCATAGTGAAAAAAAGTGGTATAATGGTGAATCACAGATGAGGGTTTTACGAAAAGCCACTGACGAAGATTTTGAAAAGATGGAAGTGATACTATAAATGAAAAAAACAACATATCTTTCATCAATTATATCAGCACTTAACAAATTAAACGGTATGGGATCGTTAAATGAAATATATGATGTTATTGAGAAGGAAGGACGATTGAGTTATATTTTTTCCAACCCTAATTGGAAAGATAATGTAAGGGCAACAATACAAAGACATTGTATCCAGACGAAATCTTACAGAGGAAGCGAAGATTTATTTCGCTCAGTGTATGGATTGGGTGAGGGTTACTGGAAATTAAAAAATTTTGATTCTTCAGAATATGATAATCCTATAATCGATCGACAACTGAAAATGATTGCAAATTTAGATATTTCAAATACAGAAAAGGAAATGATAATAAAATCTAGAATTGGTCAAGGAATCTTCAGAGATAGGATAATACAAAATATGAGCATTGTATAATCACCGGAATTAATGATAACCGTTTGTTATTAGCAAGTCATATTAAGCCTTGGCGTTCAGCTTCAAATTACGAACGATTAAGTTCGGAAAACGGACTATTATTATCCCCATTATATGATAAGCTTTTTGATATTGGGTTAATTACTTTTGATGATAATATGAAGATTCTGATATCTAATAAACTAAGTTGTGAAAATGTTTCTAGAATCAATATTGACACAAATAAGATATATTTTAATAACCCTTCAAACGAAATGATGGTTAATATGAGATACCATAGACAAAATATATTTGTAGAATAGTTATATTGAAAATGCATCTCAACATAAATGTTATTTCTGATTTCCGTAGCAGAAAAACAACGCCGTCTTATGATTCACAAGACTATTCAAAGTCTATTGCAAGAATGAAAATAATTCCTTTGCAGACATCTGAATTAAAGAAAATAGTTTCCAACAGAAAAACATATAAGGAGTTATATCCTATATTTGAAACAGCGTTTAATTCAAATTTACCGCCACACAAGTGGTATAACGAAAATATATGTAATTCATTTTAATTTTAAGTTTATTAATAATTATGATTTAGGAGGTGGGTACGCTGTGTTTTATTCTCCGTTAAGATATCCTGGCGGAAAAGGAAAACTTGAACCTTTAATGGAATTATTGATCAAGCAAACAGGACACTTGGGGGGTACTTATATTGAACCGTTCGCTGGTGGCGCAGGAATTGCATTAGAATTATTAGAAAAAGGTGTAGTTAAAGATATTGTTATTAACGATTTAGACAAGGGGATATATTCATTTTGGAAAGCTATTCTTACTGAAACAGAGAAATTTATAAATGATGTAAAAACCGTTGATTTAACTATACAGGAGTGGCAAAATCAGAGATCCATCATTGAAAATTGTAGAAAATATAGTTATGAACTTGGATTTGCAACATTTTATTTAAACAGAACAAATAGGTCAGGAATTATTAAAGGTGGCGTAATAGGCGGCGTAGAACAAAGCGGTCCTTGGCGAATGAATGCGAGATTCAATAGAGAGGATTTGGCAAAACGTATACGGAAAATTGCAAATAAAAAAGATCACATTCATCTATATAATAAAGATATCGATTCTTTTATAAAAAACTACTTACCGAAGTATCAACAAAATGCTTTTGTATATTTTGATCCACCATATTTTGAAAAAGGCAAACAATTATATCTCAATTTCTTTTCTTATGATGACCATATTAGAATAGAAAGAATTATAAACAGTCGGGTTAATTGTGATTGGGTTATAACTTATGACGATGTTAAAGAAATTGCAAACATCTATAAAAGCCATACTTTAATGAGATTTGATTTAAATTATAGTGCAGGTGTAAAACGCAAAGCAAGCGAAATAATTATTTTTAGTAATAATAATATGATTCCAAGTAAAGAGTGTTTAGAAAAGAATAATGTATGTATAAATCTGAGATAATAGAGGAAGTAATATGGGAGTTAATAAAAAATTAAGACCAGAGCATTTTAGCGTTGAATATTTTAGGAATTTTAAAGAAGTTTCATTTGAGTTAGGAATAAAAATAACTGTAATAAGTGGTCAAAACGGTGTTGGAAAATCTAATTTATTATCATTAATAGCATCCGGATCTGGGTTGAATAAAAAATCAGTATTGGGTAGTAACTTTCAACCAGAATTTTACGAATTTTTTAATGTAGACGAAGACGAGGATTTTGAAAGTTACAAACTGTATTTAACATATGTCGAAGATGATGGGACACCAGCTCTTACGAAGCGATTATCTTTTAAAGACGATACAAAAACAGGGCGCGGAATTAGAATTATCCCAAGAACCTCTAATATTTATATAGATAATTGTACATTAAAACAAGCTGAAATTAATGCCAAAAACGAGTATGATGTTGGTGGTGCAGCAAGGGTAAAGATTCCTACGATATATCTTAGTCTGTCAAGACTGTATCCTCTTGGCGAACGAAAAGACACAGTAAAAATAACAGAAATAAGGAAAAAGAATGCATTTTATCAAAGGAAAGCAGATGAAAAATACAAAGAGTGGTATAATGTGGTTATTCCGAACTCGATAAAAAGTGAAGCTGTTTTATCAAAGGTTGAAAAAGGTGCTTGCGCAAGAGCTTCATTGCATATGGATATTAATAATACACCAACATTGTCTCAATCTATTGGACAAGACAATTTGGGGAATATAATTAGTGCTCTAATAGATATATATATGTTATCTATGGATGATGAGTATAATGGCGCTTTATTATGCATTGATGAAATAGATGTTTCTTTACATCCAGATACTCAGATTAGATTGTTAGATTTATTTGTTCAGTTATCAGAAGAACTTAATATTCAATTTGTAGTAAGCACGCATTCTTTAACAATAATTAAGGAAGTATTAAAAAAAGAAAAAAGGAATAGTTCAGATTTCAAGGTTGTTTATTTGAAAAATCCGTCTGCACCTTATGTTACGGATATGAAATCCTACGAACTATTAAAATCGGATATGTTCGGTAGCCTAAGTTTTCAACGTCCAAAAGTGAAAGTTTATTTTGAAGATGAAATTGGAAACCATTTATTTAATTTACTTATGGACGCTTTTCGAAACATTTATAATACTGTTGAAAAAGAAAATAATAGTGAAAATCCTATTTTAAGAAACAGTTCTGATGTGAAAGATTATGCAAGAATAAATGATATGATACATAGCTTGGGTGGATTACTACAGTTTTCAGATAATACCAAACAAATTTCTACCTTGCTCGGCTGTGAGGAACTATTTAAAATAAATAGCGCAGATGAATATTTCAAGCGTGTAATTTTTATTCTTGATGGGGATGCAAGATATAAAGACCCGTCACAAAAACCTAAAATAAGAGAATATTTGGATAAAAAATACGATCAAAGGGAATTACATTTAAACGACAGAGCTCACTCTAAAAACATATGTTTTTTGCCAGACCACTTTGCTCCAGAATCATTTCTATTTGCTATGATTTACAAATTATCTACTAAACCTATGGAGCATATGTCATTTTGGCGCGGGCTTGATTCTAATGAAGCGACAGCATTATATACCTCAGAGAAAATTCTTGCTATGTTTTCGGGATTGATAGATGAATATAATAATGATGACTTAAAAAAGATATTTACAGATTCTCTTGATAATGGAGTGTGGCAGTTCATTAATAAATCCGACTTGGTAACCTATTATTACTCTGATTATAAAACGGTAGAAGAACTACTATCGTTTTTAGAAAAGGTTAAGATTGCATATGATATGGCATTACCAATAACATTATCAAATAGGTATAGCTAAGTAATATCGTAGGATTTAATAATTATAATGATTTTGGCAACAAAAAATCGGATAGCGTATGCTTTACCGATAATACAAATAATATATACTCTCTGTTAAATCTCATAAACAAATGCATTTGCGATTGATTTTACAGGGATGGTTTAAAACAGTCGTCCTTTGTATGTTTACTTTCAATTATTATAAAATACTATTTTATAATAACTAGATGAATAGAAAATATGTTGTTTTAAGCCCAATCTTTTGATATATTTATTTCGATTCGGGAGGTAAAAGATGAAACTTTATGTCGAGAAATATGATGTAGTTGAACAAGTTGCGCTGCTTGATTTTGTTTCAAAAGAAGATTTTTGCTATTTTAGAAATAAGGGCGATTGGAATGAAAGAATGGAAGTTAATGTATCTAGCGAAGAGGCTACAATGCTATTGATTTCTGGTATTAAAGTGACTAATTTACGAAAAGGCGGCTTTTTGCTTGTCGATAAACAAGACTTGTTAGAATTATATAAATATCAACAGAATGATAATATTTACAATTACAATTTGAATTTTCAAACTCCATCGACTATATTTATGGAGGTTAGTATTCCAAAAGAATTTTCAAATATTTTTAAATATGAGAATGCTAGACATAAAGATTACCATTTACTTAAGTCGAATTTCAGTTGGATGAATATACCTTGCGCATTAAATACAATATGCACAAATGTTTGTGTATATAATGTAGGCCAAGGAAATTGCAATCGTGTTTATAATGATAATAACCAGACTTATTTTGATTATGGTGCATCTGTTTTATTCAGCAAAGTACAAATCAAAAACCTATTAAATGATATGCCGGAATTTGATGATAAAACATCACTAATAATTAGTCATTGGGATGCCGATCATTGTAACATGTTAAAATTTATAGATGATGAAAAATTAAATAAGCTTTGCTGCGCTTTTGTCCCAAGTAAATGCATTTCTTTAACAAGTCAAATAATAGCTGAAAAGTTATTAAAATATTGTTCATATGTTGTGGTTATAAATGAGGCTGATTGTAGGAGAATCAAAAGAAAAATATCTATGCATAAAGTTTTTGAAAATGACAATGCCGCTCTTTATGTTGGCGAAAATTCTACTTCAATCAACAATTCGGGTTTATTGTTATTTGTTAAAGGAAAAAGTAAAACAGTTATACTTGCAGGTGATCATAACAATTGGCAGGTCTTTAACAATGTATATTTGGAGTTGGATGCTTCAATAAAAGAAATGCCAACGAATGTAATAGTTCCACATCATGGTGGTAAAGCAGGTTCTTTTAATAATTTGATTAAAGTTAAAGAACCTAATATAGCTGCAGTTTCTGTAGGTAGAAATCATTATGGACATCCAACTACAGAATGTAGAAATTATTATTGTAAAAATGGTTTCAAATGGATGTCAACGATGACATTGGAAAAGAATGTTGAGTTTGAAATTTAATGTGATTTTTTTGTTATTATGCAAATAAAATTAGAAGCTTTTTACTCATTTTTACGATGATAATTTTTGTTGTATATTAGTTTTAACAGTAATTTTGCTTTAATTATAATTTATAATACAAGTACATATTACAAGTTGTTCAAATGAAAATCTTGAGTTAACTGGCTGTAGACAAGAGATGTCTTCACCTAATAAAGCAGCACTCCATTACATTCATTAGTTTTTCTAAACATTTCATATTTTTTCGTACTTAGAAAGATTGACAAAGTCCTTATATACAAATATAATGCAAACAATAAGATTGTTTTAAGTTATTTGCGTGATAGCATCCAAGTGATAGCTATTTGATAGCAAAAGCAGAAATACCTCGTAGAAATGAGATAATCTGTACCAAATTAAAGCACATCTAGTCAAAATTCCTAAACAAAAACAGTTAAAGTCTGTTTTGTACTTAGGAGTGGGAATAATATCAAAAACGCTGAAAACCCGCATATATACTGGGTTTTTGAGGATTAAAAAGTCCTCGTGGCAACGTTTTGTCAACATCTGAAAATTATTCATATGACCAAATTGCTACTCCTGCAACTCCGAAGGTTCAACCAGTTGCTGAAGCTCCTGTTTCCGAAACGCCACTATCGTACAATCAAACTTCTGTCGTAAGTGTGGAGCACAACTTCAAGCAGATAGTGGGTTCTGTCATGAGTGTGGAACAGAGATTATTAAATAGTAATTGACTTTCAATTACATACAAGGAGGTCTATTATGGGACTGTTTTCATTTTTCAAGAAGAACAAGAAAAGCAACACACAAGCAACATCAGATGCGGTGAATACCATTTTTGATGCAGTAACTGAGTCTGTAACTGCATATAAAATGATGGAAGAAGATAAGGCTGTCAATGGTGAGCAGACGAAAAGAAATGTGGTATTTCAGCCTGAACATATTATTATAAAAGCTAATCGAACAGTAATGACAAAGGGGGTTCCGGCAGATTACTTTTTTGAAGGCGACGAGCGTAATAAATGCGCTGAACTTCCGCTGCTTTCTCCATTGAAAATTGATATAGAAAAGGCTGTAAAAGAAGGTGTTGCGGGAAAGCAATCTTGGGAAGGGTCTAAGTGCTTTCTTGTTGCAGAAAATGACGAATATCTTTTTTATAATTATGGCTGTTATCCGGATGGCAGTGGTGGATGTACTGTTGGGCAAAAGAAGGCTGACCCTAAGAAAGTTTTATTCTTCGGTAAAGCAAGAAGTAAAACTTGTGTCTTTCACAACAAATTAGTTCAGGTTAACGGTTCTACGTATGGGACAGAGTTATATTTGTTTGTCAAGGATATTGAATCCGGAAAGGAAAAGATTTATCCGTGGTTTGGTAAATATGCTATTCCGACCGGTAGAGGTTCAAGGTACGATCAAGATAATGTTCTTGATATGAAAGTAGATACTGCCTCAGATTCCATTATTATTGAAGTTCAGAGACAATATTATATCAACCCCTCTCCTGATGATAATGAAGCTATTTGCAATGCTGACACAAATTATGTAATGACAGTTAAAGCTAACGGAGATGACTTCCAAGCAACAGCAGAGTTTCCTGAATTGAATGTATCCGTGATTTTTGGCAGTAATGATTAAAACATTAACATAAAACCTTGAAGATCATCGAAGAAACAAGTATAATATTTCTATCATCGTGGCAACACGATGGCAACAAAAAATCTAATTGTCCATAACTTATGGATAATACAGATAATATAAATCCCACAAGTGAAATAACTTAAGCAAAACTGTTTAAGTTATGCTTTTCGGGAGCGAGTGGGAATAATTAACAAAACCCCGAAAAGTCTGATTAATACTGACTTTTCGGGATTGATTTTATATGCTATATTACTGTTATGGACTTAATTTGGACTTATATTTTTCCCCTCATCACGGAAAAATGTGGGATAATCAAAAATAAATATTGAAAAAGAGCATAGGAAGCTCCAGAATTGTAGTTGAAGAGACAAACAATGAAGGAGAGAAACCTATGCTCTATTTAGATGATATCAAAGTTGAATTTGAAAGTCAAGGATTTAAAGGAACACATATAGGAATCAGCCCTAATAAAGATAAAAGCGTACTGTTTTTGGAGAGCGTAAGGTCAACGCAGACAGTTCGGTGTCCTTATTGCGGAGGCAGTGTATATATTTATGAAAACGGACAAGTCAAACTCAAAGATATTCCAATACAGAGAGGTACTACACACATATGGAACTTCTTTATCCATAGATATCAATGCAACTGTTGCCACGAAACATTTACAGAAGAAATACCTTTCAAATATTCCGGAACACGGATAACATACCGAGCAGCAAACTGGATCAAGGAATTTTTGCAGCAAAAATCGAGATGAACCAATATAAACGAATAAATCCCAAAACACACGATTAAATGTGCCTTGGGATTTATTTCTTTATATGGTTTTAATAAGATTTAGAGAGATATTTAAAATCTTTATTTTTTACTGTTTTCAATTGCTTCATCAATAAGTTTATTAAGTTGCTGTGCTTGTGATGATGAAGTTATTGCACCAACAATTGGTTGACCTACAATATTTCCGTTTTTATCAACTACATATGTTGTTGGATATGAATAAAGACCTGAAGCAAATTTACCGGCCTCACTGTTTGAATCAAACCAAATATTTTTGTAGGTAATACCCTTTTTAGTCAAAACATCCTTAGCCTCAGATATAGCAGTCTTGTCACCGTCAAGAGTAAATGAGTTAATACCTATAACGGTACCACCTTTTTCTGCAAGTTCTTTATTAAGCTTTTCCAAATCGCCAAGTTCACCTACACAAGGATTACAAGTAGTAAACCAAAAGTTAATAACAGTTACATTGTTAGATGAGAAGATGTCATCACTGTTAACATCATTTCCGTCAAGGTCCTTACCCTTAAAGCTTGGAAACTTAGTAAGTTCGCTATTGTCACTTACCATACCTGCACTTTCAGCGTCAATACTGTCACCCTCGCTCGGCTTACTGCCACAGCCCGGATATTTTTGTTCTAAAATTGTGAGTTTACCCTCAATTTCTTTAATTTGATTTGCACCGTCTTTAAGAATTTTCAACTCATCTGCAGTAAACTTATCTTTACCGTTTTCAATAGTATTGAGCAAAAAGTCGCCATAATTTGTTCCGTCTTCAATCATAGGAGTGTCCTTATTTGCTGACATAAACACTTTTTCCCAAAGCTGTGAATTACTTGTAAAAATTTCATTTTCTTTTTGCATAAGCTTTTGATAAAGTGCAGTTGCGTCATCTAAATTGCTTGGTTCACTTTCCATTAAATTTGAAATATCAGCAGTATTATTTGACTGAGATTTGTCGTTATTTTTAGTTGTTGAACAAGCAACAAGGCTAAACATAAGCACTAAAACCATAAGTATAGTTAATATTTTTGATTTTTTCATAATTATTATTCCTCCGTTGTTATATCTTTGTTGTTATTTGTTTTAATATCTGTTTTATTATTTTCTTTTACAGTGTTGCAAAGATTTTTTTCAGGCATAGCAAATCCGTAGTGAAAGCTTATTGCATCAGTAGGACAAGCAGTTATACACTTACCACAACGAATACACTCAGTGCTGTTTGGTGTTTTTACTACATCAACATCCATTTTACACGCTCTTGCACATTTGCCACAAGACACGCATTTATGCTTATCAACCTTTATTCCAAGCAACGACACCTTGTTCATCAATGCATAAAAAGCACCGAGTGGACAAATCCACTTGCAAAACGGACGATAGAAAACCACACTCAGTACAACTACAATAATCAAAATAATAAGCTTTTGAATAAATTTATTTCCTAAAGCCGAGCGTATACCCTCATCAATAGCAGACAATGGAATTGCACCCTCAAGCACACCCTGTGGGCATATATATTTACAAAAGAACGGGTCGCCCATTCCAACATCATTAACCACAAGTACAGGTAGCAATATAACTGTCACCAGCAAGATGATATATTTTAAATATGTTAAAGGCTTTAGTTTTTTTGTTGAAAGCTTTTTACACGGTATTTTATTAAGCAAATCTTGAAGCCAACCAAACGGACACAAAAAGCCACAAATAAATCGACCAAGCAACACGCCAAGCAAAATTAAAAATCCTGTTACATAATAGGAAAACTTAAATTTTGATGAGCCTACAACAGCCTGAAACGAGCCGATTGGACACGCACCTGACGCAGCAGGACAAGAGTAGCAATTTAGTCCCGGTACGCACACAGCCTTGCCATTGCCCTGATATATTCCGCCTTTAAAAAAATTAGGTAAATGAATATTTGTCAAAAGCGTTGCACCTGCCTGAATAAAAGTACGAAAACGGCTTAAAAGCTTTGAAACATTCTTTTTTCTTTTATCCAATTCCAATACACTCCAAGCATAATCTTATTGCTTTGCTAAGCACAGTGTCTGCCTCACCACGCATTGCTCCATAGCACAGCATAACCACTCCGGCAACAAGGAAACCGATTTGAAATATTGCTTTTTTTACTTTGAACAATTTAACCACTCCCTTCATCTTTAGCCTTATTATATCACGAACGATATAAAATCCTTGTTAAGAAAGAAATTTAACAAAGATTTTATTTTTTTGTGTTATAATGTGTTATAATCTATAATAAAGATATTTTACCAATAATACAAGTGTTAGGAGATATTTATGCATATTTTAGTTGTTGAAGACGAGGTTGCTCTTTGTGACACAATCGTAAGAAGTCTTAAGCGTCTTGCTTACAGTGTTGATTATTGCTATGACGGTCAAAAGGCATTAGATATGCTTAGTGTTGAAAGTTTCGACCTTGTTGTGCTCGATTTAAACCTACCTAATGTTGACGGAATGACAGTATTGAAAACTCTGAGGCAAACAGACATTGACACAAAGGTTTTAATTTTATCGGCTCGTTGTGAGGTTGCAGACAAGGTTTTAGGATTAGATGAAGGTGCAAATGATTATTTAACAAAACCATTTCACTTAGATGAGCTTTCGGCAAGAATACGAAACCTTACCCTTAGAAAGTTCACTCAAAACGATATTGTTTTAAAATGTTCAAATCTTTCATTTAACACAAAAACACGCAAAGCAGATGTAAATGATGAAGAATTATCTTTAACTCGCAAGGAAACAGGAATACTTGAATATCTAATGTTAAATCAAGGCAGACCTGTAAGTCAAGAGGAGTTGATTGAACATGTATGGGACAGCAGTGTTGACAATTTCAGCAACTCAATAAGAGTGCACATTTCATCATTAAGGAAAAAGCTTCGTAATGCATTAGACTATGACCCTATTCACAACCGTATAGGCGAGGGCTATGTAATGGAGGAGAAAAAATGAAAAAACTTTCCTTACAATGGCGAATAACCTTAATGACCACAGTTTTAATTTGCATAACTTGTGTGCTAATGAATTGTTTAATCGGTTATTCAGGCAAACGATATATGGATTCAATAGGCAACGGAATATCAGCATACAGTGAAATTGATAAAGGAAAACCGAGTTCATTTAATCCGGAAAATGAAAATCCCGACAGTGAGCTTACCATTATTATCAGTGGTGCACAAGATTCATTCAATACTACTAATTGGTACATAACAATTGCCGTAAGCGTACTTGGTGGTATACTTGCATATTTTGTCAGTGGTCGTGCTTTAAAGCCGCTAAAAAGTTTTGCCTCTCAAGTAGAGAATGTACAGCCCAACAATTTGGCAGATATGAAAATAAGCGACGATGTTTTGCCGGAATTTAAACAGTTTTGTCAATCATTTAACAATATGCTTGACCGACTCGACAACGGTTTTGCTGCTCAACGGCAATTCACAGGAAATGCAGCGCACGAGTTAAGAACACCACTTGCCTTAACTCAAGCACAAATTGAACTTTTTTCTGTTGAGCACCCAAATATGAGCAACGATACAGCAGAATTTCTTGCACTGCTGCAAGAGCAAAACGAAAGAATGTCACAAATGACAAAAACTCTGCTTGAAATGAGTGAGCTTCGTACAGTTGAGTGCAAAGATACAATAGAAATTGCCCCTATGATTGAAGAAATATTTACCGACCTTGCTCCCCTTGCAGAAAAAAAGAATATTCGCCTTGAATACAACGGCAATGGTATGATGATAGGCAGTGACACCTTAATTTATCGTTTATTATTTAATTTAACTGAAAACGCAATACGCTACAACAGAGAAAATGCTTCTGTAATTATAACTGTTGACGAAAAGAATAATCAGCTTTATATACGAGTTAAAGATAACGGTTATGGTATACCCGAGCAATACAGAGAAAGTATCTTTCAACCATTTTTCCGTGTTGATAAATCTCGTAGCAGAGCATACGGCGGTGTAGGTCTTGGACTATCACTTGTATGGGAAATTGTACTTTTGCACAACGGTACGGTAAAAGCTGAAAAAAGCGACAAAAATGGAACAGTAATGCTTGTAACACTTCCCCAAAAAACAAACAAATAATTGATTATTAAGTTTTATATAAATGTTTTAGATAAATTTGATATAACTATTATTTGTTACGGCTCCATTACAAGATGTTTTGGTTTGGTTGCCGGATTGGATTTTATTCTTGTAAGCGAGTACGGTGAAAATTGTTCAAATCCTGAAATTGTCATATATAAAAGAAGATAAATATTTAAACAAAGCAAAATATGTAAATATATTCACTGTTCTGTTAATTACGGTTATGTACCCGGTGTAATTGCACCGGATGGTGAGGAGCAAGAATCCTATATTTTAGGCTTGAATTATCCGCTTAAATCTTTTAAAAGAAAAGTAATTGTGATTGTTCATCGTAATGATGATATAGAAGAAAAATGGATTGTTACACCTGAAAACATTTCTTTTACTAAAGAAAAAATTATGCGGCAGATTAAATTTCAAGAAAAATATTTTGACAGCTATATAATTATGTAAAAGATCGTAATACGAAAAATTCCCGTAATGCAGATTAATGCATTGCGGGAATTTGTTTAGTATTCATTTTCGTTATATTCACTTTTACCTGTCTTATAGTCGATAGTTACATTTGGCTGAACATTGTAGCAGTATACGCACAATGTTACACCCTCGCCTTTATCTTCAACGGATTTTGCCTCAATTAATACTCCTTTGGCAACAAGGTCGTCATTTTCAAAAACAGGAGTTACACGGTAAAGTGCGTGATTACCGGTTGTTTTTACATAATTTGCAACCATCTTTTCAAAGGGCAGCATACCCGTTACATTTAGGTATCTTGTTCCTGTTATCAAATTCTTTTCATTTGCATTTTCGCCCGTAAGCTGATAGGCGATAAGGTGACAGCGATTGTACAGATATTTTCCGTCAATAAAGTCATATTTTACTGTTTGCCAGCCTGACGGTTTAATTCTGCCTATCTGACCTCTCTCTTCTGTCGGCATTATATCTGTACCAACGCAGGCATAGGCTGTGCCGCATCTTCCTAATTCGTCTAAATCCGCATAGTATTCAAATGATGATGTTGTGTAATCGTCATCACTGAAATACGGTTCGTTGCCGTTTATTTCTATAAAAGCAGAACCTGAATAATCGGGAATATCTTTAAGGGAGATAATTTCGTCTTTTGCAGTATTTTCTGTCGGCTGATTGTTTATAATTAAAATCACCGCAAAACAGCATATCAAAGCAAGTGCGGTAGGTACAGTGATTTTTGCGGTTTTTCGTTTTTTAGTTTTCATAATTACCTCAATTATAATGTTATGTAATTATTATAATTGAGGTAATTGCATTTTTCAAGTTTTCAGTTGACAAAAAATTTGCGTGTAAAGTATAATTAAAAGTGTAAGGTGTGTTATGCATTTTATAATATTCAAAAGGGAGTTGTTACTATGAAAATTCTTGTTTCCGGCGGAACAACATTTGTTAGTAAATTTACTGCGGAATATTTTCTCAAAAGAAATAATGAAGTGTATGTTATTAACAGAAACAGCAGAGCGCAATTAGACGGAGTTCATCTGATTAACTGTGACAGAATGAATTTAAAAAACTTGTTAAAAGATAAACATTTTGATTTAATTATTGATGTTACAGCTTATAATAAGGCTCACATAGAAAGTTTGCTGAATTCCGGTGTTACATTTGATGATTATATTTTCATAAGTTCAAGCGCAGTATATCCTGAAACTAACAGTCAGCCTTTTACAGAGGAACAAACTTGTGGTAAAAATTCTGTATGGGGTGATTACGGTGTTAATAAATTAATGGCAGAGAACTACTTACTTGAACATTGCACTAATGCATATATTTTAAGACCTCCATATTTTTATGGAATTTATGAAAACCTTTACCGTGAAGCATTTCCTTTTGACTGTGCCGAAAAAGGCAGAAAGTTTTATATTCCGCAAAACGGTGATATGAAGTTGCAGTTTTTTAATGTATCGGATTTATGCAGATTTATTGAAATAATTATTGAAAAACAGCCGAAAAATCACATTTACAATGTAGGCAACAAAAATGCCGTAACTATAAAAGAATGGGTTGAGCTTTGCTACAAAGCTGTGGGCAAAGTACCGGAATTTATAGAAGTTGATAAATCTATTCCACAACGAGATTATTTTTGCTTTTATGACTACGAATATATTCTTGATGTCAGCAGGCAAAATGAGCTTATGCCAACAACAGTTCCGCTTGAAAAAGGTTTAAAAGAAGAATATGAGTGGTACAAAAATAATCATAACAGCATATATAATCGCAAGTCATACATAGAATTTATTGACAAAAATTTAGTGTAATAATTATTAACAAAAAGGGTGCTGTCCATATGGAAAGCACCCTTAAATTTATTTAGTTAGCTTGTACTAAAATTAATACAAAGATTAAGCCTTAGGGCCTGCCTCTACGAGAGCCTTACCTGCCTCGTTGCCTTCGTACTTAGCAAAGTTCTTAACAAAACGAGCTGCAAGATCCTGTGCCTTTGCTTCCCAATCAGCAACATTTGTATATGTGTCGCGTGGGTCGAGAATTGCAGGATCAACACCAGGAAGCTCTGTAGGAACTTCAAAGTTGAAGTGAGGGATTGTCTTTGTAGGAGCCTTTGTGATAGAACCGTCGAGAATAGCGTCGATGATACCTCTTGTATCCTTAATAGAGATACGCTTGCCTGTGCCGTTCCAACCTGTGTTTACGAGGTAAGCCTTAGCACCGCTCTTTTCCATCTTCTTAACGAGCTCTTCAGCATACTTTGTTGGGTGAAGCTCAAGGAAAGCCTGACCGAAGCAAGCAGAGAATGTTGGAGTTGGCTCTGTAATGCCACGCTCTGTACCTGCGAGCTTAGCTGTAAAACCTGAGAGGAAGTAGTACTTTGTCTGCTCAGGAGTAAGGATTGATACAGGCGGAAGTACACCGAAAGCATCTGCTGAAAGGAAGATTACATTCTTAGCAGCAGGAGCTGAAGATACAGGACGAACAATGTTCTCAATGTGGTTGATTGGGTAAGATACACGAGTGTTCTCTGTAACTGTCTTGTCGTTAAAGTCAATTTTACCGTCCTTATCTACTGTTACGTTCTCAAGAAGAGCATCTCTTCTGATTGCGTTGTAGATGTCAGGCTCTGACTCTTTGTCAAGGTTAATAACCTTAGCATAGCAGCCGCCCTCGAAGTTAAATACACCGTTGTCGTCCCAACCGTGCTCGTCATCACCGATGAGAAGTCTTTTAGGATCTGTTGAAAGTGTAGTTTTACCTGTACCTGAAAGACCGAAGAAGATAGCTGTGTTCTCGCCGTTCTTATCTGTGTTAGCTGAACAGTGCATTGAAGCAATACCCTTAAGTGGGAGGTAGTAGTTCATCATTGAGAACATACCCTTCTTCATCTCACCGCCGTACCATGTGTTTACGATAACCTGCTCACGGCTTGTGATGTTGAACATTACAGCTGTTTCAGAGTTAAGACCGAGCTCCTTGTAGTTCTCAACCTTAGCCTTTGATGCGTTGTAAACAACGAAATCAGGCTCAAAGTTCTCAAGCTCTTCAGCAGATGGCTTGATGAACATATTTGTTACAAAGTGAGCCTGCCAAGCAACCTCAACGATGAAACGAACTGCCATTCTTGTATCATGGTTAGCGCCGCAGAATGCATCTACAACATAAAGCTTCTTGTTTGAAAGCTCTTTCTTAGCAAGCGCTTTTACAGCTTCCCAAGCTTCCTGTGTTGCAGGATGGTTGTCGTTCTTGTATTCGTCAGAAGTCCACCATACAGTGTCCTTTGAATTCTCGTCCATAACGATGAACTTATCTTTAGGTGAACGGCCTGTGTAAATACCGGTCATAACATTAACTGCGCCAAGCTCAGTTTCCTGTCCAACCTCATAGCCTTCCAAATCAGCCTTTGTTTCCTCGTTAAAGAGTTCGTCATAGGAAGGATTGTGGATAATTTCAGTAGTACCGGTAATACCATACTTAGTTAAATCAATCTTTGCCATTTCAGTATCAACCTTTCTGTTTCTTAAATTACATAGTATCAGAGTTTGCGGTGAGTTGTAATTACCAAACAATCTACACTGCAATAACCTATGTTCGTTAGTATTTTAGCATAATTTTTTACCCTCGTCAAGCCAATTGCCAATTAATTTGGTCGGTTTTGTCATATTGTGGTTTTTTCGACATCAACACTGTATTTGTATATTGATAAGAGGTGTAAAAAGTGCTATAATATTGTATTATAAGCAGGTTTATTCTGTATATTCAGCGCTTTAAAAAGCAAAGAAAATTTACCGTTACGGGAGGATATTATGAGCCTTGTTGAATTTAAAGATGTTTACAAAATATATAAAATGGGCGAAGTGACTATTAACGCTGTCGAGGGTGTTTCTTTTAATATAGAGCAGGGCGAGTTTTGCGTGGTAGTCGGTGCATCGGGTGCAGGCAAGACAACCGTACTTAATATTCTCGGCGGAATGGATACCTGTACAAAAGGCAGTATTATTGTCGGCGGCAGAGACATAAGCAAGCTGAAAGACAAACAGCTTATTGAATACAGACGGTTTGACATTGGTTTTGTATTTCAGTTTTATAACCTTGTGCCTAACCTTACCGCAAAAGAAAATGTAGAGCTTGCAACGCAGATAAGTAAAAATCCGATGGACAGTACAGAGGCGCTTGAAAGCGTCGGACTTTCACAGCGCAGTGCAAACTTTCCCGCTCAACTTTCGGGCGGTGAACAGCAGAGAGTTTCTATTGCAAGAGCACTTGCCAAGCGACCTAAACTTTTACTTTGCGATGAGCCGACGGGTGCTCTTGACTATAACACGGGCAGACAGATTTTAAAACTTTTGCAGGAAACCTGCCGAAAAGAAAATATGACGGTAGTTCTCATAACCCACAATTCAGCAATTACCCCAATGGCAGATCATATTATAAAGATGAGAAGCGGCAGGGTAATTATGGATGTTCACAATGATGAACCTAAAAATGTTGAAGAAATCGAATGGTAATTCATATTTTCTGCGAAAGGGGAGAGGACATTGACTAAAACCCTGTTAAAAAATACTTTCAGAGAAATTGCAAATTCTAAAGCAAGGTTTATTTCTATACTTGCGATTATTGCACTCGGCGTTGGATTTTTTGCCGGAATCAAAGCTACGATTCCGTCAATGTACAATATGGCAGACGAGTATTATTCTCAATCCGATCTTATGGATTACAGGCTTGTATCTACTGTCGGATTTGATAAAGATGATGTAAAAGCGGTTGAAAATCTTGACAATGTAACCGATGTTATGCCATCGTATTTTGCCGACCTTGTTTTAAAATCAAACGGAAACGGCGGTAACGGCAAGGTTATAAGAGTATCCGCTGCACCTAAAAGTTATAACAATAATAAAACTCTTAATACATTAAACATAAAAGAGGGAAGATTACCCGAGAAAAAGGGTGAAATCCTTGTTGAATACGGCAGTGTCGGCAGCAGTGATTATAAAATCGGCGACAAGGTTGTATTTGGAAGTGAAAGCGGAGAATCCAATGCACTTGATATGGTAGATACGCTTGAATATACTGTCGTCGGTAAAGTGGAATCACCTATGTATATTTCGTATCAGCGTGGCTCAACTACAATCGGCAACGGCAATATTGCAGCATTTATGTATATTTATCAGGATGATTTTGTAACCGAAAGATATACGGAAATGTATGTGAAAACCGTTTTTTCTGACGGCGACGGTTCAGTCTTTGATGACGAATATGAAAAAGACATTGAAAGCTTTACAACTGTTCTTGAAAATACCGCCGATTTACGCTGTGAGGCATTTGATAAAGATGTTATAGGCAAAGCAAAACAGGAACTTGAGGACAGTAAAAACGATTATGAAACCGAAAAATCCGAGGCTCTTACAAAACTTGATGATGCAAAAGCAACTTTAGATAATTCGGAAAAAGAATATACAGATAAGATTTCAGATGCACAATCGCAACTTGACACAGCCAAAAAGCAGATAGATGACGGAAAAAGTCAGCTTGAAACTGCTAAAGAAGAATACGAAAACGGCATTGCGACAGGTGAAAGCGAACTTTCTTCTGCGCAGGCGGAACTTGACAGTGCAAAAGCCGAATATAATGCAGGTGTTGAAGAATATAATTCAAAAATCAGCATAGCGGAAGAAACTCTTGCCGAAAAAGAAGATGAATTCAATGCCGCAAAAAGTGAATTTGAAAACAATCAAAAGCCGAAGCTTGAAACCGCAATAGCAACTTGCAAATCACAGATTGAGGCTTTACAGGCGCAAATTGAGGTTACAGAGGACGAAACCGCTCTTGCTGTATTGCAGGAACAGCTTACACAGGTTCAGGCAGTTTTAGCAGATTGTGAAACAAAACTTGCTATGGCGCAAGAACAGCTTGATACGGCAGAACAACAGCTGAACAACGGAAAACAAGAGCTTGAAACACAAAAAGCGGAAGGACAGGCACAGCTTGACTATGCACTTGCTCAAATTCAGAGTGCAGAACAGCAGATTGCGGACGGACAAGCACAGCTTGAAAGTAAAAAAACAGAGGGACAAGCTCAAATATCGCAGGCTGAAACCGAACTTGCGACAGCACAGGAAAAATATGACAACGGAAAGTCCGAACTTGAGGAGCAGAAAATAAGCGGCAGACAAAAGCTTGATGACGGTTGGAAAGAATACAACGATTCAAAAGCCGAGGCTGATGATAAATTTAAAGAGGCAGAACAAAAAATTGCCGACGCACAGGAAAAAATAGACGCTATAGCAGATCCCGAGTGGTATGTGTTTGACAGGTCGGATAATCCGGGTTATTCAACCTTTGCGCAGAATGTTGAGCGACTCGGTGCAGTGGCATCAGTATTCCCGATGTTCTTTTTACTCGTTGCGGTTTTGGTTTGTGTAACCACAATGTCAAGACTTGTAGAGGAAAAGCGTAAAGAAATCGGAATATTAAAAGCACTCGGCTACAATAACTTAAGCATAATAATGAAATTTGCGATTTATGCTGTTTTTGCAGGTGTAATCGGTTGTACCGTAGGTGTATTAATAGGCATAAATACACTGCCGTATATTATTTATAATGCATATCAGATTATGTATTATATGCCTGACATCAGCATTGTACCTGATGCACAGAGTATTATACTCGGTACGCTTGCCGCCGTACTTTGTACATTGCTTGTTTCTGTAATAGTATGTGTAAGAGAATTAAGCCAGAGCTGTGCAAAAATTCTAAGACCTAAAACTCCGAAAGCAGGCAAGAGGATACTGCTTGAGAGAATTACTCCGATATGGAAACATATGAATTTTTCCGCAAAGCTGACTACAAGAAATATTTTCAGATATAAATCAAGAATGTTTATGACAATCATAGGCATTGCAGGCTGCACGGCTTTGATAGTTGCGGCATTCGGACTTAAAAACAGCTTTATTCCGCTTACCGATACACAGTTTAGCGAAATATTCAAATATAATGCGGTTGTTATTCCTAAAGAAGGCGGAACTGCCGAACAGCTTGATTATCTGAAAAATGCAATAAACAATACGGGCGACGCAGCGTCAATTATGCTTGCAGGTCAGCAGGAAGTTGTTGTAAAGAAAAATAATGTTATAAAAGATGAAAGCACTTATCTTACGGTAATGGAAGATCCGCAGAGATTTTCGGAGGTTACAGAACTTAGAACAAGGGGCGACAAAAAGCACCTTGATATTACCGATGATTCCGTAATGATAAATGAAAAAATGGCGACCGAATTGTCTGCCAAAGTCGGTGATACCGTAAGTGTAACTGTTGATGATAAAACCGCAGAACTTACAGTAGGCGGAATTTATGAACAGTATATAAAGAATTATGTGTTTATTTCTCCTAAACTTTACAGTGAAAAATTCGGAGAAGAACCGCAGTTTAATATGGCACAGGTTGTACTGAAAAATCCTGACGAACAGACTGCGTTCGGTGAAAAAATGCTGACGAATGATAAAGTAGCGGGTGTAACCTATCTTTCATCAGGTATGGGTGAAATTGAAGATATGCTCAATTCGCTTAATATGGTTGTGCTTGTTATGATTATTTGTGCAGCGGCACTTGCGTTTGTAGTGCTTTATAATCTTACAAATATCAACATTGCCGAGCGTGTGCGTGAAATCGCAACTTTTAAGGTGCTCGGATTTTACAGCAGAGAAACCTCAAGCGTTATTTATAAAGAAAATATCGTGCTTACTCTCGGAGGTATTCTTTCGGGACTTGTTCTCGGTATTTTACTTACAAGATTTATTATTCAGACCGTTGAGGTTGACAATGTAATGTTTGGCAGAGATATTTTGCCTACATCATTCGTTTTTGCGGCTTTGCTGACATTTGCATTTGCTTTGATTGTGAATTTTGCAATGGGATTTAAGATTAAAAAAGTAAATATGGTTGAAAGCCTTAAGAGTGTTGAATAAACGGTGCCGCACATTATTTGTGCGGCATTGTCTGAAAAAGATAGAATTTTTGAAATAAAAATCACTTAAAATATTGATTGCTTAGGCAAATTGTGGTATAATACAAAAGAATAGGCAATTTAGCACAATATCAGTGAAAGGAACTGTAGATATATGATAAAAGCTAATCAGTATCGCACCGTAACTTGCGGTGAGTTAAGAGAAGAAAATATCGGACAGGAAGTTCGTGTAGCAGGCTGGGTTGAAAATATCCGTGACCACGGCGGCGTAATGTTCCTTGACATTCGTGATCAGTACGGTGTTCTTCAGGTAGTAGTTCACAATGACGAGTTACTTAAGGGTATTAACAAAGAATGTACCGTAACATTGAGCGGTAAGGTAGTAAAGAGAGATGAAGAAACTATCAACTCTAAGATTGCTACCGGTTATGTTGAGGTACACACAGATGACATTACTGTTCTCGGCAAATGTAAAAACGCACTTCCGTTTGAAGTTGCCACTTCTACCAATACTTCGGAGGAGGTACGCTTAAAGTATCGTTTCCTCGACCTTCGTAATCAGAAGGTGCATAATAACATTATGCTCCGTTCACAGATTATAACATTCCTCCGTGCAAAAATGAACGAGATGGGATTTAATGAAATTCAGACACCGATTCTTTCAACTTCATCACCGGAAGGAGCAAGAGATTATCTTATTCCGAGCCGTAAGCACAAGGGCAAATTCTATGCTCTTCCGCAGGCTCCGCAGATTTTCAAACAGCTCCTTATGGTTTCCGGTTTTGACAGATACTTCCAGATTGCACCTTGTTTCAGAGATGAGGATGCAAGAGCAGACCGTTCGCCGGGCGAGTTCTATCAGCTTGACTTTGAAATGGCTTTTGCCACACAGGAAGATGTATTTGCGGTTGCAGAAGAAGTTCTTTACGAAACATTTACTAAGTTTACAGATAAAGAGGTTTCAAAGCCTCCGTTTGCCCGTATTCCATACACTGAAAGTATGTTAAAGTATGGTACAGACAAGCCTGATCTCCGTAACCCGCTTGTTATCGTGGAGATTAGCGATATGTTTGAGGAAACTGACTTTAAGCCGTTCCTCAAAAAGACTGTTCGTTCAATTAATGTACCGGGTGCCGCAAAGCAGTCAAAGAGCTGGTTCAAGAAGATGGAAGAGTTTGCACTTTCTATCGGAATGAAGGGCCTCGGTTATGTTAAGGTAAGAGATGATATGACATTTGACGGTCCTATCGACAAGTTCCTTAAAGAGGGCGACAGAGAGGAGCTTATTAAGCGTAATAATTCTAACGCAGGCGATGTTATTTACTTTATCGCAGATACAGAAAAAGACGCTCCAAAGCTTGCAGGTCAGATTCGTACAGAGGTTGCTACCCGTCTTGACCTTATTGATAAGTCAAAGTTTGAGATGTGCTTTATCGTTGACTTCCCAATGTATGAGCATGACGAAACCACAGGTCAGGTAATATTTACACACAATCCATTCTCAATGCCACAGGGCGGTATGGACAGCTTGCTTAATAAGAACCCCGATGATATTCTTGCTTATCAGTATGACATCGTATGTAACGGTGTTGAGCTTTCATCAGGTGCTGTTCGTAACCACGACCTTGATATTATGATTAAGGCTTTCGAGATTGCAGGATATACCGAAGATGAGCTTAAATCTAAGTTCTCTGCTCTCTACAACGCATTCCAGTACGGTGCTCCGCCACATGCAGGTATGGCTCCGGGCGTTGACAGAATGATTATGCTCATTACTGAAGAAGAGAACATCAGAGAGGTTATTGCTTTCCCAATGAACTCAAATGCTCAGGATCTTCTCCTCGGTTCACCTGGAGAGGTAACAGAGCAGCAGCTTCGTGAAGTTCACATTAAATTAAGATAACTTCATATATACTCAAAGGGCGAGTTGTTTTTATAACTTGCCCTGATTCTGTTTATACAAAGGATGGTTTTTATGGTAACAAGAGAAGATGTTGAAAACATTGCGTTGCTTTCAAAGCTGTTCGTTCCCGAAGAGGAGCTTGACAGCCTTACACAGTCAATGCAGGAAATTATAGATTTTGCCGATACAATCAATAATGCTCCAACAAGCGGTGAGAGCTTTGACAACATAAACAACCTTTCAAATGTATTTCGTGAGGATGTTGTGGTTGAGTCATATGACAGCGAGGAAATTTTGAAAAATGCCCCTGAACAGGCAGAGTCACATTTCCTTGTTAGAGGCAGAGAATAAGAGGTGTAAAAATGGGTAGTATTGCAAAAATTCACGAAATGCTTGTTTCTAAGCAGGTTTCGTGTACGGAGCTTACTAAAAGCTATCTTGAAGAAATAGAAAAATCAAACGGCGAGCTTAACGCTTATGTAAATGTAACTCCCGATACAGCGCTTGAAACCGCAAAGACTGTTGACGAAAAAATTGCAAAGGGCGAAGAAATCGGTATGCTCGAGGGTGTTCCGATGACATTGAAAGATAACCTTTCCACAAAGGACATTGAAACTACTTGCTGTTCTAAAATCCTTAAAGGTTACAAGCCGATTTATAATGCAACTGTATGGGAGAATCTTTCTGCACAAAATGCAGTTATGCTCGGTAAAACAAATATGGACGAATTTGCAATGGGCTCTTCGTGTGAAACTTCATGCTTTGGCGGTGCAATGAATCCGTTTAACACAAAGTATGTATCCGGCGGTTCATCAGGCGGCGTAGCAAGCGCTGTCGGCGCAAACATTGCAGCATACGGACTTGGTTCTGATACAGGCGGTTCTATCCGTCAGCCTGCAAGTTTTTGCGGTATCGTAGGTCTTAAGCCGACATACGGCAGTGTATCCCGTTACGGTCTTATCGCTTATGCAAGCTCACTTGACCAAATTGGACCTATCACAAAGAGCGTTGAAGATGCGTCTATTGTATTTGATGCAATTTCACAGTATGACGAAAAAGACAGCACTTCAAAGGGTAATGTCGGCGGCGCAACTTACGGAAAACTCAACAATGACATCAAAGGTATGAAAATCGGTATTGCCCGTGAGTATCTTGACGGTATTCGTGACGATGTTAAAGAGGCAGTTCTCAATGCCGCAAAAGTTTATGAATCACTCGGTGCAGAAATAGTGTATTTTGATATGCCCGCACTTAAGTTTGCTCTTCCTGTTTATTACATTATTGCCTGTGCAGAGGCATCTTCAAACCTCGGCAGATACGACGGTATTCGTTTTGGTTATAAAACACCGCATTATAACGGCACTCACGATATGATTTGTCGCACCCGTTCAGAGGGCTTTGGTGAGGAAGTTAAGAGAAGAATTCTTCTCGGCACATATGTACTCTCTGCCGGTTATTATGACGCTTATTATAAAAAGGCACAGAATTTGCGTGGAACTATTGTAAAGGCATTTACAGATGCATTTGAGCATTGTGATGTAATTCTTGCTCCAACAGTTCCTATGACTGCTTTCGAGGCGGGTCACGCAGTTTCCGATCCGATTGAAACTTATCTTACAGATATTTGTACCGTACCCGTAAATATTGCAGGACTTCCGGGTGTATCCGTACCGTGCGGATTTAATGCAAACGGTATGCCAATCGGTATGCAGCTTATCGGCAAGAGTTTTGGCGAGGCTGAAATTTTAAATGCAGCGTTTAAGTATCAGCAGGCTGCCGGAGAAAACTTTAAGGATACAAAGTGGGGTGTTAAGCTGTGAAATATGAATTAGTTGCGGGTTTTGAAACCCATATTGAACTTGCTACAAAGACAAAAATTTTCTGCTCATGTACAACAGCGTTTGGCGGTGCACCTAACTCACATTGCTGTCCTGTATGTATCGGACTTCCGGGTACACTTCCAAAACTTAACCGTGAGGTTGTAAACTTCGGTATCAAGGCAGGTCTTGCCACTCACGGTGAGATTGCGGAGATTTCTAAAATGGACAGAAAGAACTACTGCTATCCTGACCTTTCAAAGGCTTATCAAATCAGTCAGCTTTATGCACCGCTTTCAATAGGCGGCTATGTAGAGCTTTCAAACGGCAGAAAAATCAGACTTCATCATATTCATATTGAAGAAGATGCAGGAAAACTTATTCATCAGCATGGCGACACATATGTCGACTACAACCGTGGCGGTGTTCCTCTTATCGAGATTGTATCGGAGCCTGATATTCGTTCTATTGACGAGGCTAAGGAGTATGTGGAAAAATTACAGCAGGTAATGCGCTATATAGGAATTTCCGACTGCCGTATGCAGGAAGGCTCAATGCGTTGCGATGTTAATATTTCTGTTCGTCCTGAGGGCAGTGAAACTCTTGGAACAAGAACAGAGATTAAGAATATGAACTCAATTACAAATATTGCCAAAGCAATGGAGTATGAGTATGAGCGTCAGGTAGATTTAATTGAGAGCGGCGGCAAAGTAGTGCAGGAAACTCTCCGTTATGATGATGCAACAAACACTACATCTTCAATGCGCAGTAAAGAGGACGCTCACGATTACCGTTATTTCAGAGATCCTGACCTTGTTACAATCAATGTCCCAAGAGATGTTGTAGAGAGCTTAAAGGCTGAAATGCCTGAACTTCCTTCTGACAAATGCAAGAGATATATTGAAGAACTTGAAATTCCTGAAAAGGATGCACAACTTCTTACAAAATACAGAAAAATCAGCGAGTTCTTTGATAAGGCTTGCGAGGGTGTAAAATCCGCAAAGTCTGTATCTAACTTTATTATCGGTCAGATTTTCCGCAGAACAGAAACCGAGGCTGATAAGGAAACATTTGATGTATCAATAACACCTGAACAACTCAATGAGCTTGTAAAATTGATTGACAGCGGCAAGATACGCAATAACCTTGCTAAGGCTACACTTGAGAAAATGCTTGATTCCGGCAAGGGAGCACTTGATTTTATCAGTGAAAGTGATATGGCAGGACTTGATGAAAACACTGTAAATGGACTTTGTAAACAGGCTATAGAGAACAATCCTAAGGCTGTAGATGATTACAAGAACGGTAAGGAGAAAGCTATTAAGGCTCTTGTCGGTAATGTAATGAAGAACAGCCGTGGTAAAGCAGATGCTGCAGCAGTTGAACAGAAACTTAAAGATATGATTTCTTAAAGTTTTATTATATAAGAGTGAAAGCCACTTTTGATTTAGTTCAAAAGTGGCTTTTGTGGTTTGTGGATTTTTATATTAGAAATTAAAATAAATTATGGTTGAGTGCACAGTTTAGCCAAGCAATTATAAAAGTTTGGTCGACCTTTTCAAAGGTCGTGGGTGTGGGCAAAGCCCACAAATACTTTCCGTTTATGCAAGCTAACGATAGCCAAACAGCTCGCTGTTTGGCGGCTTGAACACAACGGCGTTAGCCTTTAAAAGTTGCGATAGCAACAAGAAAGCCATTC
>OCLK01000006.1_pt1 | contig 86168 bp, 112 predicted proteins | sample 1502801 | NCBI WGS metagenome assembly OCLK01 (sample SAMN03418289, study PRJEB22391) | human gut metagenome | biome: human-gut; feature: organic feature; material: feces | host: Homo sapiens | place: Italy | collected 2013-04 | reverse complement strand
CTATCTGATTTTTGTTTTTATTTCAAGGAGTTTTTCACGATTTCGAGACCTTTTATTAAGATTTCTTTCTTTTCTTCTTTAGTGTTTTCGCTTGCAATCGAAGAAAAAGAAAAATCATTTAAAACATAGACTTGTTTATAAAATTCTATAAAGCCCTCAATTAGTTTTTTATCTGCATTGTTTGCAATCGTAGAAAGAAAGTTAAAAGTAACATTTCTAAACTTTTTGCGTAAAGATTTAATTTGCTTTTCGTTTGCTCCCAAAAACAACTCTTTTTTATAAATTTCTGTTTTTGTTCCTAAAGCTGTTTTAAAAAGTCCTTGATTTTTTTCTTTTACAGACTTTAAAACGTCTAAAGCAATTAAACTATTTGCTTTTACGTTTGCACTTGCTTTTTCTACATTCACTTTGTTAATTTGATTTTTCATAATAAAATGCTTGAAAGTTTTATTATTAATTATTTTTATTACCTTTTCAAATAGACCCTCAAGTCTTTTTAAACTATTCTAATAAGGTAGTATTTGTTTCATTTCTGTATTGCAAATATAAGAACTATTTTTTAATCTACAAAATTTTTAGAGAATTATTTTCTTAAAAAGTTTTAATTAAAAATTCATTCAAAGATCGCTTTGTTTTTCTCACATTGCAAAGATACGAACTTTATTTTAATCTACAAACATTTTCAAGAAAAATTTTTGAGAAAATGAATAATTTTATTTTCAAAATTATTTTCGTGAAAAATTCATAAAATGAAAAATATTGTGCACTTAATATTTGCACTTAATTTTGGGGGTTCACAAGGGTAATCTTCACACGCCTTGTAGTGGGCATATATGATATATTCTCCTATATGGCCTATGCCTGTCCTCTAGGAAGTGTATTATATACCTGTATATTGAAGGCCATTAATGGACTAAGGTGATAAAGAATTAAGGCCGATTAGCTATATCCCTATTATTGCCCTCTAATAACCTATTAGGTCCTAATTCAATAAGGCCATATAGGGACTATGGTAAGCCTATAGAGATTAGGATAGCCTATAAGGGCTTACTAAGTTAGCGTAAGTAAAAACCCAGAACCTTAGTTAGGCCTGAGGCAATGTGTTAGTATTCGCAATATTCTCGTTCAAGGTAAATGTTGAAATCCTTGAAAAGTTTTATACCAGGTATAGGGCCATCATTTCTGTCCCAAATCTCGAATTCGATAAATTGGGTCTCATAGCCTTCTATATCTGAAATAGAGAGAAGATAGTTCTGGCTTGGGTCAAATTCTTCAAGGAAAACCTCGATAGTAGCCTTAATCCTAATAGGGTGAGTATTAGTAATGCCTTGTACGATTTGTGTTAATCGGTTTGATAATTCTTCTGTGTTCATAGGTATATGCAATAACCCTAATTGCCTTCGTAGGTTATTAAGGGCCTTGAATTATATTTGCCTAAATCCTTGAGGCCATTAAGGGAGTAAGGCCATTTACCTTCCCTACCTATAACCTATATTATATAATACCTAATTAATGGTTCTTGGTAATCAAGGTACCCCTAAATCACAAAATTGTCCTAGAATACAAAAGTTAATGCTAATATAAATACTAAGCAAATAAATTACATACTTACTAGGAATATTACCTAAATATGCCCCTTGAAGGCCTTAAATCCTATAAACCATTTAGCCCTAAAACCTAATATCCTATTTACCTAATCTCCAACCCAATACTTACTATATAATACATAATATAATAACTTGGTGAAGGTAATCAAGGTTAATTAGTGATGGCCATTAATGGACTGTGTACTAAAGCTATACTACCTACATACATAGAAGCTACATAACATATCTGTATTATATAATCCCCTACCTTCGAATTACCTTGAATGCAATCTATAATATAATACATATAAAGGGTACTCAAGGCAATCTGATTTAGGGGCCATTAATGGTCGGATTTATTTGCCTTTTTAGGCCTTTTTGAGTTTGCCTTTAAAGTGTGTAGTAGAGCTATATGGTATAGTGGCTATATAGTGAGTTGAGTGGCTTTGTATAGTAGAGGGGTTATCACTTGCCTTGTTTGCCTAAATCCCCAAAACCCCCGGCGAGGTACCTTGATATATGTATTAGGTATTATTATATTAATAGACGGTATATTAGTTATAGAGGGGATAGGTAGATATTATATTATGTACCTTAGTTAGCGTTAGTATGATTTTGTTTTGTTTTTGTGTTGGGTGGTGTGGGAGGTACCCGGTATTTATTCCAGGTACCTTGTGGGTATTTATTCGATTAGGTATACCTGTATGAAGGCATATAATAAAAGGATTACGATTAAATTCATTCTGTAGATGAATTTCTTTGTTAGGTAGGCTTCTTCATTTAGGATTAGAAGCCAGGTTGTTACGATGAGTAGGATTAATGATTTCATAATTTTTAGTATTATATGTACCTTAGTATAATCCTATATGTGTAGGATACCAGGATTAGTGATGAGGTGTATAGGGTTAGGATTATTAGCTGTGATATGATATACCTTAATTTGTTTGTTGGGTGGGTATGCTTGTGGGCTTGGTATATTTTCTCATTGAGTATGAGGGTTAGGATAGTTCCTACGGATAGGATTATTTGGATTATGTGATAGATGATATTCATTTCTTTTTTGTTTCTTAGTTTCTGTTGGGTACGGAGTAGCTTATTATACTGGGCTTGGGGATCACTTAGGTATAGAGTGTAATTATTTTTGTTACTGCCCGGATTAGGGAAGTGTTCTGTCCAGGTATCTTGGTGGGGTATGTATATTAGGTCTTTCTTTTTCATGGTAGTGATATTATATCGATTATGGTTATATCTCTTAGTGGGATTTGTAACATTTCTCTTATCTGTAATCTTATGTGTTCGGAGTGGAGGTGATTGTTGTTTATCTCTTGGTTGGGGTACCTTAGGTATGGGTTAAGTTCCTCAGTTCTGTATGAGATTACCATTTCCTCTGTGAATCCCTCTGTGTATTCTTTAGTGTGACCTGGTACCTCGACCAGGAATTTCCCTTTTGTTAGCATGGCTCTAGTTCATTAGTTAGGATTCGGATATCGGTATATTGATTCATGTATTCTCTTTCTGAGGATATGTCTAAGCATTTACATGCTATATAGTGACCGTACATTGATATACCGGATTCGTAGCCTTGATCATCGTTTAGGAAGTTAGCTAAGCCTTTCCTATTGATTTCGATTACTGGATAAGGAGGTTCTCTCCATTAGTTGCTTCTTTATCGAAGGTAGCAAAGTCATAAGTATCAGTGTTATCGGTCATGGTAGAGAATATTTCTATAAGCCAAGTAAAGTCCTCTAGAGGTACTCTGTCTAGCCATTCCCATCCGATTGGATATTGGTTTACTGTTATAATTGGTTCCATGATGTTAATTGAGTTGAGGGTTAAACATTTGTTTTGGTTGGCATAATAGGTAGCAATGAGGATAACCTGCTTTATCGAGGATTCCCAGTATAAGATATCGATTGGTATCTCTGGGAATTTCGAAATAGAAAGCTGGTTTCATGTCGCCATCTATGAATGTAAAAACTATCTGAGTGTTTTCTAGTAACCCATTTAGTTGTACATGAGAAAGGTAGTTATAGATAGCTTCCCTTTGATTTCTTGGGTTTTTATCCCATGAGATGAGCATATCGTCATACCAATTTGGATTATCGCATAGCTTTTTAAGTTGTTGTTGAATATACGGTGTCATGATTTGAAGTAATAATATAAGTCCTCGATTAGTTTATCCTGTTCTTCCCATATAGTATCTGATACTACGTATTCTGATACGAAATAGTTATAGAAAGGCCCAAATAGTATTTTTAATACTATGTCCTTGAGTTCGATATTGAGTTGTTCCTCTTCTTCGGTAGAACTGGGTTTGATTGCCTGAAGTTCTGCCTTATAGGATGCCGTTACGGCATCCTTTAGGGTTTGAATATATTCTGGGTTAGTTTCCTTAAGAATACTTAATTGTGATTTGAGTTCTTTACTTATCATGGGGCTTAGCGATTATGGATATGAATCCCTGTGGATATTGAGTATAGAATAATTGGTAGTTCCCTGTGGGCAAGAAGACCTGCATTATGTTTGCAAGTAATGGGTAGATTTTCCATTGGTTTTCCTCTAGAAAGTTATTCCAGTCATCGAATTCTTCTGGATAATTACCTGATAGTTGGATATGATACTGTTCTTGGTCAGCAATAAATAGGTTAGTTACTACCTGGATTTCGTCTGATTCCTTTTTATATTGGGTAATTGGGTACCAAAGTCCTTCGGTTTTCCATTTATTAAGTTGGAACAGAGACATGCCCTGTTCCAGTACGTTGAGTAATTTATATAAGTTTACCATAGTGATTATTTATTTAGTTGGTTAAATAATTCTGATACTGCAAGTTGTTGGAAGATTTCTGTTTCCCGTCTAAATCATTTTTAGGACGGGTCTTCCATGTTGCTTCTATATAGCATTGGTGTAGGGTAATTGAAATAAAGTATCTGCACCAGCTACCACCAAAGATAGTGCCCGTGGAGAATTCTATCTCCCGAGCAACTAATGGACTAACGTTATATTTTGTCATGAGATTGAGAAATTAAGTTGGAAAATCCAGTTGTTTCTATCGAGTTGATTGAATGATATGAACCTCCCATCGTTATCGGTAAATTCATTCATGAATTGAACTGCAGCAGATGCTAATTGCCCCTTATAGGGATTAGTATCGGCAGTTATTATTGATTCGAAAATGAAAGAATAATAGGTAGTATCATAGATTTGTACCTGATTAATATCCAAGCAATTGAGTTTGTAATCATCCTCTAGTTTGATTAAGAGTCCCATTAGGAAATTAAGAAGATTACCCTGTTCATCAGAGTCAAGTTCAAATGTAGATTTCTTTTCTAAGAAATTGCGAACTACCTTAGTTAGTTCGTCTGCTTGATTGTAAGTTACTGAGTTCGTTTTCATATTTTTGTCTATTTTTAAAATGATATGCAAATATAAACATTTTTATTTTTATAGAAAAATATATCTATTTTATTTTTAAGGAGGCTGAGGATGTGTATACGCTAAGAAAGGCAGTGGATTAGACTGCCTTTCAATTATTAAGGTAATTGGGGAGTTAGCAAATATAGGGCCTCTCTTATAATTGAACTCTCCATAAGTTCTAAAGAGGGTTCCTTGTACATTAGTCCACCTTTCTTCTTTTCGTTTTCAAATACTTCATGTATGGCTTGCTTTAGTTTAGTGGCTAATACCTCTGATAACTCCTGAGATTTAAGAGAGGTAAGTAACCCATTTCGTATTTCCCTAATATCCTGGTCATTTTCAGTGATAGGTTTTGCTTCTACTGATTCTTGTATACCTGAGTAATACTCATTAAACTCTTCATACCCTAAATGTTGTAGGTCATTAATGAAGATACTAAATTCATCATAGGTAAGTCTAGTATCAAAACCTACTCCATGATATAGTTGTACTAAAGGAGTAAGGATTCTTCTTAGTGTATTGAAATCTTTTAGATGGTCCAATTTTATTCCTGATTCGAGAGGTATTTTATATACCTTTTCAACCTTCAGTACTACTAACAGAACCCTTAGTCTTGGTGGTAATCTTTTCTCGTTCATAAGCAAGTTTTTGTATTATGAGTTGTACATAGGTATTTCTCTCTTTATAGATAAACATTACCGATAGAAGTATCTCATGTTTCGGTAATATCATCTGTATGAAATTGCCTGGAGCAATTACAGTAGCTACTACTGGAGAATCCTCCTGAGAGAAATTCTCTAATATCATTTCGGCCCTCTTAATGGGTTCTGGTTTTGTTGGGTCCAAAGTTAGGACTGGAGCAGTTATACATTCCTTGATGCCCTGTGTTAAGGCATTATATAACCATTCATCTTTTATATCCTCTACTTGGAGGTTTTTCATTGTAATCATATCCTAAACCTATTTAGAGTCCATACACCCAGGATATTAGAGAATACCCATAGTTCCCAGTTTTTGTAAAATTTATAGGGTTTACTGAATTGAGATGTTTGAAATATTATCTGATTTGGTGTTCTAGATAACATTTCTGCATGGCAAGTTAATACTCCAGAAGATAATTGAGCTTTAAAAGCTTTAATAATATCTTCATCACTTTTAGTCTCTAATGAGGTAAGCAATTTAATAAATTCTACCTCTACACCTTGAGACATGTTTACATTTCTGAAGGCAAACTTTTCTTTATTTTCCATATTCGTCATTTTTAGATAAGAACTCTTGAGCTAGTTCATCTTGAGTTCTTTCGATTATATTCTTTACGATTGTTTTATTTTCTACTCTAGCCCACATATATAGCATGCCCAATTGAGCATCCATATAGCAATCTATAAGAGATGGGTCCTTTCTAAATACATCCCATTGTTTTACGAAATTCATTCGAACCAAATCCCTATAACCCTGGTCTGATATGCCATCTTGGTCTATATAAGCAGATACCCTTTTCTTGACTTCTAAAAGAATTTTCTCTAAGCTTTCGGGTAATCTGAAATTTTCTGGTAAGTTATGATATACCAAAGCATTCGGTATCAATTCCTCAAAAGTAAACTGATTATCGAATAGTTTCTTTGGGTATCTACCTGAAAATATCAAGGGTATCTTATACCTTAGCAATGATGGTACTATGTCGTATATAGCATAATGTTTCCGATATTCCTGATAGACATCGAAATATAGATTCTCATCGAATATACCAGATTTCCTCATTATTGCCTGTAAAGTATTATAAGCAGCATTGATATGAGTATTACTCAATTTGAATATTAAGTTGCCATTTTTAAGGGCAATGAGTTCACTACAGCATCTCTTTCGTTTAAATAAGTTCATGTGATTAAAATGTAAAGTCAATGTATATTTTCCTTGTTCCCTTGAGAAATTTTTCGTGATTTAAGTCATCATACTTATGGCAAGCATAAGTCTTAGATGATTTATCATAATGGTCTCTTACCCATACTGGAGCAGTATCAGTTGGTTTTAATTTAAAGTATGTACCCTGATTAACCTTGTTAACCTGAGTCTCTTTGTAAGATGTCTTTGGTAGTTCCATATTTTTGTCTATTTTAAAATTGATATGCAAATATAATTCTTTCTTTTTAAATATGCAATATCCGGATATAACTATGGAAGCTTACTATTTCGGAGGAATTGAGATGCAAATGAGCCGTCCTCTTTCTCTTCTTTCTCAAAGTCTTCATATTGATATAACTCTGGGTCTTCTTCGTCTGGGTCTATACGCATTTCGATTTCTCTACGTAGTTCATGATGTTCTTTAGAGAATGAAGACATAGCTCCCTTATAATCATCAGTAATTTGCATTAGCTCTGCTTTATTAAGGTTAAGACCCTCTTTACTTGTATCTACTCCCTCCTGTTTAGTAGCAACTACTTCGGGTAATGACTTAATGTCATACCTGTCTTCCAATAGTTTAGCCTCTTCTGGTTTATCCAATACCCTTTGTGATTCCAATACGATTTGACGGGCCTCTTCAACAGTAATTGCATTTTGCTGTGTTACGTTGTTCTGTTGATTGAATTGAGCAAATATATTCGTAGTACTTCCTCCAGTAAGATTACGTACTATTGATTGCAGAGATGTAGAGGATTCAAGCTTTAATTTAAGGGCCTTTCCCAGCTCGGCAGATATAAACGGTACGTATTTCCCTCCCTGAGATTCTCTTAGGATATTAACCTGATGGGCTATTTCCATACGGTCTTCTAATGCCCATGCTAGTTGTTCTCCCATTAACGCTTGAAGTAAATCTTCTGCTTTTTCTTTATCCCATATTCTAGAGCTTAATAGCCTATCTCTCATAAATACCCGTATGTAGTTAATATCTATACCCATACGGTATGAGAATGTATTGATATCATAGGTGATACCACATAATACACCATTACCCATCAGCCATTGATTAATAATGTAGTTGTGTATCTTTATCAGAAGTTCATCATTTGGGTTCTTCTGATATTCTAATGCCATTGCAGTAGTCCCCATAGGTCTTGGGAATCTTACCATTTTATTTTCCTTTTCTGACATACAAATGAGATTTTCTGATATCGGAACTTTCATCATAACCCATATACTCTAAATCGAACCTTACATACAGATTCAAAGATAGGTTATAGAAATATCCCTTATATTTTTTCTTACTTACTGATAAATTAAAAGGTTCACCAGAGATTAGGTCCCTGGTGAATACTAAATTACCTTTCCCAGTGATGGGAATATTAAGGCAAAGTTTATAATCTCCTACCTTAAATTTATTCCCATGCAGGTCTGTGATTTCCCTTGCCATAGTTTGCCTTTTTATGGTTCGTAGGTTTTTTGTCTTGTTTACTACGGTTATTGGTTATCCCCTTTTGCTCTTCGATTAATTTCTGAACCTTTGGGAATAACCTTTGCCTTAAAGGAACTACCTGAGTAGCGAAAAAGGCATTCCATAATTTCTGAGTTAATGGTTCTCCTATTTTAAGTTCTGAGATTGCCCAGAATTTAGTTTCGAAATTCTTAACTATTTCCCTAAATCGGTAGTAGTATATATTGCCAGTCTTTTTATCTATCCCAATTGTAGTGGTTTGGCAATAATCTAGAAATTCTTTACCTAATTCGGATATAAACTCTTCCCTTTTAAAATCATAATTCTCTTGGTCGAGCTTAAATAATTTTACGTAATCGATTGCTTCCATATAGATTTAGTTTGTGATTATTAAACGAGGTATACTTTCATCTGTAATTTGAAATAAGTACCCTCTTACATCATCCTCATAATAAGAGGACCAATATGTTCTTCTAACTCTGAAATTATCAAGGATTGCCCCTTTGGGTACTCCAGTAATAAATAAGCAATGCTTAGGCATCATTGGAGTAATCTCAAATTTCCCATCCTTGAAATTACCATAGGTACCGTAGTCGGGCATATTACCCGTAAATCCAGTATTCTGTAATACATCCTGAACCAGAGTAGTTTGGGGTATTTCCTTTTGGTTACATTCTATGGTTAACTTCGATTTGCCTATATATAGGTCTTTAACTATTTCTCTAAACATTTGTATACGATTATATGGGTAATACCATTTTTCTTGAAGTAAAGGTTATTCTGTGAACGTTCCTCTAACTTCTTTAATTCTCTTCGAGATTCAGTACAAATTCTATCAGATTTCCTTAATATATCTGATACATTATCCCAGATGGGTGCCATTGGTTCTACTGGCCCTGCATAGATAACCTTATGTTTAGTTTCTATTTGGGGATATTTAGATTTATACTGATATTTGCCTTTGCAGTAAAGTACGTTATACTTTTCTGGTTCGTTTCTTTTTTCGTTTTCCATTTTTGTTAGGATTAATGTAATCGGATATTTCATCAAGTTGCCCTAAAAGCAATGCCTGAATGAAAAGGTTTATAGGCCTGAAAAAGAAATTCCTTACGTTATCAGTATTTATATACCAATCGTAAACGATAAAGAACTTCTTAGTCTTGGAGTGCTTAAGTGAATGTTGGATTAGATAGGACTTACAACATCGTTTATGTAATTCTACCAATTCTTTGTCCTGCTTAAGCATCTCTTTATCAGAGAAGATAGTGTAATCCATTTTGTATGAATTGAGATGCCCAGGTAATTATCCCGGGCACCTGGTTAATAAAGGTTTATGCAACTTGTTCTGGTTTGAGGACCTTCTTTTTAAAGTCCTCATAGGCTTTAGCCGCAGCCTTAAACTCCTTAGAGTTTGTATCTTTGATACGAGCCATTGCAAGTTCCAATCGATGGAGTTCGTTTCGAGTTTGTTGTCTCCATTTCTTCCGAGCAAGAGTATCAACTACATCGGCAGGGTATACGTATTTAACTTCCCGATTAGAAATTACCTGTTCGATGATGGATGGTTTTTGTTGTTCCTTAACTTCCTTGACAACCTGTTCCTTTTTGGAAGTTTGGGTTTTGGGAGAGAGTTCTACCAATTTGGCATTGGCAAAATTAGTGGCAGCTTCTTGAGCATCTTGTACCAATTCCTTTTTAGTCTTTTTGGCCTTAGGAGTAGAAGCCTTAGCAGTCTTAGAATTTTTAATTCCTTCAAGTTGTTCGGCAACCTTAGTTGCAACCAGGTTAGTAACCTTTGATTCATTCTTTTTCATAACGTCTATATTTAAAATGTTAGTAAAATGATTAATTTCTTTTTCTGATACAAATATAAGAACTTTATTTTAAATAGAAAAATTTTATTTGAATTATTTTCTATTTGCTCGGGTTAATCGGCTAGGAAGTCGAAGATTTCTGGAGGATAGTTAATTTCATCCTCTGGATCATTTATGTAATCTTCATAATCCTCGTTATATTTATCGTAAATATTATCTTGTGATGTATTGGGTACCTTTGTACATCTTTCAGGATATTTCTTTACGAAGTCATAGGCTTCTTGAGTAGTCATTACCTTATCTGAGGTAAATTCGTAGGTTACATAAGAATAAGTTTCCCCCAATCTAGAAACTTCATATTGCTGGTATCCAGATTTCTCAATCTTATAGATTTGATTTTCTGGAATCGTTTCTATTTCTACCCTATATTTATACCATTGCTTCTTCTCTTCTTTTGGTTTAATGCCCATGCTATCTTGAAGAGAAATTAACTTGGTTATGGGACTTTCAAAACGAGAAGGAGCAGTGCTCACTTCTACTGGATGAGTTTTATTCTCACCAATAAAGTAAATCACTGCCCCCAAGGTTACCAGGCCCAATATGAATTTAGTTTCTGAGTTCATAACCTGTAGTTTCGAATTTATTTTTAATGTTCTTTGCAAGGTATTTACCTTTTGATTCTGCTTGATGTAAACCGTTGCAGATTTCATAAGGTACATCATCATAGCGATAAACTCGATTACCTTTAAAAGCAACCCAAAGTTGTTTTTTCTTTGAGTCATAACCAAAGCCCTCAATGTTAGAGGATTCGCAGGGAATCATTTCGACTCTGGTGTTCATTTCTACTGATTCTAAGTATTCGTTCTTTTCCATGTCTATATTAAAATTTTAAAAGTGTTAGTTCTGGGTGGAATTTGAGATTTGCCCTTTGGAGGATTGCCCAGGTACCAAGTACTCCCTGAGAATTAGTATGTACCCATTCATCTTCCATTCTGAATAATATGTGAGAGCATACCAGCATTTGGTATTCACTTAGCATATTTATCAGTTGAGGAGTATTCTCAATTTCTACGTATAATTCAATGTGCTCATCTAGTGCTCGAATTATTTCGTCATCCTCAATCTGAAGGAGTTTTTTGATTAAGTCTTGGGCAATATCATTCCCATTTTTAACATCCTCTTTGATTGAGTTGAGTGATTCAATCTGAATACCAGCAATGAGCTTTACGATGTCTTTTGTTTCCTTGTCCATAATTAAATTTTCTTTATATGCAAATATACTAAAATTATTTTATATAAAATACTCTTTTAATAAATACGGAGGTAAGTGTTAGCGGTTCTTGATTTCTTCCATCTTTTCCTTTATGGAGTCTGGGAATATAGCATCGTTTACCCATCTTAGGAAGAATTTAGAAGGCTTCTTTTCGGGACTTAGAAGCAATTGTCTCTGTTCAGTAGAGAACTTAATCCTTTCGGATTCTAACATATACTTGGGAAGTTTAGTGAATTCTGCCTGAGAGAATGAGATTACGTTTTTACCAACTTGGGCCCTTAATGGTTTCTTCCTTTCCTTATAGAGATAAGGGATAATCTTTTTCGATGGTCCCCCAAGTATGCTAAAACCAAAGATTACCATTGGGTCAAATTTATCTGCTTTTGGGTCCTTAGCCCGTTTGATACATCTTGCCATCCAAGAGAATGAATTGGGATATTGCTTATTGTCTGTTGCTTCTCCCACATCCTTTTTATTGAACTCAAATCCAGGAAAGTGAAATAGAAAGTCCTCAGTAAGGATAAATACAAATCCCAATCCCCTAAGATATTTAATGATATCTTGTTGGCTTTTACCCTCTTCAATCATTTTTTCTACATCTGCAAGAATATCCTCCCTTGGTGATTCCAATTCCTTAGTTGTAGACCCTGCAGGTCTTCCTCTGCCAACATTAGGTGCCTTAGCAGGCAATGTACCAGATAACCTATCTAAGTATTCTTTGAAGTTATCAATATCTTGTTTATTAGTAAGAGTTACTTCTACTCTTATGGGACCGTTATGCTGTACCTTTGGACCTGAATTCATCTCGGTATAGGCATCTACCAACCTATCGGATAATGGGGTACCATTCTCTGATAGTGTAGTGATTCTAAGTTTTGGTTTATATACTTCTTGTTCCATTTTCGACTTAATTAGAAAATAAAAGGCCTGAACAATTTTTATATTGCCAGGCCTTCTACCATTATTAACGAATACTCAAAAATATGATAAGTAAAAAAAGTAAAAAGTGCTCTTATTAATCTTCTTCTTTAGCGGCCTTCTTTTTCTTCTTGTCTTTGGCCTTCTTATCTTTCTTATCGGAAGCCGGTTTCTCTTTTACCTTTTCCTCCTTAGGAGCCTTACCTGAAGCAAGTTTTCTTTGCTCCATACGGTATTTTTTCTTCTCAGCCGAAGTCATTTCTCTGCCATCGATGAGAGGATAATCGTATTTGGTAGCTGTTCTACCGCCATTTCCTTTCTTTTCCTTTTTCTCTTTGGCAGACTTCTTCTCATCTTTTTCCTTCTTCTCTTTTTCCTTGAGTTTTACCAATTTCTTGTTGTTCTCTTGGTCAGCTTCGGGATAGGCAGCAGCAACTTTATCCCTTTCCTTATTGAGCTTGTTTACAAGTTCGGTAACCTTTTTACCATGTTTCTTGTCTTTGGTCCAATCCTTAGTAGGGTCCAACTTGTTCTCTTTAAGGTAAGCATCCAAAGCTTTCTTAGCCTTTGTGAGTTCCGGAGTCTTGGATTCCGGTTTACTCTTCTTTTCTGTTTTCTTAGCCATTTTCATTTATATTAGGTGAATAATTGAATTTCCCATTTACATAATACCATAGTTATACCTTCCTAATTTGGGTTGGGATTTCTTTAATTTCTAGGATTTCTAAACTGCATTGTTTTAAAACTGCCTCGAGTTGAAGTATATCTTCTACCTCTTTCTGGGATAAGTCCGTAAAAGTTTGTTCAAAAGTTTCTTTTTGTTCACCTCTTATGAAATTAAATTGGGCAACGATATAAGTCCCATGAAGTTTTTTATTCAAGGCTCCTTTAAGAGATATAAGCTTTCTTTTTAGATAATTACTCTTAAGCCTATGAGATTGGTATTCACCTTTCTTGCCTTTACTAAGAGCTACCTTTTTAAGGTATGAAACATAATCTAATTCCTTGAGAGTTTGATTGATGTTTCCCACTAATAATCTTAAGTCTTTTTCCATTTGGGTCTTTGAATTACTTGGTTAGATACTTCCTGAGTTTCTTCTGATAGCATTTCTCTTGCCTCATTTATTATATTGATGGCAAGTTCCCTTTCATCTGGTCCCAGGTTTAATTCTTTATCTTCTAGTACATCAGTATAAGTATTTATTAGATTATCCAATGCAAGTATTCGAATATTCTTTCGAATTGCTAATTTCTCTTCTTCCATGGGTATAAAAAATTAAAGCCCACTACCTTCGCAGGCAATGAGCTTTTGGCTGAACAACGTCCTAAGTGTAGATGTTGTTCATATGAACTTAAACTCTAAATTTATATAGCAGACATATGGGATAGTAGTTAGTAAGTTAGAGTTTAATCTTCTGATTCTTCCTCTTCTTCTTCCTTAGCCTTTTTGTTTTTCGGAGAACAAATAACGCCATGTCCTTTCTTAGACTTAACGGTAAGAGTTCCCGGAACGAATGAAACTGAAGTTGATACCGGTTTGCCATCCGTAACCAATACAGAAGTAACCACTACACCCTGATAACCTTCTTTGTTCTTAACGGCATAACCAAAGTTCATTACCTTGGATTTGTCGTTAATGGCAATAACGTCGATTTGCTTGCTGTTGGGGCGTTGCTCAGCCGGCCGATTCTTTAATGCTTCTTGACGAGCTTTACGTTTAGCTTCTTTTTCGGGGTCTTTTTCTTTATCTCCCTTTTTCTTGGAGTCTGATTTCTTTGTTGCCATAATTTTTAATGTTTTATAAGTTAATGGTTATTATAAGTAAACTTCTACGTTTATTAATAGTTGATAGTGAAGGTAGGGGAATTTCCCTACCTTCTTTTAAATCTTGAATACAGTTACCAGATTACTTTTTCCCTTTCTTGCCTTTACCTTTGGCTTCTTTCTTTGCCGGCAATTTGAGACCGAGTTCTTTGGCAATTGCTTTACGGAGTTTTTCGATGTCGTCTTCATCGTAATCGTCTGGGTCAGTTTCAAGATCTTTGTCGTCGCAGACATCCTCGAGTTCTTCGAAGTCCATTTCGGCAAGTTCTTCACCGGTCAGTTCCTCTTCTTCATCGTCTTCTTCCTCTTCGGAATCATCATCATCATCGTCTGATTCTTCCTCTTCTTCTTCCTCGTCATCATCCGATTCCTCTTCTTCTTCCTCTTCGGAATCATCATCATCATCATCATCATCATCATCATCATCATCGTCTGATTCTTCCTCTTCTTCTTCCTCGTCATCGGATTCAGAACCGAAAAGGTCTTCGGCTTCTTCGGCAGAAAGCATGATATGAGCAGGGATAATCTTTACTGAGCCGTCTTCGTACTTAATGATGATTGCACCATTGATTTCTGTTCTGGAAACTTCTTTCAGTTCCACTTCTTTTTTCTTCTTAGCCATTTTCGTAATGTTTAAGTTGGTTAATAATTTATTTATATCACTCTGTTATAAGTTTCTTTACCAGTATGGATTTCTGAGTATACCCAGATTTTAATAATTCCTCCTGAGCAATATTGAATTGTTTTATCTCATCTAGAGTTGTCTTTAATTCTAATTGAGATTCAATTGTTATTGCCTGAGAGGCAAGTTCCTTGTCACCTTGATAAGTGACTATCTTAAACTTCTTACCTGCAAATGGGTTTGCTGGTTGATGTGCTGTGATTTTAAAACCTTCGTTATTATTCATTGCTATATTTAATTTTAGTTATCCCAGGAATACCCACCTTCCCAAATACTTCGGTATAGGATTTGTATTTCCCTTTTATCATTGTTTTATAGTTATCGGATAATCGAATTGGGTAGACCCACATTTTATTTTCTATCATCCTATTTGTCATTATATAAGCATAAGACCTTCTAAGTTTAATACTCTCTAATGGAACAAACCCTTGAAATAATAGAGACTTCTTAATAAATCTTTCTTTGGGCAAATACCCTAAAAATTTAAGTGATGCCTCATCGAATATTTCAAGCATATCCCTTTGTGCTTTGATAAATAGTATCTTTTGTATTGGAATGTTCAGCTTCTTTCTTAAATATAAAGCCAATGAACCTACCAATGGGGGATACTGCAGGAATAACAAATTGAATTTATTTTTCTCCTCTTGACTCAGCCTGTTGTAAATCCTGTAGGATAGCAAGATTGATTTGTAATCTCTTTTGCCTTGTATACTTGGGAGATATGCCTTGCCGTTGTCCATAGAGTTTGATTGAGTACCTTTCATTGAATTCCTTTTTTCCTTTAGACTTAAAGACTCGGTGCATTTGTACCATAAATCTTCTTCGTCGGTGTTTATCCATGTGATATTCATCGGGCATTATGAACTTCCTTGCTTTTACGAATTTACCCTTAAACCAGAATTTAGTACTACCCTTTTTAAGAAGTTTACCATTCATATCGGATAATTCTCTAATGCCTTGTTTTATAAGTTTCCTCCCAGATATTATATGGATATATTGAAGAACATCTACACCATAAAGATAAACTAAGGTAACCTTTACTTGGTGTCTAGTAAAGTATGGTATACCGGTTAGATGTTTCCTATATAGTTTCTTTTCAGTAACAATCTTATTGGTGGTATCTGGTCTCCAAGTCCATATATAATATCTATCTGGTCGTATTGGTCCGTTGTTACTTTCCTTTAGTTTTACCATTTATATTCCTCTTTGCCATTCTATACCAAAGATTGATAGATTTCTCATTTGCTTCGGGGAATTTCTTTTTCATTCTCCGAATAACTCTATCAAGTTCAAAACCTTTTGCAGTTAATTCGAATACATAAGATTTCTTTGTACCCTTGATAAGATTAAATTCATCCCTCTCTCTTGGTGGTTTCTTTTCTCGGGGTTTCTTTATCCCAGGAACTCGTTTGGTTCTTCTTTGTCCATTTTCCCCTTCTTCTCCGAGAAACCCAAGCCTTAATCGAGAATTTCTTAATGGGTCATCTTTCGAATACCCAATATTTTCTAATTGCTTATCCATCCAATCGTCATATTTATCAATTAACGATTTATCGGGCTTTTCTTCCGATACATTGATATAATGTAATAAGTCAAATACCCCAGCAGAACAAGCATCTGGGAAAGGCATTCCCAATATGATAGCCTTTCTCTTTAAATCCTTATAAGTCATGTTTCTCCCAGAAGCACCAAGGAAATTTGATTTCTCCTTGGATGGAGCTTTCATGTCTTTTCTACTCTTTTTTGCCATATCCTCAATATTTTTAAATATTCATTTATTTTCTTTGCAAATATAAGAATAAATAATTTAATCTTATCTTATTTCTCTATTTATTTTTATAAAAATCCAAGGTTTTTGCTCGGTTCGCAGCAGTGGATTTAGGTTTTTTATGCTTTCTCTTGATATGTGTGTTATAAGCCATATCCAATTTCTTAATATTGAATTCTATGTTGTTCACTTGATTATAGTTTACGGCTTTTTCCACACAGCAACGGTACTCTGGCCAGAATTTTTGTCCAAGCTTAACAGATTCGGTTTTAATCATGAACTTAGATACCATAAAACCAAAGGTATCAGCATCATCTTTAGTTTTGAATACATACATGTAAAATCTACTAAATTCATCTACTACTTCATCCAAAGGTCTTACTGGTAACAATAGATAACCATCGGTATATAGGTCCTCAGATATTAAAGCTACCCAATACTTTTTCTTTCCTGGTTTTACTTTATACCTAAACCTTTCCTTGAGTTTAGTGTGCATCCAATCTGGTACCCTATTAAGAAGATACTTGATATATATCTTATCCTTCTTATTCGACCGCCTTTTAAATGCAGATGGCTGTTGTAGCATCCTTGGAAGTATTCTAAAGTTATTCCACCTATCAAATTCAAGAATTAATCTTAGAGTATCTATGTCCCATTCATCCTCAGACTCCTTTAACCTCTTCATGTTTCTCTCTATATTTTTAGAGTTTACCTTTGGGAGTAATTGAGCCGAGTCTCCCGTGAATAAGCTTGCTTCTTTTCTTTTTAATCGTTTCTCTAAACATCCCTCCATATAATCTTGGAAATTCCTCTCACAGGGGCAATCTGGTCGAAAAATAGAAGTGTGTTTCTCAAAAAAATCCGAGAATAGCCTAAAGAATTTCTCTGACCGTTCCCGGATTTCAAGATACTTGTAATGAGATAACTTTAAAATTTCACCAGCTTCCCATGAAGATTTACTTTCTGATAGTTGAAGGAATAATGATTGTTGTTCTTTATCAATTAAACAACTCCAGGCTTTTTGTTGAGCTTCGTTCATAACATTAAATTCTCCTATATCTCATTATACTATCAATTGCTTCATTGGTTATCTGATTAGGGTCATATTCCCCAGAATTAGCATAAAGCTTATCTGGGTCATGATTTAAATATACACTATAGATAACGTTGTCAAAGGGTAACCATACTTCCATTCTTCCCATTTCGGGATATATAAGAACTTTTACCCTTTTACAAAGATGGTCAACCTCTAATACTGTAGCATCTACTCCCTCATAGGGATAACCTCGTAATACTAAGTAATCTCCAGGCTTTACATTGACTAAATCATCTACTGAAAACTTCTTATTCTCTCTAGCAATACGTTTAAATCGCCTTACTTCTTTTCTACTACAAGTAGCCACTAAAGAAAAATCATCAAAGTCTTCGGCATTGTCAATCCTTACTTTTTTCTTTCTTGGGTGCATTGTCTCGGTATTACGTAACCAAGTTCTGATACCAGATATATTCCTACGTAACTTATTAAGAAAGGGCCTTGAGAATGCTAATTTAGTTGGCATTCTCATAAAACCGTAATTGAATAATACTGGTACTTCTTCGAATACCATCTTACCCTTTGTGGTTTTTCTTAATACGTTTACCATAGGAATAATTGCCTTGATTTGGTCATACCCCTTTTCTTTGAGTTCTTTATTGATTTTATCACAGTACTTCCTTTCAAGGTAAAATATACAATATGAGTATGGGGTATGCTTCTTCATGGGTTACCGGTTTTTAAGAATTAACTTAGCTTGTTTATGTACTAACTTATAGTTTACATTCTTTAGTATATCACTAGCCATGAATACATAAAGAATCTCACCTATCTTTGGTACATCGATTACCATAATATTAGCTTTATCGAATAGGGGTTTATAGAATACTGGAGATAAATCCTTTCCAACTACAAAGAAAAATTCTTCTGAGGGCATTGAATTATATCTCATACAGAGTATGGGAACTTTATTTGCTCTTTTTGCATCCTTAGAAGCTTGTTCCCAGAATTTCAATATATCGCATCCCTTATTACCTAAGAGTAGATGTTCAAATTTAATCTCTTTATAATTCTTGCATTCGATAGATATCTTACATCTATGAGCATGCCTTTCATCAGTACAGGTTAAATCGGAAGTGGAGTCCTTGTTTGAATGCCAAGCTCCACTCCCTGCTCTATTCCTTTCAAATTTGTACCTGGTCCATTTCGTAAACCAAGCACCTATCTTCCTTTCGAATCGATTTCCTTTATTCTTAGAGTTCATAATATAATGGTGTATTGTATTTTTATATACCATTATAGTAATTGGTACCTACTCAGGCCTTGGGTCTTTTCCACTTGCAGAATTTTAGTATTACCAAGAGGAAGTGAATCTAAGTGGGTTATCAAGAATAGAGTTTTCTCTTTGAATATGTGACGTATTAGTGAGGTAACTACTTCTACATTATCTGAACTTAAAGATTCAAATACCTCATCGAGAAATGCTAAGTTAATACCCTTAGAAGCCGTAAGAGCTTCATTCATTGCAAATGCCATTGCAACATTACATAATTGTTTTTCTCCACCGCTAAGTTCATCATAATCAATTATTTGCCCATCTCTTTCAATAAGAGTAACAAATTCTTTTCTAGCGGTGCCCAAATCAATATTAAATTCAATCCTAAATCCCAATACCTCTGAATACTTATCAAGGCATTTATTTAAGAACTCAAGTGATGAATCAAATAGATAAGCCTTAATCCCATTATTACCCAATGGGTCATTAATTAACCAGTTATAATTCTCTAACTCTAACTCTTTATTGTGAAAGTCTTCATCAACCTTCCGTAAATTTTTCCTAATCTCCTTAAGTTTTTGTTTATACTTGGGAGACATGACCTTAAGCTTTTCCTGTTTGAGCTTAGCCAAATCTTCGTCAATAGAAGCAATATCAGAAGCAATATCATCACAATCGGATTTCAATTTCTTATATCTATCATTTACACTACTAAGTTCTTCCAACCTTTCTAATGCCTCCTGATACTCCTTATCGTATTTATCAAGGTCAGAGAACGCTTTATATATTGATTTGGCATCACGTAATGCACGTTTGTAGTGACCTTCTTCTAACTGTATTACTAATTCTTTAATTACTTTCTTAAGAGGTACATTTGATAAATTCTTTGCATCTTTTATCTTACCTCTCAAATCAAGGATTAGTTCATTTTGTTTTTTAATCTTTATCTGAAGCGAAGCATCTACTTCATCCTTAATTTGTTTTTGTTTTTCAGTCAGTAACTTAGTTAGCTTTTCTCTATCTTGCTTTAACTCTCTCCTTTCTTCTTTGATTTTTTGCTTGAAGGATTTTTCTCTATCTCTCATATCGAAGTAAGCTTCCTTGTTAGCCTCCAATTCTTTCTTAAGCATTTGAGACTCATGCTCTACCTCATTTATTTGAGATATCAAGTTATTTTTATCTTGTAATGCAATGCCTTTAGCAAGGTTTAAGAACTCTAAGTCAAATACTTCTTCGAATATCTTTTTCTTATCAGAATTAGATTCTTGTATAAGTCTTTTTATACCCTGCCCAAACATAATTGAGTTCATAAACAGAGTATATGATAAACCTATCTCTCTGTTTATAAAATCCTGTATCTTCCCCTTTCCTTTTATATCTACTATATCACCGTCTTTCATGAAAATAAGTCTGTCTTTGCCTTTGGCACCATCCTCAAGTACTTCATCATACTTTTGACATCTAACTATCTTATATGTATGAGAATCTTTCTGAAAATATACTTGTACCTTAGTACCCTTGTAATCTTTAGGCCTTACTTGCTTCCAGGTATTTACCTCAGAAACACCCTTTAGGTTTTTCCCATATATTGCCCATACCAAGGCAGAGAGAATAGTTGATTTCCCTTTCCCATTTGGGGCCTTGATAAGTATGGTACAAGTTGGGTTTAATTGTAGATGTAAGGATTCTATTGAACAAAATCCTTCTGCTTCTAAGCTTAAGAACGTTAACATGATTCAGCCTTTTTAAGTGTTTCAATTAATAGATTAGTTTTAACCTCATCTTTAATACCTTTCTCTCTTAGGTATCTCTTTGCTAGAGACTTCTTAGAAAGTTGCTTAGTAATCTTATGTTTGTTATTAACTGGAGTACTAGCTTTTTGAGGAATTACTGTATAATAATTGCCGTCATCCTTAGTATCCTCTTCCCTTTCTACATCAACAAATTTCGGAAACCCTTTTAATTCTACAAATTCCATGGATAGATCTGAATAAAGTTTCCAATATCCAAGTTTACAATTTTTATCTGTCCTTCTTTGTTGATAAGGGGCTCCTATCATATATACTTTCTTTGAAAGTCTTTGGGGTTTGTGTATATGCCCACATAATACTAAATCAAATTTATTCAGAGTATTTACATTAAGATTTTCTACTGAGTCTATTTCCCTGCCATCAGTATCTTTTGCTCCTGGATAGTCAGTATGAAGCATAAGTATATGCTTACATCTTTTCTTATCTCCTACTAACTTAATCTTATTAAGATATTCGGATAAGCCAATGTTATTATCAATATAGGGAACTCCATATATATAGGTATTACCTATATGAACCCTTTTTAGGTCTATATTTTTCAAAAACCTATATATCCCAGAAAAAAAGATATCCCAAGAAAAAGAGGGTTTATCTATTCGGTTAATTCGGTTTAGTGTATGATTTCCGGATATATTATACATAATCCAGTCTTTTTCATCAAGCTTCTTAAATTCATCATGTAGAATTTCTGCTAGTTCACTAGAAATTCTATTTGACTCATGTAATAAATCACCACAAAATAAAGCAGGAACCTGATACTTCATACATTCATCGGATATAATCCTTAACACCTTAATAGCAGTATTAAGTCTAGTTTCATATTTTCCCCAAGAGTGTAAATGGAGATCTGAAAATACGATAAATCTTAGTTTCTTAAGTGGGCCATTTAGATTACCATCTTTAGAAGCTTGTTCTGTATTTTCAGAATATGTACCCCAATAGAGATTATCTACCCAATTATGAGTTCTTATATTATCTCTATGACATACACATGGCTTATTTAAAGGATTAGATATATAAGCTTCAGCTACTAACCTATGGATATAAGCTCTTCTTAATAGGTTTAATTTACGGATTTTTAATACTGCTTGTTGATACCCATTGGAGCGAGTGTATATTTTATTTTGATGATATTCATCGGTTAATCTACCCTTTTTGTCATACCTACTATATAACAAACCATCCCGGGTAATGTGATACCCGGGAAAGCCTTTTATATTATCAATCATTACTTCTTTTCCCATATCCTATCAATATGATACCATATCTGGTTTAGTCTAGTACAAAAATCAAGATTCTCTACGCATACTGTTGGTATTTCCCAATTTGCAAGTAACTCACTCATAAGAGAAGATATTTGAACTTGAAAAAATCTGTTCATAATTCTCTTTTTATTATCCTCCATTGGCCACTCATGGTAAGTACTTAAGTTTAATGGAAGAAATATTGCTAAATCGCATTGATTTTCCATCAGTTCCTTACATTGACAAAAGAAATGCTCCATTTCACATTCTGGCATATTTCTTGATTGTTTATACCAGAAATAAGCAGCTAAATCTGCATAACTCCTATCGGTCACAAAATTCTCTTTATCCTTGAATAGCTTGTTTCTTAGGTTTAACAATTGAAAATCAGATTTATACATTGCTTCAGAACCTAAAGATAATATCTCATTGTGAGATACATTCTTAGTAGCAGGCAATAAATCTGACATACTACCAGATATGAAGGGTATATCATATTTCTTAGCTACAGCTTGTGCTAAAGTAGTTTTCCCTATACCTGAGGGACCTACAAACATAATCCTCTTACTCATGATGTAATACTTTAAATGGTTTTATAAATTCATTTGTTAAGAATGATGCTAAAGAGTATTCGATACAAAGTTCTTTGAATTTCTCATATTTAAACTTCTTCTTTGACTTAATTGGTAACTTGTCCAATGGGTTATGTCTTACAAACCAGAAAAGGTCTATTAACTGTTCATTCCTTTTCCATATTTGGAGATATTCTTTGTTCTTACTCTGGGCAATAAATTTCTCAATTCTACCTTCATCAAGGATTTTCCTTGCCTTTACTGGTCCTATACCTGGGAACCCGGATATATCATCAGAAGTATCTCCAACCATTGCAAGGTACTCTACCGTTTCATGAGAATGATAACCGAATAATTCTTTGCAGTTATCCATTCTTATCATCTCATCTTTTCTGGGATTATATATCCTCAGGTTATTTGATAGCAACTGGTTAAAGTCCTTATCCGAAGATATGAGTATCATTTTCTCGGATTGGAATTTTTTAATTGCAAGGTATGCTAAGAAGTCATCTCCTTCATATACTGTAGATTTCTTTTTATCGAAGATATAATTAATTCTTAGCATACCCAGCATTTTCATTATAATTGCCTTTTGCTTTTGCAATGATTCGTAATCTACAGATATATTTTTCCGATGCTCCTTATAATTGGGTAATAACTCCATCCTTACTGGTGAATGACCATTATCGAAAGATATATAAACATCATCAGGTTCAAACCTTGTAAGATACATATGTAGAGATTTGAAAAATCCGAATATTGCCCCACTCGGTTTGCCATCGGTAGATTTAAGTTTTTCGAACTTATGAAAAGACTGATGGAGAATATTCTCTCCATCAATCAGTAATATTGTTTTCTTGCTCATCGTCCAAAATCTAATTCATAAAGTGAAACTTCTTGAATCTTTTCCTCTCCAAGATATACATCTAAATAATTCTCTGGTTGGCTATAAGCATCTAGATACCTAACCCTAGATTCCATTCTCAAATTTTTCTTAAGGTACTCTTTAATTACTTTCTCTATACCTTCTACCTCTTTCTTATTCATCGTCTTCCTCCTCCTCTTCTGAATCTGAATAGTTTTCATATTCTACACCATCGACTGGGAATAGATTTGTTTCTATTTTCTCCAGTTGTTTTTTAGTAGTACCTATGGTATTTACTCCAGCTTTCCGTAAAAGTTTTCTACGAAGTTCATCGTCTTCTTCCAGAAGCTTTTGGAATTTCTCTTCTCCTCTTGCAAGAGTTTTCCCTTTCAATTTATACCCACCAGTAGTTTTTTCGATTACATCGGTATCTACCAATACATCTTCTAAAGCATAGCATCTATCAAACCCGACTTCGTGGAATTTAGGATTGAAATATACAGGGCATTTGCTGATTGTAGGTCGAGGAGGAGCAACTTTATTTTTAATAAGTCTGATAGTGACAAGTTTCCCAGCTTTCCTTTCTTTCCCATTTTGTTTAATGGTAACAGACCTTCCTGAATAGAAAGCAGCTCTGATTGAAGCGTAGAACTTAAGTGCTGCACCTCCTGTAGTTGTATTATGTACTACTATTCCCTGTTCAGTAGAACCAGCCAAAAAATTATGATTATCTGGAATTGTAATATCATATTTCTTACGTTTATAGGGTCTTCTAAATCTTCGGTTTGTTTTATCAAACTCTTTATTTATTGAAATTATCTCTACCTCTATTGGGATATAATTTTCTTGGTATTCTAAAGAAAATGGTATATACTTACCCTCATAACCAGGTAATAACTTGTATTGCATAGATTCAATAATATATGGTGATATCATTTCCATAAGTTTAGTTGAACCTTGATTAGTAAACTTGATACCATGTTCATATAACTGATTATCTAAACCACATATATTATTAAGATAAATGGATAATCTATTTAAATCAGTCCTTCTGGGAGATATAGATATACCCACCGTTACATTATTATATTTATGGCCATCATCCATATACCATATTGCTAAAGTTATCGGAGATAATGGTTTAGATAAATCCCATAGCTTTAAGGGATCTCTCTCTTTACCTATCCTATTATATATCTCTCTAAGTTCAGTATAACCTATTTTACTAATCAACTTTTTATTTTTATTAGCTTTTATCTTCATTGGAAAAGCATTTTTTATCATATCAGACTTCCATATCAGATAATCCTCTTGTTTATTATTACTAAAGGTAATCCTTGTAGTTGAGTTATTTCTACCATTATACAGAGAACAATCAAATGGTATAGTACCCCATAGAAAATCTCTTAATGTACCATTTATTACCCTTCTTTGCTTAGATATCAGTTTATCATGTATATCTATATCTTCAGCCTTTTTCCAACCGTGATTGGTTAAACAATGATGGGTATAGGTACAGGTAAATCCGTTGAAACCATTTATAGTTTCTGGACCTTTAGTCTTAAACTGAATCCATTTTTTGGTTTCCGATTTTACTACCCAATCTATAATTGGTTTTGGTTCAAATATACATTTCTCTTCGTTATAACTCCATACCTCTTTAGAGATTTTGTTCTTAATAATTTCTCCTATTTTCATAGAAGTACCATCAACAAAAGGTATCATGGTATCATAATGAAGGCAAGTATTATCTTTTCCAAATCCGACATTCAAAGCAGTTCTTAATTGGTTAATATAAATCTGAGATACTCCCAGTTTGTAGAATAATTCACTTCTGATACGGAAGTATTTGTAAAGAGCCTTTGCTCTACCTCCCATCTCTGCCTTACCATCAACCATCTTAGCATCTATATTATCAGTACAGTCAGTAGCTGCAATAGAATCAATTACTAAGAGTATCGGTTCATTGTGAGTTAATTGAGAACGTAAATATATTGCTAAGTCTGCCACTACGTCTGCAATATATTCAATACGGGTATCATTAACAATGGTTACTCTTGCAGGGTCTACTCCATTGATTTCAGCCCATGAATTCATCCAGGATTGTTCAGCATCTACCCATATCACATGACCTCCGAGTTGTTGAGTAGCATAAGCAAAGTTATAAGCCACTAAAGATTTACCAGAGGATTCCTCTCCAGCAATCTCAACGATTTTACCATAAGGAATACCCTTACCGAATAAGTAGTTCAAAGCAAAGAAAGTAGATGGTATATATAAATTGGTATCAGTTACTTCTGAAGCTAATTTAATCATACTCCCATATTTCTTTGCCATCTCATTTGCTGTTGGTACTTTTAAACCAACCTTAGATTTCTTTGCCATAATGTAATGTCTTTAAACTAAAGAAGGTGATAACAGAACGAATCTAATTACCACCTTCGAATGAAACCATATTACTAACCCTTAAATATCCGATTTGTATTTTCTTTTCTTTTTCTTAGGTTCATCATCTTCCATGTAATGGTCTTTGTGAACTCCCTTTTTCTTTTTCTTCTTTGACTTATCGTCATCATCGTCATCCCCATGGTCTTCGTTTAGATACTGTGAAAGTAAATCTTCCAACTCATCATAGGATTTGATTTGAGAACGAACTATCCCCTCAAGGTCAATTGTACCTTGATATTTCTTGTCCAACTTAGTTGGTTTGCAAGCACGGGCAGAATAAGTGGTATCTAGTTTACCAGACCCTGAACGAATTACCTTGATATCGTATCCAGTTTTTGGATCTGTCATATCACCTGCCTCATCTTCATCAAGGTAAAGGTCAATGATATCCTGGTATACTGAGCGAGGAACTAAAACTCCCTTATCTTTGCCTTCGTAATCTACCTTACTACCCTTTTCATCTGAGTAAATGATACCACCGATAACATATCTTCTTCTTGGTACCAGGTTCTTGGCAAGTTCCTTGTCATCTTCATCCTTGGAGTTTTTCAATTCTTGGTATTTCTCCATGAATGGGCAAGGTTCATCAAAAGTAGCCGGAGATATAACCCCTCCCAAATTGCCACCCAGGTAGAATTGAATAATTTCGATACCCAATTCTTGGTCATCACCCGGAGATTTAATTCTCATCCTCAGAGTTCCCTCTTTTGGATATACTAACCCACTACCATTTCCCTTGGATTCTAGCTGTTTCTTTCTAGCTAGCATCTTTTCTTTTGTAGAAAGTCCCTCTGATGAAACTTTCTTTTCCTTCTTGTCTTTTATCATAATGATTAGTTTTAATTATTCGGTTCTGAGTAAACTACTTCGTTCATACTCAATACGGTAAGAACGTTTTTCTCTAAGATCTTTTGAAGAGCAGAAGATAATTTATCTGTTTCGAATTCTAGTTCCTTGCCTGCATACAAACCATAGGTAATTATCCTACCTATGCCCACCAATTCCCGATAGGTTTTATATTCTTCTGTAATCTCCCCACTCTTTACTACCACTCCTTTACGAGGTACTCCCTCTTTTACTTGCTCGGGAATGATAAGACCTGACTTGGTTTGGTTTACTTCCTTAGGTGATAAAATAAGTACCCGATTTTCTGTAGGGCATCCAGGTAATTCTTGATTAAATTTCTCAGCCACAAGAGGTGAGATAAATGTCATTGAATAATTCATATTCTAATACTGTTTTTAAAAGTTAGTAATTAATTATAGTTCAATGGGTTAACCCTTTCTTAGATTCGCATTAATAGTTCTTAGTATATTCTCCCGACTCTCATAGGCTTTACATATAGCTATGAACTTATTTGCTTTTTCTACAGCTTTTAAGTATCTCTCATAAATAGAAGAATACTTCTTGTTAAGATTTGCCTTATGAGAAACATATTCGTTATTCCACCTTTCATTAGCATCCTTATAATATACCCAAGCATTGGAATAGGCTTCATCCTTTTCCCTTGCTAGTAAATCTCTTTCCTTTATATACTTATCTCTAAGAGAACAAAGAATATAATAACTAGAAGGAGATTCTCGTAGCTGAGAATTAATGATATTCTCATTGATAGACAATTCTTTTTGAATATCTATTTCTAGGGCCCTACCCTCAAATTTAACCTTTAGTTTTTTCAGTTCCGTCTTCATAAACTTCTAATAGGTTTTTAAAGTCTTCTTTACTAAATTCCCCTTTGCTTATTGCTTTAGTTACTTGAGCAAAAGCCATTTGATAGGAGAGTTTCATACCAGGCAAATTAAGAAGAGATTTATAGATGCTTACCTTATCTACCAAAGCCATTAATCTTAAGTCGCATAAGTTATCAGTACCACCTCTATCGAGTAATGCTAAAAATGCAGCCCAATAAATATGGGTGGCATCTTCATAAGCAAGTTTACCATCCTCATCTGTAGCCATCACTTTAAAAGCCAATCCCTCTAAAGTAGTAAGATTAGTTTGTACTTGAGATAACTGAGTCTTTAATCGGTTAAGTAACATTTTTTCTTGTCCACTCAACCTTAGATTAACCCCATCTAAATACTTAAGTAAATTTTCGATAGAATAACCTAAGCAACCTGCAACCATATAAGTAAGGGCAGTTAATTTGCTTGCATTATCAATCTCTTTCTGTGTTGCCATAATTCCATAAATTTATATTATTTATGTAGACATAGTATCTTCTCTTTTCACTCCTGTAATGGTAGATACTGAATCTGAATGCTTTATATTAGTTTTACAATTAGGACATTGTACTATCCTAAAATAATCGCCCGATTTTTTATAAACCCCAAAAGTTTCACTATTGTCATATTCAAATTCACAATCACATACTGGGCATTTAGCCCTCCATACCGTGGGCCCGTTCAAAATCTTTTTCATATTGCTTCATTTGTTTGTTAAAACGTTTCTTATACTCTGAAATTGGTATGTGTTTATACTTCTTATGTTCTTCCATATACTCATCTACTGAGAAATCAGGTTCTAACATTTTCCTATAATCATAACCAGGTATAAAGGGTAATTCTTCTGCCATTGACCTACCAATAACAAACTCCATATCCATTGTGACATCATCTATTTGAAAACCAAAATAAGGTTTAGTTAAGGGATTCCTATAGATTTGCCACATCTCGTAGATACTCCAAATATTTATATTCTCAGGTTTAGTAATCTGATAGTTAGCATCATGAACTAAGCACACAGATTTAGTTGGAGGTAATTTGCCCTGCCTCATAAGATAATAAATTAAAATACTACCAAACAGACACATATCTGAAGCTGCAGACTGACAAGGGAAATTTAATGCTAGTCGTAAAGCATAAGCTTCTTCTCCTTTATCTGAAGAATAAATTTGAGGTAATCTTCGTTTTCTACCAAATAAAGAAACTAAGTACCCATTCTTTCTAAGGAATTTCTCTTGTTTCTTTAAAAAGGTTTTTAGCTTGGGATGCTGACCAAAGAATATGTCCATTTCCTTTTGGGCTTCTTCTGGTGTAACTATAATACCAGATTTTGGGTCAGATAGTTTTACTGCTAGTAATTTTGCACCAATTCCATAAATAAGTCCAAAAGCAATTTGTTTAGCTTGCTTTCTTCTCACCTTCCATATCTTATGTTCTGGATGATTTTCATCCTCATATATTTTTAAAGCTTCATCATAAGATATGTGATATTTAGTTGCAGCAATTGCTAAGTGAGGGTCCTGACCGGAGTTAAAAGCATTCAAATAAGTTTCATCTCCAGATAAATGAGCCATAATTCTTAACTCTGCCTGACTAAAGTCACTAGCAATATAAAGGGTTCCTTTTGGAGCAACCAATTGTTTCTTTATATTTGGGTCTACTGATGTCTTTGGTATTTGCTGAGCATTGGGTTCTGCTGAAGATAATCTTCCTGATGTAGTTCCATGGATAAGGAATCTTCCATGTAGTCTATCATCATCTTGAGTTTTCTCATGCCAACCTTCAATATAGGTTTTATACATTTTCTCTAAACCTCTTAATTCTAGAAGTTTATCAAGGAATATTGCCTTGGGTGAATCTGGTTTTTTAACTGTTAACCTTAAGTTAGTTAAAGTCTCTTCATCTGTACTTGGTTTACCAGATTCGTTATCTTTAATTACATCGAAATGGAATCCATCTTCCGAATACATTAGCTTAGGCAAATCAACTGAACTACCCAAATTAATGGGTCTTATTAATTCTTGTTCCTTTTTAGTTGTGAATATACCTGCCTTAATATTTGAAATTTTCTGTTCCCTTGATGCAATCTTACGTTTATCCTTTGGGTCATTATAATCTAACTCTTCAAGTTCTGATTCGATAGATTGGATATACTTATCAACCTTTTCTTGGTTATACTTCTTTTCGAATTTCTTTACTCTTGGCAAATCATATATAGCTTGTCTAGCCGCATCTATTTTTGGTTTATATGTTTCCAGTAGTTGATTATTGAACTCTCTATCTAGATACAAACCATTCTTCTCTACTGAAGTGAGTACCCTTGATGCAGACATAATTAAATTCCTGAAGGTACTGTACAAACCAAGGTCAATCAGCTTCTTTTCAAAGAATATCATTAACCTAAGAGTATAATCCGTATCTTGACATCCATAATGGCAAAGTGGGTCTAACTCTTTTTTATCCCAAGGTATTTTATCAAAAGCATCTTGCTTCTCATAATTACCATACTCTGGTAAATACCTTCTTACCATTGATTTTAAATCATTAGGTTTTTCCTCGTTTAGTAGATATTTTGCAAGCATACCATCTAAACAAGTACCTCTATAGAATATTTGATATTTCTGGTTTATCTGGTCATCAAATTTCCAGTTCCATGCAACCTTAGTTATCTCATAATTCTCGATTACCTCTTCCCCAAATTTCCTTAGCATCTTTTTCCAATTCCAACCGGGTGAAGTATAATCTTTTGTTTCGAAATGGTCTAAAGGAATAGAAGCACCAAACCCTGGCATCCAGGATACTGAGAGTATAGTTGGCTTAAAACCCCTATTATATATGGGTGAACCATCAGTTTCATAATCCACACTGGCATATCCGGTATACTTACATAGTTCAATAACTTTTTTAAGCATACGTTTGTTCTTAATAATTACATATCTAGTTTGCATGATTGATGTCTCCCATCTTTAACACATTGTTGAATATTCTCAGATTGAGTACCCCAGTAAAGATTTTTATAAAAATTATTCTTAGGATTATTATCTTTATGACATACAAATGGTTTATTTAATGGGTTAGGTATATAAGCTAAAGCTACCAACCTAGACACTTGTACATAATGTCTTTTACGGAAATCATCCTGTATTACTAACCTATAATATCCCTTATGGTTAGTTATTCTAGTTAATTCCCTCCAATAACCCAATCTGTTTAAATCTCCAACACCAGTTTTAGATTTTCTACCTAATCCAACTCTTCTTCTGGTATATACCCGACCTCGTTTAGAAACATAATAACCAGAAAATCCAGGTATATTATCCATGAACCTTTTACGCAAGATTACTGGAAAAGATGATACATGTTTTTTCTTCATATATTTATAAATAGAAAAAGGGACATACCCACCAGTAGTAGATATACATCCCTCATTATTAGTATTTCTCTTGTAAGTCTTCCAGATTAGATGCTAATGATGTCCAATCTTTCTTATAAGCATGAAGAGAATCGATTGTGTGATACAGATAACCCGGTTTTACTCCTACCTCTTTAGCTACATATTGCATGAGTCTCCATGCAAGATATACATCATTACCGAAATGTTGTACAAAGTCAGAACTTCTTTGATGATAGCAAATATGTAATACCTTCTCTCCTTTACCATTCTGACGGATAAGGAAATCATAATACATTGAGCAAGGTATACGTTTACTTCCATCAAGGAATCTTAAATCTGTACCATGGAATATAGGGAGTACTGCTTTACGAGTATCATTATCCCTCTTAAGAAGTTCAATAACTGATTGCATTGCTGAATCACAGTTAAAAGAAGTACTACCATAAATGTCTAACGAGTTCCAAATACGCTCTGGGTAGGTGTAATCAAACTTACCATTCACCAAAAACTGTTCCCATAAATCTTTTCTCAATTCCCAAGCTTTACCTGGATTTAAATCATACCAACCAATTCTTTCTTTAAACTCGGCATCTGCCCATTCCTTTGAATGAGAGAATATGAATAACCATACTGGGTCTCCAAGTGAAGTTAAGCAATATTGTTGGCAAATGAGTTCTTTTGTATAAAAATCCTCATTACCTTCAATTACTTTGTTCTGATAGGTTTTGGGTTTTACCAATTGCCCATAACTGTTGAGTTCTCTGCCAGTTTCCGACATCAACTCAAAACTGTTCGAATATATCCTCATATAATATAAATATTTAATTGTATGACATTGTAGAACTAACCCAGGTCATATGCCAGTAGCGATATACAAAATTATCAAAATCCTCTACCTCTTGTAGTAAGAGAGGAATATTCGGTTCCCCTCCGTTCTTTTTAATCTCAAAAACTTGGTAATAGAATTTGTTTACTAATCCTATACGCTTCTGATTTAAAAATTCCTTAGCTTCTTCCATTGTTCTTTTGTTTTAAAAGTTTCTTCTTATATGCTTTACGTTGAGAGTAAGAGATTACATTCTCAGGATATTCTATATCCTCGTATTCAAGAAGTAATTCTTTTGCTTTCATTGATTTATATGTTTCCTCATATAAATCTGGTCGAAGCACTTTAAAACTTCTAAAGAATACCTTGAATGAAGAGAATTCCTTCTCTGTACCCTTTTGGAATTTCTTCCATATCTCTTTTATTCTCTTATTCCATGAATTCTCCTCTGCTCCTTTAAGTACCTTCTTCAAAGGTTTATGGGTATGATACATTAAAAGTGTCTCCACATTTCCGTACATTTGAGTCGCAAATAGGTTGATTTGTACTGACTGGTCCGGCCCATATACGTACTCTGACATTCGTTGAATTAATAGGAAATCGAATATTAACCTCTTGGTAATCTCCGAAGCCCGAACTACCATTGTAATAACTGGGATGTCTTCCCCGAATCGTTTTGAAAAAGTCGCAGCTATTAGACATTGTTTACCATTATCATGATGATTATTGAACATATAAGTTATATTGTAATTCTGATTGTACTTATTTCTCAGTACTCTCAGTTTACTACGCAACAAGTCAAGCTTATTAAAGTCTATGTAGTTATTCAATAAGCTAGTCCACTTAGTTTCTTTATAATTGAAACACCGCCCATAATCAAATTCTGGGTCTACCCAAGCTTTTCGTATCTTTATAAATACATTATACACTACTGCTACCCCACTATTGGCAATAGCCCCCTTTGCAAATAAAGCAGGCTCTAATCTTAGGAATCCCTCATTGAGTTTTTCCCATGCCTCTTGTGAAGTAGCAAATTCTAACGAATGGAGGGACTCCTCCGGATTAAGTTGAAGTCCCTCTAATTTATGGTTCCATCCTGACATGCTAGTAATTAGTATTTTGTCTCCATAAATTGAGACGTTGTTTTTTAAAGAATAAACTAAATAATCCGCAAGGAGTAAACCCATTCATGGCTAAAAATCCCATATAGAGATAGAATGACTTTACCAAAGATTCCTGAAAATCTATTTCTTTGGTCATCACTTGAGTTTGTTTCCAGGGTCTACATTTAAGGAAGTTCCTTGCTTTATTAAGTTCATATATTACTTCCCATAAATATAGCTTCTCATTTTCATGAGATATCTCGCTCATTTCATGAAAACCTGGGGTATAAGAAACTATCTTATCATATTCTGCTCTATCTTCTCTTGCCCAATCAGTTGGACTTAGTATAGGGTATTTCCTTACACTTCGATGGTCTGGGTACTTGATGAGTAAGTCTTTGACTCCAATTGCCATTACCTCAAATAAACTCTTTGCATCTTGGTATTTCAGAATATCTTCTGGCAATATATTAGAATACAAAAGCAAAGTAAAGAAGAATCCCAAGGCATCTGCTTGTTCCTCATTTGCATTTGCTAGATGATTTAATACCTGAGTGTATTCTTCTGAGGTTAAGCAATCATTATTCCATCCATAATCACGATATATAGATACTACTTCATCGGTAGATTCGAATCCTTCGGTTAATTCTTCGATAACTCTACCAATAAAATCCTTTAGAATAACTTGATTCTTTGGGTTATTTATATCTAAGGGATAATCTAGTAACTTCTCTATAGATTTATATCCAGAGAATTGTTCTATCCCAAGATCATACATTTCTTGTAGTATCCGTGCCTCAGTTTCTTCTACCTGAGGCACTTGTTCATTTATATTCCTGATGTCCATGATTATTTACTTCCTGATGAACCAAAACCATTCCCTCCTCTACTTCCCCACATCTGGGATTCAGTATAAAATTCCTCTTGTTGAATCTCTTCTGGTTCAGTAATATAGATAGGTACATGAATAAATTGTACCAGCTTCTGGCCAGCCTCAATAACCTGGGCTTCTTGAGAAGTGTTGTATACTCCAATGTGTATCTCTCCAACATAGGGAGAATCCACTATCTCGGCAGTAAAGATTAACCCTTTCTTAGTAGCTATACCAGATTTGTTTGCTGCCATTAGCATAGATGCAGGCGGTTCTAACAAACCTTTGATACCTGATGGGATAAGTATACGATGACCTGGTTTTAAAGCTATATGCCTTACGAAATGTTCACTAAAGGGTATATCCAAATCATATCCTCCTGAATCAAATTCATTCTTAGAGTGGATATCCTCAGGATATAAATCAGTTGGTACATAAAAATCTAACCCAGCATCATTTGGGTTTGCTCTGTTGGGAGATACTACCTCCCTTACTTTGATAAATCTAAATCTGTTCATAATATATTACATTTACGTAAAAGTTGTCCAAAGGTTAATTTCTCGGGTCTAGAAACATGTACTCCCAATGAATTACACATCCTGATTACATCGGTAGAACCCTCCATACATAAATTAGCAAGTACATCTTCTTGCTTTACAAAATAGTTTGGGTTGTTAAGGTATACCTTGAACATAGCCCATATCATCTCTATTGGTTTCATTATTTAGTACACTCTTTATAAAGTTCTCTAATACGTTTTCTTGGTACTTCGAATTTCTCAACGGTTTTGGTAATAACCTCTTTTCTGTCTTTCCCTTTTCGAATCAAGCCTCGGATGTATTTCTTGATACCAATGGTATCTTCAAGTACATCTAAATCCTTGTATTGATTCTTCTGTTCAAGTTCTTTCCTGGTGATGTTCAAGTTCTGTGACATCTTGAATGCACATAATTCTGAGTCTCCGCATAGCTTACATTCCTTAGTGGATAAATCATACCCAATACCAAAGCAAACATCGCCATTAGTACCCAACTGAGTTAAATCTATTGGTGTTAAAATATCTTGTTTACTTAAATCGGGTAACTTTTTTGGTTTACTTTTCTTACTCATAGCTTCCCTTTTATTATACGATGTACTGAAGTTTTACTGATCCCCACAGACTTGATTATTTCAGGGATAGAAAAACCCTGAGAATGTAGGGTTAATACCTCAGATTTATAATTAATTATTTTAGATTTTCTTTGTCTACCATCATTAACCATCTGTTTCATGTTTTGAGATTGGGTTCCCCACTTAAGATTACCTACCCTATTATTCTCTGGATTATTATCCTTGTGCATTACAATAGGATAATTATTGGGATTAGGTAAAAAGGTTAAAGCTACTAACCTATGAACCTTAACTCGGTGTATAATTTTAACAGTATAATAACCATTATGAACTTTGGTAGGAGTAAGTTTAAAAAGAGAATTACCTCTTTTCTTAAGTATATCCCCATCTACAGTTGCATAATAATCTGAATATCCAGGGATTGCCCGTATATATAAATGATACTTAGCCATTATATATCCTTTTTACGTTTATAATAAATGTATATCTCACTGTTATCTTCTATGGGAACATAGGAATAACCGATGTTATTTATAAATAGTTCCCTGAGTTTATATAATTCTTGGTATGAATTTCTATCATGACTCTCTTGACATACTTTGACTACCATACCATTACTCCAGTACAGATAGAAATAATGAGTAAAGCATTCGGGAGTATTTTGAGAAGTTTCCAAGCTTGATATCCATATCAAATCTCTACAGTTGAATACATGTTTAGGATTATGTACCTCTCCCACAACAAGAGACTTAAACGACTTAAACCATTCTTTAATCTTCCTCATCATAAGTATAATTAAGGTGTTTACAATTGGGACAGACCCATTCTTTTAAATGCCATCCCTTGATTTCTAAATCCTCTTTATGAAAACGTTTCTTACATGAATGGCATTGATAGCCATCCTTAGAAAGTATGAAGTCTAAAGCGAGTATTATTATCATAATAACAACCGCTGTAATTAAAATATATTTCTCCATCACTGAAAGCCTTTGATTTTCTTTTTAGTATTATTGGGTTTCCTTAAGAGTACCCAGCAATAAATACCGGATGCAGAGATTTGGATTATCTTCCAACCATCTGATAATAGAGTAGTTAGTTTATTATCATCCTCATCTCTGATACATATTAGTTTATCATTATTCATAATGCCTATATGCTTATTAATTGTAATCTTCTTTTCCTCCTACGGAGAAAAAGTAAATACTCATAGTACTTCTAGTTAACTCTTAATAAGGCTATGGTTAGGATGTTTCTTCCATAGCTTATCTAACAGTATTACTTTCAATTCTTGTCTCTGATAATATTGCTTCCGATGTTTACCGTGCCTATCTAAATAATTCCCAGGATAATGAAGGTCATCAAGGTATACCTTATTTTTAGATTCATCGGTTCTTACCAAACGACCAAGGAATTGAATGGATTTTTCTTGTGAATCCATACTTGCGGTATTGAGTAAGTACTTAAGCTTAGGAAAGTTTTTACCTCGAGCAATGATTGTAGTTGATACCAGGATATCTATTTTACCTTCTCTAAAATCCTTCATTATTTGTTGTCTTAACTTAGAAGGAGTATTAACATGCACATAGGCAATATTATAGGCATCGCCCAGTTTCTTTTTAAAGAACTTATATAGATTTTCACAATGTGCAATATGCTTGCATACTACGAGAGCAGGGTATCTGCCTTGATTAAGGTTCCATAGTAATCTATTATAAGCCATTAACCAAGCTGTATAACAATTGGTGATTGAATCATCGTATATTTCCTTATAGGAAATACAATCAGATTCCCAATTACCATACCAGGGTTTACCAGGTACCATCTTTACAACGGTTTTTGTTGAATAACCCTTTTTGATAGAATCCTTGAGTTTGAACTCAGCAAGTACTTTACCAAAGAAACATTCTAAGTTCATATTCTTAACCCTATCCTTAGCAAGCTTACTCATATAAATAGTACCAGATAATCCTATACGAATTCTGGTATTAAATAACCGAGTGATTACATTCTGATATTGCTTACTACCTCCTTGGTCAGCCTCATCTATAAGTACCATATCTATTTGAGATAATTCCTTTTGATAGAATCTCATATTTCTCGAAATAGATTGAACCATACCTATAGTAAAGTTACTCCAGTTTAAAACCTTGCCTTGAACAAAAGTGATATCTTCTCCGGGAAGATATTGCTTAAATTCTTCTCTAGCTTGATTTAACCAATCCGAATCATTAGTTATTAGCAAAGTCTTTAACTGCTTCTTATAGGATAAATATAAAGACGACATGATAAGTGTTTTACCTGCATTAACAGTGTAATCTAATACGCCAATATGAAAAGGTGTATTCCCTATCTTATTATTGATAACTGCCTTAACAGCTTTCTCTTGCTCTGGTCTTAATTTATATTTGCCTATATTCGTAACTACTTTACTGACTTTAGGTAAAGGTTGTCTCATATCTACAACTTTAGGTTTAATCCCCATCTCAATACACATATCGTATACTTTGGGAAGTAAACCTATTTTAAATTGCCCAGTCTTGGTGATGTAATGAATCTTACCGTCCCAATTCTGCATACCTCTTTGCCTTGTACGTAAGTAGAAAGCATTCGGATGTCGAATGGCAAACTCATTATAAAGTTTCTGTGCGAACTTAAGAGGTAAGTCAAGTTCGCACATATTCCCATTCTGAATAATTATCTTACTCATTTGATAATTACCGTTACACCCTTAGTGGCTTTATCCATGCCCATTGCTTCCTTAAGAAGTTTGATATGATGTTCCTCATCGGCAATCAATTTCTCAAGGAAATAATTCACATCATCGTAATCTGGATAATCCACGGATTGGTCTGAATACTTGAGGACATCTATAAAAGCATTAGCTGCATCCTCTACTCTGTTTCCGAAAAATTGTAAACCTTTCATATCATTTTCTTATTTTATCCCAAAGACTCCCCTCTACTTGAGGCTCGTCTAAGGTTCGTTTATCTTTATTTTTATATAAGTATTTATTATATCTTTCGATAGCCTTATCATTATACATCTGACTTGGTTCTGGTAATCCATTACACCAAGCAAGAGCTTCGAACTGGGCATCCAAAAATTGAAATACATTCCAATCCTTTTCATCCATTAGATTATGAATCCTAAGAAAGTGAACATATTTCTCTGGCTGATGTTCATAAGATTCATAAATACCAGTAACACTAGCAACTCTTTTTATGAATTCATCATGGATGTCTTTGGTAAAGCCTGGGTCCTTATCCCCCTTGAGTTCTAATTCGGCCTCTACCTGATTAGTAATGTTCTCCTGCATGGATAATAACCTTTGCATAACATTACGATAATCAGTCATTCTCTTTAACCCAGTCTCAATGTATTTAATAAAACCTTCCCGGGTATCAAATTTAAAATCTTCACAAAAGGTATTACATACTTCTGCAAGCTTTTTACAATTTGCCCATTCTCGGGAATTACTCTCATTTATTTTACGAACTCCCCTATGCTTTAACTTTATACGGGTTGCGTATAAAATATCAGCAACAAGGGCAGCATCTCCCTTGGATGCTAGTAAAATGTTAGAAACTTTCTTAGTATTCTTATTGTTAGAAACTAAGACTGCTCTATGATTTATTGCCTCCTTTCGAGCAATAACAAAAAAAGCCTCAACTGGGAAATTATCTACCTCTAGGGTATTTAATATTTCCTCAAATTGAGACTTAGTTATATGGATAGATGGTTCACGCATAAATATATTATTTTATAATATAATAGGAACTCCCTATTTCAATGAGTTTCTGATTGATATCAATTCTTGATAACTTTGGTACCTGGTAGCATATACTAACTTAAGTGTCTGACTTCTCCCTAAATCATTTACGTCTTTTCCGTCTGGTAAAAACACCACCTTGACTTTTTTATATGCAACAAGCTTGAGAGCCAAGTTGATGGCATATTCTTTTGCGTCTGGGTCCAACAATATAATAAATCTTTCGCATTGGGATTTAAGTAACTCATTGACTTGGAATGCAGATATAGCTTTGCCCATTGTGGCAATTGCTCTATCCCCAATTGTGAGAGCATTAAGTGCCCCTTCGCAAATGAATACCGACCGATACATCTCCAACGCATCATGATTAAAGATGATAAACTGTTTTCCCAAGCCAGTAATGTCTTTGTCTGGGTTGTTATATCTGGGTCCTTTTCCGATAACATTTCGAGCATTGTAATACCTAAGTTGTCCTCGATAATAAAACGGGATGATAAGGTACCCATATGTCGTGCCCATTGTTCCATATCCGATACCACATCTTGAAAACTTCTCGATATTAAAGCCGCGTTTCTTGATATATCCTCGAATGCTTTTTGCAAGTTGGCTGTCTCCGAGCGAAATATTTCTAAATCCATCTGGGAGATATACGGGCTTACTTTCGGCAAGTTCGATTTTCTCTTCCTTAAACTGTAGTTCATCAAATTGTCCATTGTTCAAAAAATTAATTAGTTCATGGTACTCAGTAAATCCTTCTATGTCCATTATTAATTGAGCAGGAGAAGGATGGGCATTACATCTAAAACAATTGGTTCTATACATAGAAAGGTTAACTCCCAATTTATGTTCTCTCCCACAATAGGGGCAAGTTGGTATACGCATCCAGCCATGCCGGTAATCGTAACCTCCCAATCGTTTAATAAAGTATGTCCTTAGTCTAGATTTAAACTGATTAGTTATTTTCATAAACTTCTATTTAAGTAGTGACTAATACTAGCTTTACTTAGCTTATACTTTTCTCCCAATTCTTTATTGGAGTAACCCTTGGCTTTATCCCTAATTAACTCTCGTACCCTATCATGTCCTAATCTATATCTCTTTTTAGTTTCTTTAACGTATCTATGAATATGGGTTATATTGTATTTCTGTTTTAGTTCCTTTATAGTAACACCGTTTAAATAATCCTTATTAAGATTAAGTATATCCTTTCTAGATATGGGTACTTTACCTTGAGGTCTAAATCTATTATCCCTGATACACTGTTGTATATTTTCTTTCTGTGTACCCCAATAAAGATTAGTATGTATATTATTGCAAGGGTTATTATCTTTATGACATACATGAGGTTTACTCTCTGGGTTAGGTACCCAAGCTAAGGCTACTAATCTAGAAGCCTGAATCCTTTTATGTTTATTACTATCTCTTAATATATGGTATATCCTACCCTGATTGAGGGTACCTTTTAATAACATCCATACTTTTCTTTTAGGGTAGTATCTATATAACCTACTTCTCTTAGAAATATAATAATCTGGCCACCCTACTATATTAGAGATTAACTTTCTTTTAGATATCACCTGATTTCTTCTCATACTTTTCTTTATTTGCAGAGGGATTATCTTTAGAACTCTTCATCATAGAATCTAATACTCCAGAATACACTTCATCATATTGTTTACGTTGTTCCCTTGTAAATTCTGTACATCTTTGCCTTTCGACATCGCATTTGAATAATGCTCTACCGGAAGGAAGACCATCTCTTTGTACTACTATCTCAGCTCGAAGAATATTATCTTTCTCTTCTTGCTCAGTAGAGTTAAGACCCATGATAACTTGGGCATTACGAACAATTGCAATTGAACCAGAGATATCATTTTCGTCATATCGAGTAAGCCTATGCTTTTTACCTTCACGGGTAATGTGATGAGCAGTCCATATAATGTCTAAATGTAATTCTTCTGCCAAGTTCTGAAGGTCTACATATACATTAGATATTCTTTCAAAATCTTCTCTATCACCAGCTATTGATGCAAGCTTACCAGCGTAGTCAACCATAAGAACTTTAATATCGATCCCTTGATTACGGAATTGAATTATCTTTTCCCTTATATAGGTGGTATTAGTAATCATTGCTGGTACACGCTCAACTACTAATTCAACCCCAAACCTTGCAAGTTTCCTTAAGTGCTTTGCCTCAAGTTTATCATATTCACCCGAATATAATTCCTTCTTAGTTTTATTGATACTGGATTGAATGAAACGGTCCATGATTTGTTCTTGACCATTTTCTGTATCAATATATAATACTGATTTCTTCATTCTGAGATAACCTCTTGCAAGGTTTACCATGAAAAATGTTTTCTTTGCTTTGGGTTTATCCAATATCACATTAACCGAATGCTCTGGATAACCTCCTGCATTAGTTAGTTCATTCAACTGCCTAAATGGGCAAGGTATAACTGAGGGCTCTGATTGCCTTCTAAATTGTCTCTCGGTAATATCCCGAATCATGTATAAGGGTTCATCCTCTTTCTTAGGTTTACTTTTCTGAAGTACCTTTTCAATTTTCCTTGAGTATTCTTCATATTGTTCGAAGTTATCCAAATCGAAGGAATCATTTAAGTTCTTCATCTCAACATAAGTAGAGAACTGATATATCCTTTCTTTGATATAATCCGAATCAGATAAGGGGATGTGGTAGAGATTGCTTATTATCTTTTCTATATTGGGTATATCATCCTTCGTTACCAAATCAACGTATGTTTTGGATTCTAGCAATTCTTTTATTACTTGCTTTAGAATATTCTCTGAAGGCATCTTACCTTGCTTTTTAAAATACTTAGCAATGCCCTCAAATATAAGAGCATGCTCTATGAGAACCAGGTAATTAGATTTAATCCTTTTTAGGACTAAGCCTCCTTCCTTATCTCTTAAAACAAACCGAAGTATTTCTAACTGAAAATCCGGAGTGAAACTAAATTTAACTTTGTCTTTAAACTTCTTCATATCTATATTGCAATATTATATAAACTAATAGATTTTGATAGTACCGAGATAGTTCTAAGTATGTTGACATCTATCTAGAAACTACTAATCCACTACCTTAAGCTCCCGAATATTTAATATTATTATTTTATATAAGAAAAAATACTTATATTTGCATAACGAATATTTAAAAACATGGGAAAAAGTAAAGGAAATAACGGCTCAGAGCTTCATCGATTAAAACCTATGCAGGAATATGATGAAGCTACTTTCAATAGACTTTATAAAGTCTGTAAACCAGTAATTAGGAACCTTACCCGTCAGATTGATTATAAACGGTTTAACCTTACACCGGATATTATCCAATCCTATTTCTGGGATAAGATGTTATTTGTTTTCAACAAATACTATGGTGAATGTACTGAAGAACATCTTAAAGCAAGAATCCTTGCATCACTTAGTACATTCAAAAACAAATTGCTTCGTTCTGCATACGGAGAACAAGCAGAGTATAATCAAAGCCTCTTTAAACTTGATGATTTATTCGATAATGATAAAGAATTAGAGGATGATACCGAAGAAGAGAAAGCTAAATCAGAAATGCTTGATATGATGTATACCTATATGAAGGATAAGCTTTCTCCAGATGCCTATCTTTTATTTGAAGTATTAATTACTCCTCCACCTTTTATCAAGGAAAGACTTGAAAATAGTACTCGGATAACTAATATAATGCTTATCGAATTTTTTGAAATGCCTAAGACTAATGAATCTATGAGATACATCTCGGAGCTTAGGCAAGATATACAATATTGGGAAGATCGAGCTAAAGAAGAACTTAAGTATTAACACAAAAGAAAAGGGGCGTTTCCCAACGTCCCTCCCCAATTGATTTTTACTATGCAAAACACAGATTGAAAACAAATGTTTACTCTTAAACAATACAAATAATACACATGAGTTTTAATACTACTAAATAACTAATAACAACTTTATGATGATATTTTTTGGATATATCGTAATGTAATAGTCGGTGGCAATTTTTCAATAGTCAAAGTCTCTACTGAGGTTTCATTAATGAATGATTCTCCCAATAGATTCCAACTTACTACAATAGCACCCTTTTGAATACCCTTGGTAGGAGTTCCTCTACCATGGTCTCCATTTAAGCCAGTCTCTCTATTTTGGAAAGATTGAGGACGAACATTTTGCCACTTGTTAGCATCATCCTGTTGTCCATTAGATACACCAAGAGCATGTCTGTGCTTAGGTAAATCATCACCTTTAATGTTTATTACGAAATTTCCGTTAGAAGGAGTATAATAATCCCCCACGTTTTGTAACATCACCTCATCACCAATTTGAATACCTCCAGCTTGATAACCGATAACTATTCTACCAGAAGCCTTTGTGTATTCTGCCCAACCCTCTGGTATCACATCGGATTCCCAAAGTATGATTGAACCTATCGGGAGATTTGCAGTACTTAGGGAATTAGCAAATTCTTTTCTAAGAGCTTCTAATTGAACATCGATATACTGTTTAATGTTCAACTTATTACCAGATTCGTCTACTACTGGAAATCCACTATTGTTCTGTTCTGTTCTCTTGAGGGATTCCTTCATCATACTATGGGCAGCAGTAGTGTAGGGAATCTCTTGGAATTTACCTTGATAGGGGACGATAGAGAAATTTTCATTTCTCTTAGTCATGGCATCGGTTCCCTTTCCATAAATTCCTATAAGAACAACAGAATTTTTATTATTAGAATAATATGGGCAAGCAGTCTCTACCATTTCTAGAAGATTGCTAAACGACATATTATAATCGGAATAAGGATCATTAGTAAGTACATTCGGATTACGGTTTTCTTCTAGTATTGGGTAATAAATATCAGTAGACTTTTTAAATAAGTCATAGAAGCTTTCTGAAGATTCATTCCAATATGCTACAAAATCTACTGGATTATCTACAGGTTCAGATATCATAGTATGTACTGCAAATAGTAATACCTCTTCTGTAGAACCCTGAGTACCTTGAATATTTTCAATAGTAAGGGTTTGTTCATCAGAAATAAATACATACCCATCCCTTGAAATACACCCAAAATTTATATCTGGTAATTCCCCATCCTCAGAAGCTTTAGCCATGTACCTTGCCATAATCCTATCCTTGATTATGTTAGCATACTTACTACCAGAAACTCCTTGAGGAGATACTACTAATTTATTACCATTTATGGATATGGAGGCTGAGCCAAATCCACAGAATGGTCCCAAACCAGAAGGAGCAGCAATTGCCTCTGCTGCTTCCTTTGATTTAATTATACCTTCATACTTAAAGTACGTTTTCATTGTTCTTCGTATTTTTAAAGTTATTTTTCTGTTCTGCCATATCCCTGAAAGCTTTTCCTAATTCATTAAACTTAAATGTAAATAACTTGAAGATTATCTTCCAGATACTATATTGTTTTTTAATACCATGTATTTCACATATATGATCATAGATACTATCTATCTCAAAGCAATAACATAGTATCATTACTGTAATAGATACAACCATTGGGTCTACCCCATAGGGTTCTCCGATAGCTTTCCCAATCACTGCTCCAAGTAATATATAACATATGTAATCTACCAACTTGTTTAAAGTTCTTCTACCAGCTCTAGATTTTCTAATAGCTATACCCTGTACTCTACTTGCAGATATACCAAACCATAGGTCGGATAAGATTAGAGTAACTGCCAGTAATATCATCCATCTAAGGTCATATAGGATTTGTGTACATTCTCCAAATAAACCCACCATTGAAGTTTTGAACAGAGACTGGGTAGTAGTCTCTGTTACATTATCTATTGTGCTCTTTATCATACTTCTTCGATTGTCCAAGATTGATTACTATAAGTGGTAATGGTAAATGTCTTCTCTGAAGTATCATCATGAGCCCATTCCAACTTTCGAGGATTAACACTTAAAAGGTCGGCATCTACTACGGTAAACTTAGCCCTTATAGAGGTATCTGCAACTGATTCAAAATCATATTCTCCGGCAGTTGCAGTAGTAAATTCATAACCAGCCCCACCTGCATCAAATGTATTAGGCTTACCCACTTGACGAACTCTACTATCAAAATCTGGTTTATTCGAAACACATTTGATTATACAAGATACCTGTTTTATTGAACCTTTTAATTCTGCATAATCTGGGTCAATGGTTAGTTCTATTATGGTAGGATAATCCTCAAGAATTACTTGGCATCTTAAAGAAGAACCATCATTAGCAACGAAATTATAAGTACCGGCTTTAGTAAGAGTTATCTCGTCACCCAAATTATATATCTCATCGGTTTCTTCACAAACTACAGTACCACTTACATTCATACCATCTTTCATTTCTTCAAGATGGAATCTACAAGCAGAAGTTTCATCAACCAACCCATATACAGCATAAGTACTATCTATTTGATCCTCAGGTAATGACCAATCTGGTTCTTTCCAATTTTTATCGGCAATATTCGAAGGAACTATGCTTAGTTTATTCTGATATACTACTGGAACATTCTTAACTACCCAAATAGACTTAGCAGTAGGGTAAGCTACAGATTGGAAAGTATAAGTACCCGCTTTATTAGTAGTATACACATAACCCTGTCTAGCATCAAAGATTTCTCCAGTCTCCACTACTCTTACTCTATAGTCATCTCCATTACCCGAGATACGTTGTATCTTTACGGTAGTTTTAGCAGAACCGTCATATAAAGTAGAGGTAGTTGGGTTAATATTAATTCGATAAATTGCCCTTTTACCAGAAGCAACTTCAAAGATACCTACACCCTCATCGGTTTCCCTTTTGTCCAAAGTACATTTGAATTTATAGGTACCATAACTACTAGCTGCAAACTTATCCCCATTCTTAAAGATTTTAGTATCACCGATTAACTTACAATATAAGTCTCCAGTAAATGAATTTGGATAATTAGAGGTTATGGTAAGAGTAGTAACTGCATCCTTAATAGATTGCTTATCACCAACTCTAAATTCTGAAGGTGTACACATTACCTTATAAGTAATCTCTTCCTGAGTTACAACAAAAGAGGTTTGCTTTACCGGGAATTCTACAATCTCGAATACGTAAGTACCAGGCTTATCAAATTCCCAAGTAGACCCAGAAATCTTTACTTGGTCCGTACCAGTTAATCGTACATTACAAAGTTTTTGTGTACCCTTATAAGTTACTCTAGCTCTTACTATAGTACTAACTTTTAGTTTATTTGGTGTTATCTTACCAGTTAAAGGCTCACAAGAAATAGTATATGAACGATTATAAGTTTCTTGTTGTACAGTGATTTGGGTTATTTTAGAATTATCACCAACACTTCTAAAATAATAAGTACCTGCCCTTGGTATACTAAATACTGAGCCACTTTCATGTTTAGTATAACCCCAATTAATCTTATCACTGGAAATCTGATACCTTAAGTCGGCATTATGCCAATCAGAAGTTACGGTTACTCTTACTAGTACCTTGTTTACTTCTGAAGTAATAAGGTTAGGTTGATCGGGGTTTACTAACTCTGCTTTAATAGAATACCCATCATTTATCGTAAAACCATAATCTATATTGAAAGATACATGGTAGGGTATAAATCTGGTAAAGAAACTTTCTACAGCTTCCCGGAATTTTTTAAAAGCATCCGAGTTGGAAGTATACCCATGACCAGTAAGTCTAAAAGTTACTGGGATACACTGAGAACAATTAAAAGTATTATCGAAGGTATACTTATCGTCATACTGATAATACTGGTCAAAATAGGGATGACCTTTTATCCAACCATCATAGCTATCCGATTTTGATGGGTCTGATACTACACAAGTTAACCCATATAGCCTCATCATGATTTCGAAGAATTCTGAAGTACCCCTTATCTTGAAAAGAGATACCGAATACTTCAGTATGTTTCTTACTTGAGTACTGGTCAATGTAAATGGTCCTTCTTTTGGGATTATCCAAAGCTTAGATAACTCTTGAAGTTTATCATCAGAGTAGAACCCATTAAAGTACTCTGTCCATTTCTGTGCATCTATAGTGTTCCCATAAGCAAAGGGCATTTCTCCGAGGAATTGCCAAAGGAAATTGAGATACATATCTGGAGCCTTATCTATATCTATGATGTCCAAGATATTCTCAATATCCTTTGTAATATAATCTTCAAAATGCTCTCCACAAATTTCTAGAAACCTCTCTAAGATGCCTTTACCATTTACCTTATAGGTATCTTGAGCTTTATACTCAAATGGCAAAAAGTCGATTAGATTTTTGAGGTTTATCATTATACAATTTCTTTTACGGTTAAAGTCAATTGTGAAGCGTTTTCGAATACTGGTAAATTAAAACCAGGGTCTTCATAGTCATGGTTAGGTTCTGATACCGTAATAGAATATCTGTAACCAGACTGATAACTGTTGTCCTGAATATCCAAAGAGAAGTCAAAACCATTAGCCTTATCTATCATCTGTATAGAATTACCTACAGTACCAGTAGCCATATACCCATTAGATACAGAACGTACTGTAAAGGTAGTAGATGAATTGAAGGTAATATAGTAAGTCATAGACCCTTTAGCCTTATTCAATTTAAACTGACCCAAGTTCAATTCCTTATTACCATAGATGGTAGTAGGCCAGGGTTTAATGTAGAACTTAGTAAGATGGAGATAGTCTACGGTTGACAGATTATCTATCAAAGCATAGATATCCGATATTCTTACGCTACCTCCTATCTGAGCTTGCTCCGGAGAATAGGCATTATATAATGCCGTAAGAATTTGAGTTTGTATCTCTGGAGTCTTATAAGACTTCTTACCGGTAACTTCCATCTCTAGAATAATCTGAACCTTGCCTGCAGATTTAACCTTTAACCATGTGGTCATAGGAGCTCTTTGGGATAATAGGTTGTATACCCTATTTATTAATTCAGAAGAAGCAACGGCTCCGCCATCAGGACTGATATATACTGTAAGCTTTCTACCACATTCGTAATCGGCTTTAGCTTTGTTTACGCCATCAACCAACATGGCCAAACTTTCGAAATCATCTTTGGTAATTGCTACCCCCAAAGTTTTTACACTCAAAGGTATATGTTCTTTGAGCATTGTAAAGTTTTCGTAGTTTGAACCACCTCCGGCATCATAAGCATTACTTACTGTAGCATCAGTAATTGAAGAAGATATTACTGAAGGTACAGAAGTGATAGTATTACTCTTTACATTACCCTGAGTACCATTGGTTAAATAGAATACCACATTAGTTATCTTTGCACCTGCAGCTGGCTTTTTACCAAAAGTACCATCTCCAAACATTATATAGGGATTAAGGGCTTCGTCTACTGAAACCATGAAATGCTTATCTGTGGGTTTGGATTTTGCAAAGGTATCTACTAATACCCAAGTTTCCCCACCAATCTGTAATGACATAGAGCCTTGTTCATAATACTTACCATTCGGTAGTGTACCAAGATTAATTATAACTCTATCTCCAGTAGGTATTACCATGTTATTGAGAGCACTTGCAGTATACTTCTCATGTTGAACTATAGGTACTTTACAAGTAGTTACATTTGAATACCAAGTTACGTCTCTGGCAGATAACCAGGAATTACCACTGGAATCCGTAAATAGGGTTCCTTGGGGTATGGTTAACTTAGCTCCAATAGAATTACCAGTAATACTTCTAGATAAGATTACATCTACTGTAGCAGCAATTGCTGCTCGAGCATGGTAATCTACCAATGCACCATGTTTAACTACCGAATCATACCTTCTTGCCGTAGATAGGAAAGTTTCCCTTGCCATATTATCCACGTAATAATGAAGTACTTCGGCAATTGCCGCAAACAATGAGAGGATGATAATTAAGATATTCCCCTCCGAATAATCCGTTATGAGTTTCTGACCTTGAGGGTCTTTGAGTCCCATAAGGGATTCAACCAGCTTGGCCTTAATCTGTTGATAGGACCTCTGGTATGGGTTAAGCCATTTATTTGTGATTCCCATATTATTGTGTATTTAATGAATTATCCGACCGATCATAGGTGATATCGAGGTACTGACTAGAATTTGTTCCATTTACTACATATGTTACTTCTATGTGTATTTTTGCATCAACTCTAGTAACTGTGATATTTTGGAAGGTTATCCTTTGTTCCCAAGCACCTATGGCTTGTTTTAAAAACTCTTTAATTATAAAACTTAGGGCTTGTGAGTTTGGTTCCTCAATACATTGCCATAGTTTACTACCAAAGTTTTCCTGTCGAAATCTCTGGCCTATCATGTAATATAATATCGAACTTATATTATCTCTGATAAGTTTAAAATCCCCATTTACTGGGTACCAACCTCTTTCACCCTTTTCATTAGTTGTAAGTTGGATAGGATAAGTTACACCTATACCAACTAAGTCTGTAAAGTAATTCTTTTCCATTAGTGTATGCAGGTTTTATCCTCATAATCGTCTACAACGAATTGTGAGAAAGGTTTAGTTACTTGAGTTACTGTAGGACCTGAAGAACCTGGTCCAGTAGTTACACCTGAGTGTACATGAGAATTGAACATACTGCGAAGTTGTTCTAGCTCTTGGATAGTTTGATTTAGTTTTTCTGTTAGTTGAGCAATATTGATTAACCCCTGATTTTCTCCGGTATTTAATATAAGGGTATCACCTGAAGATACATTGATATCCTTATTAGCTGATACCACTACATTAGATTCAGAATAAACTGAGATATCTCCATTAAAATAAAGATTTAGTTTCCCATTATTATCGTCTATTACAATGAGATTACCTTCTGGAGTAACTATCCCCATCTTATTTGGGCCATCCAAAGGTTGGGGTACTTGATTCATACTCCAACCATGGTATTCCCATAAGGGTTTAGTAGGATCACCAAATTCAAAAGTAATGAATACTATATCTCCTACCTTAGGGGCTAAGAACTTAAATCCACTACTTATTGAACCATGTTGTCCTTTCGGTAAAGCCCAAGCAAAGGTACCTCCCATTACTTCTGGTATACATACTTTTACCCTATTCATCTTCTTTTCGGTATCATTATTATCAACAACTATCCCCCGATAAATAGAGTAATACCTTCCAAGACCCTCTAATCCTTCTTCTGTTATTATTTTTGCAGTTTCATAGCCCATAATTACCTCACTCCCTTATTCTTAATATATTCCTTGAATCTCTTTATGGCTACTTCCATATAATCGAATTTAACCCAATAGTCATCTGGTACTTGAATATCCTTAATGGTTATTTTTCCGGGTACTACCTTGCCCGAAGAAGTAGTTAAACTGCCAGAGCTTACAGCTATACCCTCGGCTTTCTCGATTGGAGTCTTAGCCAATACTTCGGTATAATAAGCTTTCTTCCTAACCATTTCGTCTCTACGTTTAATATCTAATACATTTCCTTCCTTATCCATAATACCAGATTCAATGAAATAGGCAACCTCATTGTAAGTCCAACTCAAATCCAATTCGTTGATATTACTCAAAGCCTTCTTATCTTTACCCTTAGAGGTTACAGCATTAGCTTTAGCATCATTAGCTACAACGGTTTGAGTAGACAATCCAGTCTTAGAAGTAGTAGAACCAGCCCTACTCGAGTTCTTCACTAACTCTAAATTAGTTACATATCCCTGGCCTGCATCCATAGAGTGGGTACATTGTTTTATATACCAAGGACCAGACCATCGTTTACCCACATTTTCTAAGATTAGTATTTGAGAAGAAGCTAGTAAAGGTCTTCCAACAACTTGCATTTGACAAACCAGTTTACTCTCTGTATGCTTTAAACCACCATTAGCATTAGCATTAGCTGCCCAAGCCCACTTATCTATCCCTCCGTATCTACTGAATAAGTTATGGTAAAGTTTGTACAGCGGTATTTCAACATTAGCCTTTTTCCAATGTTGAACTTTTACTGTAACACTGAATACACCAAGGCTGGGGTTTAATGGATTTTTATATTTGATAACCGGAGTGTCATCAATCACCATGGTATAGGGACCTTTCTTTAAAGCCGATATACCTCGATAAACACTTTCTTCATCCTCTAATCCCCAAGCATTAGCTCCACCCTTGGGAGTATGTTCTGGGTCAAAGTCTCTTGGGTCCAGGTCTTCTATGACCATGTATTCCATTTGGTCTTTACCCTCAAAAAGGTACCTTTCGTTCTTAAGGATATTGTATATATCTTCATCTAGGGTCTTACCATTAACCACATTCTTAAGGGCTGCATTTAAAGCTGCACGTCTATCAGCAGGAAATTCTTCTCTTTGAATGGTTTTATTTATGATACTTCTTACCTGGTCTGTACTAAGTTCATTAAGGAATTTTTCTTTACCTTGTCTATATGCTTCGGCTGGGTTAGAAGCAGAATATTCTGCTACATCTTGATTCCATTTGTCATTCAATTGTTTCCTAGCTTCAATTGAAGCTCTTAAGTTAGGGTCGGTACTTATAGTATGCTTTAATCTCATTTCCATAATAGTTGGTATATCTTGAGGATTATTTTCAGCACCATATTTACCTACTGAGGTATGCCAGTTCTTATAATATACCCCATTATTCTCATTAGCTACTATCTCGGGTAATTTTTCGGTATCATCAATTCCAGTACTTAATATTTCTAAGTCTTTACTTTCAGGATTAATAGTAGGAGAGAGTGTAGCCTTAACTCTTTTAGTTACCTTCTGAGTAGAAAATTGAACACTGAGTACTTCGCCATTCTCACCCTGATAAGTATAAACAGTTACAGGTTCTTCATGGAATTTCCTATTGTGTATATAAATAACATTATCTCTTGAATCTATGTACCAAGGGCCATTAGTATAACCTCTCATCTTTTGTTCTAATTGAACTAAGATGTTCTTGCCAACTAACCCAAAGTCACTATTAATCAGAGCCTTCAAATCTTCTGGCATAGCCACTTCTGCTATCCCACTGTATTTGTTAGCATAGAGTACTTTACCAGTAGTGGTACGGGTATTCTCTGTAGGTACCTGTAGTGACTCATATACTTTATTACTTATTATTCGTTGTTCCATTACTGAAATATTTCTATGATTACACCTACACCATTATTACAGCCTCCATCTAAATATGATGATAAACTGTTCTCTGAAGCTTCAGAGAAATTATATGGTGGTTGATATCTTAAATCACCGATAGAGTCTATACACTTGATAGTTACATGAGTACCAGTAGAATCAAACTTTGCCTCAAAGTCCCTGACCTTAATGGTTTTAATTGGACCTGATATGAATTGACCATCTGGGTATATATATCCCCACTGTAAGCATATCACACTACCCTCTTGTAAAGCATCTATATCTACAGTATCTGGGTCTCCAGTATCAAATGTAATTGTAGCAAGATTTTCTTTTTCTTCATCATACCTATAATTCCAGGTACTAATATAAGCTCCAAGAGGTATACCAGTAATTTGGTTCATTATCGGCATACCTCTGAAATCGAATAGAGCCAAATACGGTTGACCCATTCCGTTATATAATATGGGTTTTTGTTTAGCTGCCATAAACTGGGATTCTTATGAGTGTTCCACTTTCCACCTCTTTAAAAGGATTTAATATACCATTAGCTTCTGCAATAAGATACCATTTACCAGAATCACCATAATATCTATAGGCTATATTCTGTAAAGTCTCTCCATCCTTAATAGTGTGTTGAATATCATTAGGGGACGAGGGTACAGAAACTACCGGAGCTTCTAAAGAGTAATCACCATCCCCATAATTTAGAGCATAGGCATTATTATAAGGACTAGCTCCCATCAAATATTGGTTAACATCAATCATATTTAATACCTCCCGTCTTTTTAAGTGAATCGGAATTTATAAAATCTCCATAAGATAAGTTATATGCACTTACTCTCTTGAAAATCAATTCTTGAGTTGCTGCTGCAGGCAATAACCTACCATTACCAAAAGTAGCTGGCTTTCCAGGTACCCTTATTCTATAACCGTTCTGAAAGTTCTTCAGAGTATAAGTTGCTGAAGTAAGAATGTAATAATGGTTATCAAAGATACCAGAATCCCCCCATTCTATCTTAACAATAGGAGGAGCTGATTGATAACCATTAGCCTTAGTCCAGGCCTCTAATAATCTACACTTATTGATTACCTCCTCAGGATTTTCTGGGTCATTATAGTACCAAGATACGTTGAATTGAATAATATCCTCAGCACCAGTAAAATGATACATTGGTACATTACGTCCCATTGATTTAATGGTTGCCCATGTGGTTTCTCCTCGGAAGTCTAATTCCGGAGGTCTATTCTGTAAGGTAATGTATTGAGTGGGGTTAACAGTCATATTATATATCCTTACCTCATTCTGATATATAACCTCTGCTTTAGCCTCGAAGTTTCTGTAATTAGTAGTATTCTTATTTCCCTTTGCTGGGTCTACTCCTTCGCCTTCTTCTAATCTTGGAAATTGTAATTCCATTCTCCATTTAGCCTGGAGCTGTTTGTTTAGGATTGGGTTCTTGGATGATATCTGAGCTTCTCCTATTACCCCATTAGGGTCATAGAGTTTACCCTTTTGAGCATCATCTTTTGGAAGAGTAGAAATAGTTCGATTAAGTAATATCCGAGCTCTCCATAGTTTATTTAAGGGACCCGTAAGAACACCTGCTGTATCTCTTGTAGGGTCATTGTATTTTTCAACAATCTTACCTGCTGCTTTATTTAATACTCTAGCCATAGTGTTTTTAATTTTATAATCCTAATGCTACACCAGTATAATCTTGCTGAGAACCCAAAGAATAATCTCCCAATATCTCACCATCTACACTGATATTAATCTTACCGTCTTTTAAGCCATCTCTAATAGCTGCTCTCATTGCATTCAGAAACCTTTCTTCATTCTGAGCCCTGATTGCAGAGGGGTCTTCTTTATTCTGAGCTTCTGTATTTCTATCTACTGATTTAATAAGACTACTTCCTACCTCTATTAATAGTGGAAGACCTACGGTAATTGCTAATCCCCAGGGTCCACCAAGTAATCCCATAAGTCTACCACCGAGGGATGCTAAACCCTTTATAGCACCTTGTCTAGCCACTTGACTACCAACTTGGGCACCTGCTCCCATCATAGCTCCACCCGCTAAATTACCTGCCATGGTAGTTGCTAAGGGTACTCCGGGATTAGGAGTCTTAACATACCTACCATTCTTGGTATTATAAAATCTACCAGCAGAATTCATACCAATACCACTTGACATCCTCTGAAGCTGAACCATAGTTCTCATAAGGTTAACCATACTTACCATGTGAGCTTCCATAATAGCAAACTGAGTATTGGTTTTTATTGCTGCTGCAGACATACCTTCAGTAGAAGCTGTGGCAATGGTCTGTAGATATCCAACAGACCTAATGATACCCCTTACGGTATTGAACCCTGCAACTATAGTACCCACCACTACTCCAGTAGCAGCAACTCTAAGCCCAAAGCTACCTACCCAAGTCTCAGCTATAGAATTGATTACCTTGATTATAGAGTTACCAACCTTGAGTACTGGGGTAAAGATTCTACCCAAAGCCGCACCTGCGGTAACCGTTAAGTTCTCTATACTTGATTCGAATTGGTCAATTACACCGGCATCGGTTTTAAGGCGTTCTTCATTGAGTCGATTTACTGCCCCCATATTTTGGTCATAGGTAGCAAGTATCTTACCCATCTTATCCCTACCAGAAGCAATATCCCTAAGTACGGGAAGCATACCACGATTACCTCGAACTCCAAAGATATTGAAGAAGGTAGGAGTTTCAATTCGTGAAGGTAAATCTACTGCAGCCTTGGCAAACTTCTGATAGATAGTGTAAAGGTCTATAAGGTTACCTTGAGCATCGAAGAATTCATCGGGACTTAAGCCCAAGTCTGCTAAAGCGTTATAGCCTTTCTTTTTTTGATTAACAAGAGAGAGTTGTAGGTAACGAATCATATTAGCCAGAGAGGTACCGGCCATAGAACCCTGTATACCCATATCTCCCAATACACCAATAGCAGCAGCCGTTTGCCGAAGGTCTACTCCAGCAGTTGCCATATCTGCTCCTGCATAAGATATGGACTGGGCTAAGTCTGTTAAAGATATATTTGCATTAGTAACTGCAGTATATAAATCATCGGTTACTCTAGCGGCTTCTCCCATTGGGATTTGGTACATTGACATGATATTGGTCATCAAGTCAGCTACACCACCTTTCTGTCCCACTGGCATTGTAAAGATTGAAGCCAGCTTAGATGCCGGCCCAATCATTTCCTTAATAGCATCGAATTTATTACCTGCCATAGCCAGGTATCTTTGTCCTGATGCAACATCCGAAGCAGTAAGAGGAGTTATCTCATTGACATCCTTTGCCAATTGTAACATTTCTCTTTGTTCTGCAATGGTGGCACCAGCAATTTTCGAGGCAGTCCAAACTTCATTCTGAACACCCGCAGAGTATTTATAGGCCCTTGCCATTCCCCCTACGAGCTGCATTCCGAAGTCCATTGTATTAGAAGCTGACATCTGTATACCCCTATTCCAAGTATTCATATCATTCATCATTGTTCTGAATGACCCAGATATCTTGCCAGCCTCTTGAGAGAATCGGTCTTTTAAAACCATGGCAACACCGACCTCTACTATACTCCTACTGGTATTCATAATTTATTTTCTCTTCTTTAATTGTTTATAATATTGCTCGGCCATATCCTTGAATATTTTCCTTATTCGGTACGGAAGACGTAAAAAGCCGAAATAGTCTAAGGCTATCTCGGCTCTGGTGATATAAACAAAATCACTCTCTAACATTACTCTTCCGTCAGGTAGAAAAAATTCGGTGCCCAGACTATAGGATAAGTTCTTTCTTCTCCAGTGGTTGGATTAGTAATATGAGATTCTCCTTTGAAGATAGGGTCCATAGATAGGATATACTTTCTCATCTCAGCCATATCCTTTGCAGTAAACGGAGTAAAGTTTTCTACCTTCTCCCAACTACCATCGACCTCTAAGTAAAGATTACGGCAAAGAAGGGGAGCATTCTTAGTTTGTTTATCCAAAGGTAACTTCATGAACTCTTGTTCTCCCTTACCAGTCATACAATCGAATTTAATCCTCTTGCCAGATGAGAGAGTGTATTCATGGTCTACCAATCTAACGCCCTCTGGGTAATAAGGGATAGCATCCGGCTTCTGATTTAAATCCTCTACAGTTGGAGCAGTACCGTAATCGAAAAGGAACTCATGGAGGTCTTGGCCATAAGTAATCTTACCCCCATTCTCTTTGCCCCAATCATATTCGAATTCTACCTCATCCCCCAATGAGAAGATACGAGAATTGAAGATAATTGCATAGCGGTCATTGACCGGTAAATTAAGAGCATCATCTACGGTTAATTTCCCCTTAGGTGTAGCGGTAGTTCTAATTACGATTGCTGCAATGAACTTAGTAAGGTTCATCAAAGTCTTCATGTCTGAAAGGTTACTGAGGATATCTTCATCAGCACCATTCTGTTCTCTGATTTCATATTCGAAACCAGAAGGTCCGGTAAATCTAAATGTTCTAAATTCCATAATTTGATATATTTAATGTTTACAAATGTTCATAGTACTCCGTATAACAACAAGAAAGGGGTGAGCTCCTATCACAGGAATCCCACCCCTCCACCGAATCTTAGTGAAAATAGACTAAGGAATTAGTATTTATCTGCAGTACCAACTGAGAACTCTATGGACTCAATGGTATTCTCTGAAGCCATTCTGTCCAAGTCTAAGCCGGTAATCTTACATGGCCATACCTCTTCGAAGACGTGGGTATTAAGAACCGAGACTCCATCTTCGGCAAGTTCATTTACAATAGCCGTTTCCCAATATTGGCTTGGTACCAAACCTCCACCAACTATGTGATCTTGGCAAGCATAAAGCCAATCATGAAGCCATGTATCGGAACCTGCAGTAGTCATAAGTTTCTCTACAATAAGATTACCTATAGTAACCCTACCTGCAGTTTTAACGTCTCTATTGACGTCCCCATGAGCAACCTGGTCAATCTCAATATCCGGCAAAGTACAACTTTGGAATAGATAAGTATTGATAGGGTGTTTGGGGAACATGATGCTCCACAAGAATTTCTTCCGTGGATTTTTTACTTTTGCTCCCATTGTGTTATGAGTTTATAGGTTATTACTGGTTTCTACGATTGATACTGCCTTAGAAGCTGCATCTATTACAATCTCCATAGTTACCTCTTGCATAGGAACTACGTCCTTATACTTAAGGATAGCACGGTACTTACCTTGATGGGCATCTGCCTCATTATTAACTGAAAGGTCATCCCAAGAAGTTGCATCTTGGTCACCCATCCAGGTATACTCGGTCATAGCATCTTCATCTACCAAAGAATCCAAGGTAGGTTTAACCTCCAACCAGATTCTCTTCCAAGTACTCCAAACGTTTGGTTCTTCAATATACTTGTTGAATACCGGGCGAAGGAACTTCTTCAAGTAAAGATTCAACCTTACGATTGAAAGGAATCTTTCTGAATCTTGTTTTACCTGAGAAGAGAAGCAATGCCATAGCATGGTTTGCTTACCTGCATCGGGAGTGTCTTTGATTACCATCTCATTGATATAATTCTGAGCAAGTGTGTTCAGTTCATTATATCGAGAAGGGGAACCATAGTTAGGGCATACTGGACCAACTGCATCTCCAATAACTCCTCGGTTCATACCTGCAAAGGATTTCCAAGGACCATATTGAGTAGCAGAGGCATCTCCCAAACCTGTAATTGTACCCACTACATCGGAATCCTGAAGATTACCGTTTTCATTGTAGTACTTAAGTCCACCACCAAAGTAAGCAATGTACTTAGAGTTACCTACAGTATCAAGGCAAGTCTGTACCCAAGTAACCTGAGCTTTGTAATCTCTTGCCTGAGTACCTTGAGTATAATGGGTTAAGTGTTTGGGAACTTCGATATACAGTACCCATTCCATCAGTTCTTTTGCTATATCGGCAGCAGCCTTGTATACTTTAAGTACCTCTGAATCTTGTTCCAAGTGTTGAGAGATATGTGAAATAAACAATTGGTAGAAGTCTGTGTAATCTCTTACCAAGTCCAATGAAGCAATCCACTCTTCTGCAGTTGGAGTAGAACCTGCACTACCGATAGTACCATTAAACAGTTTTTCTGTTTCGGAGGGTGCAGCATCTCCCACGGTAATAGTGATAGCATTCTTAGTACCATCAATATCATCGGTAAGCCACTTAATTAGGTTTTCAAAAGATGAACCTGCAGTAATTACCGGCTTAATATATTCCGAGTTCTTAGCAAATGCACTAAGAGCAAGGTAATCTACCGAAGTATTATTGTTATCATCGGCAGTTTTGTAGGTTACTACTGGACCTTGTTCAAGTACTTGCCCATTAGCCGAATAAATTTTATAATACAAGGTATTAGCTTGCTTATAAAAACCAACCTGGAAAGTATCTGCACTACCAATAGGATCTCCATACCCCTTGGTTACTAATCCAAAACTATAAGTAGTACTACCCGATTTGAAAGTAATCAAGGCAGAAGGTTTAGCCGGGTCGGGTACAGCAGAAGCAACTGAGATTTCATCTTCTGAAGCTTTAGCTTTTCTTACCGAAGCCGGAGAAGCAGTTATTGTACCTTGAGTAGCTCCCTTGCCAAGTACTCGAATAACACGAAGCTTAGAACCACCTTGCAAAGCCTTTTCGATATTTGATACAGAACCATCTGGTACAATTTCAGAACCATAGATCCTTTGGAACTGAGGGAATGTAGAGATGATTTCTGAGGGGTCATCGTACGGACCTTTAGTAGTTCTAGCCAATACACAGGAAACTCCCAACATGGGAGTAGTTTGAAGAACATTGTTGTTCTTAAACTTAAAATCAACATGAGGTGAAGTTGGCATAATTCTATTGTGATTAAAGTTAATTACTTTGTTTAATTTATACCCTAGAGTATTGTACCTATACCTTAGGTACTTTTAACTCTAACATTTCATTTTCGTTTTGTTCTAACAATCCAATAAGAACCGATATATCCTTGATAGGTGTAAGAGTACCTTCTCCCAAAGCTTTTTCTGGAAGTATACCATCTTTACATATATAAGTGTATACCTTCTCAAGTATACCATGTTCTACATCTGGATGGTCATAATAATTACCAATCTCAATGAATAGGTTTCCGGTGGGAGCAAGCCTGCCCTTTTCCCATTCCTCTAAGTCATTGAAGTATGGTTTCACGTATCCTCTAGCAGGTAAGCCAGTATATAGGATTGTATGTAGCAATCTCATATCTGCCTGTGTTTGAGAAACTAGATGTACATCTATGGTAATATCTTTTGTTTCGTAAGGAAACTCTGAAGCTTGGTAATTACCATCCTCAAGTTTATCGCCAATGATGTATTTATTCACACCAATATCTCCAGCATAATAACCTTGTAGTTCTATGGTTATTCTTGGGAGAGTCTTTGGGCCTTTTACTTGGTTATTCCCTATACCAAAAAGAGGTATGAACTTCTTCATGCCTTTAATTGCCTCTTGGAATCTTTTTTCGTTTTCTTGAGACAAAGGTAAGAAGTCTTCGGGATTTAAGGTAAGACCCATTTCCAGCATTGTACTAAGTAGAGAAATATAAAAAGTTCTTTCTACTATTTCTTCTGAGTTTACCATTAAAGTCCTAATCTAATACCTAATTGAACACTTTGATTGCCATTGTCATTAATATACCCATTATAAGTTACCCGAATACCTCCAAAACCAATAATTTTGGTTTGTAAATGACCAACACAATTTAATTCACTAACCCATTGAGTAGCAATATTTGAAGGATAATCGGTAAGCCATACTTTAAATGGTATTGGGTCTGAACCAATGAGGATTTGGCCATCTATTGTCTTACTTATATCGGTTATCTTAAATTGTTTTACAAATTTAGCAACTTGAGTACCATTGATAAGGTAATACTGATAACCCTTTACATTACTAATCTGAGCAGTACTAGTATTTTGACCAGGGTTTGGGAATGGTATATTCGGGATTGGTTCAAAGCCATACTTAGTAGTTCTAGTACCTGGAGATTGAGTTATATTTAAAACTATCTCTGGGTTAGGTTCTTGCTGTGAGATAATCTTAATTGTGGTAGTTCTTTCTAATGGGTCATAGTTACTGGGGTTATGTTCTTGATTAGTAGATTTAGTTTTGATAGTAAGCTTGCCCGCAGCATTTGCTTCCCCAATTTCTTGGGTTACCTCTAACCAATCAGATGAGCTTTCTAATTTCCAATCTACTGCCCGGTATTCATCCTGTGGCTCATTGTCAAGGAACTTCTGTTGATAACTGTATACTGATATCTCTTTAGTTTCATTTCTCTTAGAACCTTCAAAGGTAATAGAAGTACTATCTGGGGATATTGAGAAAAAAGTTTTCCAAGTTTCCTTAATCTCGGGAGCTGCTCCCTGAACTAAAGTTACTTCCCTCTCTACTCCCTGAACTATTACCTTGAGAACTTGTTCTTTTGGAGTCTGTTCTGTATTTACTGCTTTCGGTTTTACACGAATGGTAGCAGTACCAGTTCCTGATAGTGAAGATATTTCAAAATCTACTGACATTATATAATCCTCCTTATTTCTTTTCTAACTTCATTACGTATTTCCTTTTGTAAGGCAGCCCTTCCACCAGCAGCCTTAAATGCAGGAGCCCAGAGAGGACGAGGTGGTAAATTACCATCTCTGCTACCATACTCTAACATGATAGCAATCTGATTCAAAGTCTTTCTTGAAGTCTTACCAGTATAGGTAATCTTCCTAATTCCAATTGGCAAACCAACGAAAGTTCTTTTCTTACCTTTTACCAGAGTAACTGACCTGGCATATTGACCAGTAAGGTTTAGCATGGTATGGTCTCCATACTTCTTTATGGTACCAGGAGCATGGGGTGGCCAAGATACTCCAGAACCCCTTGGAGGTATACCAGTATTTAAACTACGCCTTACTATACGAAGAAGTTGATTGCCAAACTTCTCGGTACCTTTCGCATAGCCTTTTGTTAAGATACTTGGAGTCTGAGCAATCAACCTTTCTGCACGAGCTTGTTTTCGTTTATCTACGTATATTTCTAGTGGACCAATTGGAGTCGATATATTAATATTAACCGACTTACTTGGCATGTTACTTGTCTTTAAATAATCCCAGCTCTTCGGCAATTTTTTCCAGGAGTGCTTCTGACCTATTTAATCGGACATCCACATTACCCATGTAGGCTTTAAATTCTTCGAACTCAGGAGCTGGTTTACTGGGTTCTTTGTAATTGATAGAGCCTAAAATTTTATCACATTCCGATACAATCGCCTCATACCTTTCCCGGTTATTAAGGATGTTCACTGCATTCTGTTTCTGATTAGAAACTTCGCTGACAATGTTGTCCAGGTTAGTGGTATAATAAATACCATTGTAAATACCTTCCTCTGCCTGAGATGGCAAATAGATTGTGATTTGAGATACTGAATCCTGTATCACAAGTTCAAGGCTATTTACAAATCCATCCTTAACCATGGATGCCATGGGTTTACTTTCACCTACCTTCAGAATCCTTGCTTGGTCAAAGATAGGATAGAGAGCACGTCTGTCTCTTTCTAAGGAGAAGATTATATCCCCTTTCTGCAACTTTTGAAAAATCATCTTATCGTCCATGTTACTTCTTATTTATTAAATTTAAACCAAATGAAACTGCACCTGGATTCTTCTGCATGAAGTCTACCAGGTTTAAGAATTGATAGTATCCAAATTGATTTATGAGTACCTGAGCTTTGTTTGCTACTTCTTGTGCAATCTCTATATTAGGAGCGGGTAATGCCAATTGTATCTTAAATTCGGTGAGTTGTTCTTGTTCCATAATTCCTTAGTTATTGGGTTAAAACGAAAAAAGGAGTACACCGGTTAGATGCACTCCTTTTCAATCATCTTAGTTTTTGGCAAATTTAAGCCGGTGTAGTTGTACCTTTTAAGGCAGCCACAACTTGATTGATAATGTTCTGGTCTCTCTGAGCATCTACTACTCGATTAAGGCGAGCAATCTCGGTGTCTTTGGCAGTGTTCTCGATGAGGCACTTGATTTCCTGTTGGCCATTCTTGAGGTCACAGCAGCAACGTTCCAACTGAAGAGCCAAGTCAGATTTTACTTCTTTAATCAAGCCTTTGGTTTCACAGCAGCAATCCGACTGTTGGTGTTCCATGTGGCAGAGACGATCCATAACACGGTTGAAGCCTGCGCCCATTTGGTCACGAGAATCTCGGATATCCGAATTCGTTTTGTAACCCAAATCGCAAAGACCTCTTTCCGTAGTGAAACGGTTGTTAAGGATTTCTCTAATACATTATAAAATACTATGGTGTTGTATTTTAAACACTAAAGTAATATTCATAGGTAATCACTGCAGCATTCTGAGTTATGTTGACTGTAAGCTCCCAACCGTCAGCATCGTTTTCTGCTTGCCTTAATTTAATGGTACCTGACCTTGTTGATTCTACGGTATTCTCTGTTAAGGTTAAGGTTAACCCATAGTTTCCATTATCGCTTGATAACGTTGTAATTGCTACATTTGTAACCCAACTTGGTTTTGAGGTTACAGTTAAAGCTAATGGGTATCTTGTACTTATTTCAGAACCGTTTATTACCTTAGTCTTAAAAGAATAAGCTACATCAACTGTAAAATTATTACCTCCCAAAGCTGATAATCCGGTTCTGGAACTACTTCCAGAACCAGTAGGGGAAGTAAATGCCAAGTAATACTTATAAGATACTGAAGCAGCACTCTGAGTAACTGTGATGGTTTTAGTAGTTGCCCCACTATAGGATGCAGTTACTGTACAACTTCTACTTGAAGTACCCGTGTTCTCTGTAGCAGTAAGTACCGTCTTAGCTGAATTCAAACTAAATCCAGTACCACTTGCACTAACCGTAGGTGTAGCACTCTTCGAAGAACCTGCACTTGTTGACCCTGAACTCCAATGGTTGGTAGTAGGTATACTTACACTGGCATAAATATTAACACTACCTCCTGAATTAGAGATAGAGTATGAATTTGCCGATAAACTTATTACTGGTGTACCATCGGTAGTACTGGTAATTGAATTCGCTGCCTGATATACATCAAGGGTTATAGATTTCGATTTACCATTCAGAGATACTGTACAAGTAAGGGAGCCTACTCTTGTTCTAGCCTTAGATGTAGTTCCCAAAGAACTTGCACTAACGGCAGTACCATAAGAAATACTAGCACCAGATGTAATCGTACCTCCTCCCGTAGTAGAACCATTCCATCCCCAAGTCTGTGAATAACTTGGAGCTGTTGTAAATGAACTCCTTGTTCCTCCTGATGCTGGGATATCTGATACTGCTCCACCACTTACTGTGATTTCACTATAGGTTCTATAACCTGCAGATTGAGAACAACTAATGGTTAACTTCTTATGGGTTTCTGCTTGAGTTAATACTACACTACCAGACTTTGCCGAAGTAGAAGTATTATTGGCCATAGTTACCGAAGCCGAAGTACCAGTAACTCTTGTATTAGCCCGGGTATAACTTAAAGAAACCTGACTACCATAAGTATGCCCATTTCTGTACTCTTGTTTGTAAGAAGTTACAGTAAATGTTTTCGTTCCTCCAGTTGCCCCAAATGACATTGATGTTGGATTCACTGAGAAAGTCTGAGTCCAACTTTGAGATGCTGCTGCCTGAGACCAACCGATAGCAAAAGTTTTACCAGAGCCCTGTTGGAGTAATACTCCATCAGTCTTGGACCTTGCAGTTAAATCTAAGTTCTCTTGAGCAACCCAACCTCCGGCATCGGACCAAGATATCCAAGAAGGTAATCCAGAAATAGAGTAATTTACATTCTCTTTAATACCAGTAGCTACACCATCTAAGTACTTTTCCCGATTAGAGGTTCCTCCAAAGACTTTATCTGCATTGGTAGGAGACCCACCTAAAGCAGTAAAATTTAGAGTAGTATTAGCAAGGGTAAGAGTATACTTATAGGTTACCTTATGAATATCTTCGAGTTTAACACCCTCGTTATTTCCATAGGAACTAGCATTGGAGATTTCCAAGCCAACGTAACTTTCCCCCGTTCCTGTAGGGGTGAGTGCTAACAATTCAGCCTTGGTAGGGCAGTCATTACCTGTCTTACCAAGGCCTACTTTAGTTTTGACAGCACTCCATGTTGCTATCTCTCCCATATTAATCTACATCTTTAAGATTTCTGAGTTCTGAGATTTCAGCCTTCAAAGCCTTAATCTCATCGTAAAGAAGTTTGATACCTTCGATTGCCAGAGTAGACATCTTATGGTACTTAACTTGTTTTACCAATACGTATTCTTCACCGTCGATAACAACCGTTTCGAATTCCTCAGGATTAGGAACTGAATCCTTAGTTCTTGGGTCTTCTTCTACGTAGTTATTAAACCCAGCTGCTTCCAAACCTTGTGCAATGGTACCTTCATCTTCCTTACCATCCATGATAAAGGATTCTGTAGGTATACTGCAAATTTGTTCCAGAGTATGGGTTAACGGTTTGATGTTAGATTTCAATCTTTCATCGGAAGACTCTTTCCAGAAACCAGAAGGAGCAGTAGTCTTAGCAAATACTACCTGGTCGGTAGTTGCCAATCCCAACTGGGTTCTAGTTACTGAATGAGGATTATCCTTTCTACCTGCATGGTTACTGATAGAAGTCTGAGCAGCAGTACCAGCAGCCTTAGCATCGGCAATGGCAGAAGCTTGAGCGGTAGATACTGGTTTGTTAGCATCCGAGGTATTATCGGCATTACCTAAACCTACCTGAGCCTTGGTTACTCCATGAGGATTGCTCTTATTGGCAATATGCTGATTTACCTTGGTTTCCAATGCCGTTAAATCGGTATCAGTATTACCTACGGCTTCATCGATGTAAGTTTTCAATTCTGTTCTAAGAGAATTGATAGCATTGGTTCTGTTAGTAATTTCATTTGCCAACCCAGTAACTGTGTTATCCAGGTTCTTCTTGTCGGCTGCAGTCATTACACCGGCTACGGTTTGTGTAGCTGCAGGAATATCGAAAGTATGTTGAGTTTCGTTTACCTGGAAACTACCATCCTCTTTCCTTTCTGTCCACCAATAACCTATGGTTAATTTAGTAGCAGAAGTAATCAGATTAATTAAATTACCTGAGTTCTCCAAATCTCTACCAAGGATATGGTCAGGGAAACTGTTAATCTTAGCCGTAATTGCATTATCGGCATTAGTACGATTGGTAGTTTCGGTAGCTATCTGATTAGGTAGGGTAGTGTCAAGCTTAACCTTATCAGCAGCAGTCATTACACCAGCCTGAGAAGCTGTAGCAGCAGTAATCTGAGAATAATGATCTTGAATATTACCATTACCAAACCAACATTTGAAATTCAGTCGTACTGTACTTGCTTGGTAAGTGATATTATTAAAATGAGATGCACCATTAGCTTTCAGAGAAGCTACCTGGTCTTCCAATTCTTTACCTCTACCACCATCGAAAGCAGTACCTGTAATTTGTCCAAGGATAAGTACCTGAGCATCTGCCCTTGCAAAGATAGTACCTGTCCAACGGAATTGGTAAGGAGGTTCACCATTGGTAATATTGATATAAATCTTACCTGCCTCTCCAGTGATAGCATTCTGATGAGCAGCATCCGAATACAATTTGATATTCGTAAGTTCTCCCGTAGCAGATTTATCATAAGTAGCATATACATCAATGATGTCATCTACGTATGATGGCAATTGGTTAGCCGGTACCGTACCATTAGCATCAAGAGAAGCAAAGCCATTAGCTTTACCTTTCGTAGCAACAAAGGCATCATGCTTAGCTTCTAGAGCATCAATATTTGCCTGCAATTTATTATCAAGTGCGGTATCTGCTGCGGTTCTATCGGATATCTCTTTGTCGATTCTTGCACCCAATGCAGTATCAGCATCCGTACGGGCTTTTGCTTCATCGGCTACTGCTTTAGTGAACTTAGTATCAAGGGCTGTATCGGCATCTTTACGGTCTTGGATTTCCTTGTTTAGAGCAGCTGTAGAGGAATTAGTCAAAGCCTCGATTGCATCTTTACGGTCTTGAACCTCTTGAGCAATAGCATCTGGTAATGTCTCATCAAGATTTACCTTATCTGCTGCAGTCATTACACCCGCAAGCTTATTAGTTGCTGAAGGGATGTTTATATGTCTTCTATTCGATTCTTCTGGGTTACTTTTATATATCCCACTCTCTTCATCTACAGTATATAAATCTAAGTAGAGATCTACCATATTAGACTGTTGAGTCCTTCTATCAAACCCAACTATAACATTATCTGGTATAGAATCGAACAACTTCTTATCAGCTGCTGATTGTACACCAGCCTTTTCAGAAGTTGATGAAGGCAAAGTGATTGGGTTCTGAACCGTAGTACCGTCTTCAACATTAGTCTTAGTAGCAGCAATCCCTACAGTAGTTTCATTAGGAGTAACTGCACCCAAAGCAAAGTTAGCGGTATTGATTCTGTCCAATTCTACTTTATCTTTCGCAGTCATAGTACCAGCCTTATCTGCCGATACTACCGGTAAATCGAAAGTATCCGTAGTGTCATCATTCAAGCCATTATCCTTAGTTACTGTAACTGTAACCTTATCAGCATCAGAAGCTGCTGAGATTTCGGTAATAGCATTGGGGTCTAAGCCATCAAGTTTAACCTTGTCTGCAGCAGACATAACTCCGGCAAGAGTTTGAGTAACTGGCAAAAGGTTCTTAGTTGCCTCTACCTCATCACCATACTGATTATTCTCTTGGTCTTTAGTAGAAGTTTTTACCTTGAATGTAAGTTGAGTAGCGTTACGAGTTACAGCACTTACATCTGTAACCATGGTACCAGGCAAAGCATCAGAAGTACCTTCCTCAGCTACCAATCTTTCCTCATGGTCATTGGTAATTGCAGTGAATTTATTATCCAATGCAGTATCGGCATCGGTTCTGTCTTGGATTTCTTTATCGATACGAGCATTGATTTTCTTATCTTCTGCAATACGAGCAGCTTCCTCTGCATCGATATTATCCTGGAGAACTTTATCGGCAGCAATTCTTTCTTCTCTTTCTGTATTGAGGTCAGAAGTATTCTGGTCGATTTTTGCCTCCAATCGGATATCTTCGGATTTACGAGCAGCAATTTCACTTTCCAACAAATCCTTGATGGCAGTGTAATTACCATTAACGTTATCTTGAATACCCTGGATTAGTTCCAAGTTACGTTGGATATTTGCCGAATTCTGATTTACCAAAGCATTGGTAGCATTCAGAGAAGTTAACAACTCTGTACGAGTTTCACTAACGAAAGTTCTCAAATCATTTACCGTTGTGGTAAGAGTAGTACTCAGATTAGTGAAAGATTGTTGCAGGTTATCGTCTCCTTGTTCACGCAAGTTCTTTTCAGCAGTAAGCTTATTTTCTAATTCAGTAAGCTTAGCAGTCATAGTTGCAGCGAAATTTGGGTCATCCCCTAATGCCTTAGCAATCTCTGCTAGAGTATCAAGTACTTCAGGTGCAGAACCAATAATCTTTTGGATAGCTGCATCTACTTGTTCTGCATTCTGGAAATCAGAATCATTGAGTAATTCTGATACCTTCGTAATGTAGTTAGCATGTTCTTCGATGCCATCAAGTTTAGCATACAGAAGGTCGGTAAAATCATTTGCAGAAAGACCCTTGCCATCTACTTTGTCTACCTTCTTATTATCCATTGCCTGGTCTGCAGCAGTACGGTCTGCCTTTTCCTGAGCAATAGCATTATTAATAAGGGTATCTTGATTAGCCCGTTCTGTGGCCTCCTTATCGATATTGGTTTGCAACAGAGTATCACCTGCCAAACGTTCGTTCTTCTCAGTAAGGATATCCTGGTTGATAGCAGCCATGTCATCCTTGTGATTCTGAAGGTTGGTATCAATCTTTGCCTCAAGAGAAGTTTCCTTGGCAATTGCTCGGTCTTTCTCTGTATTAATTGCAGTGGTATTATTCTTAACCTGTTCTTTAAGGTCATTCATAGCAGTCGTATTGCCTGCCTCTAGAGAATCAATACGAACTCCCAATGCAGTATCAGCCGCAGCTCTATCCGTTTTCTCTTGGTCAATCTTGGTATTCAATTTACCTACCTCTGATTCCAAAGCTTGTTTGGTATTATCCAACTTAGCAGTGAATTCTGTAGACAAGGCTTTATCAGCAGCAGTACGGTCTGCTACTTCTTTATCAAGATTTACCTGAAGAACTTGGTCTGCAGCTGTTCTCTCAACACGTTCAGTGTTGAGGTCGATATTTACATTATCGATACGAGAACTCAAACCACTGTCAGCATTGGTACGGTCAACGATTTCCTCGTTAATCATATCCTTAACCTCCTTGTAGTTATCGCCTACAGTCTTGGTTAAGTTAGTGATAGCTTCTGAATTTCTTTCTATATCATGCTGATTAGTAGCGATGGCAGTAGTATTCGCATTAACCTGTTCCGTAAGTTCATTACGAAGAGTGTTAATAGAATCTTGAATACTTAAAGCCAACTCTGAAACACGTTTGTTTACGTTATTCAGACTTACAGTGTAAGCCTCATCAGCAGTCTTTCTGTCGGCAATTTCCTTATCCAAGCTTGCCTGGATTGCAGCATCTGCATCTTTACGGTCTTGGATTTCCTTGTTCAAGTTATCCTTAACTACATTAAGAGCAGTATCACCAGCAGTGGATTTATTGTCGATATATTCTTTCAGTTTAGTTTCAAGAGCAGTATCTGCAGCAATGCGGTCTGCTTTTTCAGTAGCTACCTCTGCACTGTTTGCAGCATCACCAGCAATACGATCTTCCTTCTCTTGGTTAATCTCCTCAGTTAAGGCAGCTAACTTCTTGGTGATAGTTGTTGCAAAGTTGGGGTCATTGCCAAGAGCATCGGCAATTTCCTTCAAGGTATCAAGTACCTCGGGAGCAGAACCTACAATTTTCTGAATAGCAGCATTAACTTGCTCTTCATTTTGGAAGTCCATATCATTAACCAACTCAGAGAGCTTGGTAATGTAATTGGCTTTCTCTTCAATACCGTCAAGCTTAGCTTTGAGAATATCCGTAAAGTCGTTCTTAGTCAATGAATAACCTTCACGTTTGTCTACCTTCTTAGTATCAAGTGCCGTATCTGCATCTTTACGAGCCTGAGTTTCAGTAGCAATAGCTTCCAACAGTTGAGCCTTATCTGCTTGACCTTGGAGTTTTACATCCTCAATCTTATGGTCCAAAACCAAATCCTGAGCAGCACGAGCAGTAGCTTCGGAATCAATATTATTCTGAAGTACCTGGTCTGCAGAGGTACGAGCTTGAGCCTCTTGGTCAATTTTACCTTGCAAAGCATTATCTGCATTAGTACGGTCAGCTACCTCTTTAGAAATTTCATTATGAAGAACTTGGTCCTCAGAATGACGGTCTACTGCTTCCTGGTCAATCTTACTCTGCAATGCTTGAGTATCTGATTGGCGATTAGTGATTTCCTCACTAATCTTAGAATCCAGAATAGTATCTGCATTCGTACGATTAGATACCTCTTCAGCAATCTTAGCTTCAAGAGCAGCCTTGTCATTGATGTGAAGAGTTTTGAGTTCATTTACACTTTCCTTGATTTCGTTATCGGCAGCGATACGTTCGTCCTTTTCTTGTTGGATGAGGCTCTTAAGTTCATCCTTAATCTCATCGCTCTTATCGTTTACCTTATCATTGAGGTCCTTGATGTCTTCGGCATTTTTATCTGCCTTAGCTTCTACCCGAGCAATATCAGCTTTCAAGTCTGCCTTAACAGTATCAATTTTGTTGATTAACTGTTCAGCAGCATATTTCAAGTTATCATCTACCGCAGCAATAGCAGCACCCAATGCAGCTTCTGCTTCCTTAGCACGACTTACTTCCTCGCTAAGAGAAGTACGAAGCTCGGTAAGTTTATTTGTGATAGTTGTTGCAAAGTTGGGGTCATTGCCCAAGGCTTCTGCCAACTCCTTAAGAGTATCAAGAGCATCATCAGCACCATCAACCAGGTCACTGATTGCCTTCTTAACATCCTCTTCAGTTTGGAACTTGAGATCATTTTCAAGCTCTGAAACTTTAGTGATGTAGTTTGCTTTCTCCTCGATTCCATCCAACTTGGCCTTAAGCTCGTCGGTAAAATCGTTTTTAGATAAGCCATAACCTTCTTTCTTATCTACCTTATCCTTGATAGAAAGTACGAAGGCCCAGAACTCATTAATAGTTCCGGCAAAGCCAGCACGAACAAAGTCATCATAGTAACCTTGTAACAACCGCTGGTCAATTTCTTCGCAGGTATAATACTTACTTACATACATATTTTTAAAAATTTAAGGATTAATTACTGCACGTTGACGACCCAGTAAGAATTCAGAGTCGATATCTCTGAAAGGTTCTCCTTCTGAACCACAGAAAGCATTTTGTGGTACATCTGGATTTTCTGGGTCTACATCTCCACCGTCCTCAATATCTCCCCGTATGCAAGCATAATCAGGAAGCCTATTTACCCGGAACTTAATTACCTGGCCAATACCAGGATGAGGTATTATCTTATCCCAAATATCCCCGAAGTAATCTTGAAAGCAGGTGACAAATTTGTTTCCGGTCATCGATTGAAATGCCGTTACATCATTGCCATTACCTTTCATTTCAATATGAACTCCAGAGGTACCGTTAAGGATAACCAAGTTACTATCAAACCAAATCCCATTGTTGGTAGTAATTGGTGTCCACCTCAGTACTAACATCTTTGCCATATACTTTATTTTTATTCTACAAATTCTACTTTTGTATCTCGGTCTCTCTTTAGGATAACCATGAAAACCAAAGCCTCATCCTTAGCTTGAGCCGTTTGAGTATCACCTGATGGCTTATAAACTATACCGTTGATTACAAACCTATCTTGTTCCCAATTAAAATCCCAATAACCATCCGGTGTAAGATAACCGATTTGTTCTATATAAGATTTAGAAATTAGTATTGATAAGTTTTCGTCATCCAATTCTCCAGTGATAGTTGCCTTGTTGATAGGCCAGTTTCTGAAAGCATTGTAGTAACATAATGCTTCGATTTGGATGTTATAATATTTAGGTATACTATCCTCAGCATGGCTGAGAAGTTGGTTAACGTTTTTTGCCCAAGTGATTGTTTGTCTACCAGCATCCCAATCTAAGAAGTCAGTGATAATTTTCTTGTATCTATCCCAAGAGTGGTTCTTTACCATTCTCCAGGGTTCTTTTGTCATAACTTAGTTAGAATTGATTTCTTACCACCTTTCACTGGAGCACTTGGATTGGGTCCATCTAATACCCCAGGTTGCCTTCTGTTAACTACTTTGGGAACTACGGTCCTGAATACCTCATCACAGAACGGTAAATAGATTTCCAATCGTGAAGCTAACATACAAAGGTTCTTTCTTAATTCATCTATTAATCCACCTGGTTGCATTGCTTGAGAAAGTGTTTTCCATAGGGAACTTGTAGCATCTGCCAAGGTATCATAATATTGCACTTCAGTAGGCCCAGTAGTGATTTGTTTTATTCTATCACCCCGAGCAAGTTCAGGTTTAGAACTACCATCACCATTCTGTTCTTTGGTAGAGGTTAATTGGCTTAGGTATTCTGAAGTACTTGTTAATAGATTAAGTATCTTCACATTGAGAAAATCCCAGGCAGCCAATTCCATTATTAATTGGTTTTCTAGTGCTTCATACCATAATTCATCAGTGTATTTATCTGCAGGAATTTGATGATTTACTAGAGGACCAATATAATATTGCCATTTAGTGATGTAGATAGATTTATCTTCCCTGGTCATTCCATCTGATATCTCTGAAGGAATGTAATGGTCGATTAAGTTATATATTGTATCGGCTAATGCCGTATGCCCATAATCACAAACTACCAGAGTCTTATCTACGGTGATATCTAAACCATTAGAGTTGGTTACATGTAATGTTACTGTATAGAAACCGGGAGTTTCATAAGAATAGGAAACATGTCTTCCACCATTGAAAACCTCTCCCTTATCATCGCCAAAGTCCCAGTCAAAAATGGATTTGGCCGGGACTTTGGATATGACTCTGAATGAAACTTCCAGACCTGACGTAACGTACAAAAAGTCCAGATTGTTATTCATATTAGTCTGTCTTATGTAATTTTCATAGATTACCCTTTAGAAGAGGATTCGAATTCTTCCAGCAAAGCCTGAAGAAGTGTTTCTATTGTATCATCTTTCTCGGCAACGATTTCATGAAGACCTGCTACCAATTTCAGTTCTTCCAAGGAATAGCCCTTTGCAAGTTTTTCAAGGGTCATACCTTTCTTGAACTGAGCATTCAGTCTTTTGTCCAACTTTTCGATGTCGGCCTCTGAATACTTTTCGATTTCCGATTTATCAGCAATGATAATCAGATGGCCAGAAGCAATTGCTTTCTGAATCTTCGGTGCACGGAATTGACGACGAGTAAGTTCTTTGTCTTCTCCTCTACAAACGGTAATACCAGTTGATTGGTCATGAAAACTGTAAGCTCTTGGTCCCACAGTTACTGTATATTTATCTTTAGCCATATTTCCTAAGATTTAAAAATGATTAAAGAGAGGATGGGTCTTTTTAGTTACCCACCCTCTCAGGGAATTTATATAGATGAAACCGGACGGCCCTTATTATTCGAGGTTAACCATCAAATACGGGTCTACGTTCATGAACTCGGGGAATCCGAATTCTGAGAACTTCTTGTCAGCCGCCAGCAACAGAGTTGCATCCTGGTACATCTTAGAGAAGCCAGTAGTCAAGCTTGCATAGATTGCCTGAGTCTGGTTAGAAACGATTCTTTCAGATTCAAGCATCAACTGACGAGCAGTAAGCTTAATCAAGGCAGCAGATGTATCAATCAACAGCAACTGCTGGTCAGGTGTACCCGGATGAATATAGAAGTCAGCATTCTTAGGAACCGGAGACTTAACATTCAGAGTAGCTTCTGTAGTACCAGAGTGACGGTCTTTGAATTCTGGCAAGTTCAGCATTTCGATTGCCTGGTCTTCACCACCAATCATAGTTTGGAAGTTACGGCCCATACGAGCAGCACGTACCCAAATATGCAGAAGGTCTTTGTAAGTGATACCATTAGTTGTTTCGTATACACCGATTACCGGGGCAGACTCAGAGCCATCAGGGTTGTTACCATTGATGGCAACGTCCATAGCCAGAGTATCCAGAGCATAACCCAACTGAACACCAAAATCACGAAGGTAGATTCCCAAGACATCGAGCGAAACATAGTTACGAACTTCATCAGTAAGTTTGAAACCTTTTCCGATTTTGAAGAGGCTAACTGACTTCTGTCCGAAGCTAACATCACCCAATGGGATGGTTTCTGCCTCGTTAACCTTTGCAGGTGCAGCATCAGACATATTAACCATCGGCATGATTGCTTGCAAACCATTGATGGGTTGATCAGATGCAATGATGTTCGGATAGAACGGAGCCTGGCGCATACCCAATGTGATAGCAGCACGGATGATTTCCGGAACAATCCAACGAACATTCTGTTGAGGCATTGTAAAGATGTTCTGCATCGTGTCCACTTTTGGATTGATGCCCACCTTTTCAAAAAATTCATCTTCTGAAATACCCCATTTACCGGTAACCAATTCTCCAAAAGTTACCTCTACAGGCTTCTTGTCCTGTGAACCGGAACGAACAGCTTCCAAGCTTCTTACCATTTCCGGCAGCTCATTCATAAAATCCTGAGCCTTCAACTTTGTAATATCTATTTTATTTTCCATAACTTCTTTTCTCTTATTTGATGAGTACTTGAATTACCTCATTTGCCTCTTCTGCAGGATTAAGGGCAATGAACGGGGTTGAAGTTGCTTGGTTAGCTTTTACGAATCTATCGTTAAGCAATGCTCCATCAGGAGTTACATAGCCAGCTTCGATATTTTCGTTTGATACCCAGTTACAAATCATGTAACCTTCCATAGCTACTGTTACCTCTACCGGGAAATTTCTTTGAGGTTGATAAGCAGGGTTAACGTTATCCGTTACTGCTACACCCAAATAAACTTGAGTAGCTGTATCAGTGCAAGGGTAAATCAAACCTTCTTCATTCAAAGCCACTGGCATACCCTGTACGATTTTCTCTCCAGCTTTAACATTGAAAGCCTGGTGCAATTTGTGTGACTCACTTTTGTAAATCACCGCTCTCGGGGTTCTTTCCCCAAAGAGAGTAAGTTGCTGAGGGTCGTTTACGATTTTAGTTTTTTCCATAACGCGGATTATTTATATTAGTTATTTGATTTTGTTTCGATACAAGTTATCGATTACATTCTTAGTACTCGGAGATTCTGAATTCCGTTGGGTATCAGTACCCTGGGTTCCAGTTTTACCCTCGGTATCATCCTCAGCAATTGAGGAAGCACGGTTGACGTCCTTAGAACCACATTTTGAGCAAGTGAGAGGGAACTTCTCTTCCAAGCGAGCTTGGTAATCCTTGGTCAAGGAAATAAGAGTAGTAATACCAGTAGTCTCGGCATTGAGCATCGTAACGATTGTCTCATCTACCTTATCACCCATCAACTTCTTGTAGGTTTCTACGGCATTTTCACGTAGAGAAGCAATGTGATTCTTTCCTACGGTTGCCATTTCCTTCAAGTTAGCTACTTCGGCATTCAAGTTGGTAATCTGTTCCGTAAGAGAAGTTTTCTCTGTAGTAAGATTATCTACCGAAGTTTGCAATTCGTTTCTGGATGATACCAAAGTCTGAATGCAGGCAATTACATTTTCCTGATTCATCTCTTTACCTTCTTCCAGGGTAAGCATATTATCCCCGAAAAGGCTTTCAAGAAATTTTAGTAATTCTTCGTTCATGTTATTTTTATTTGAATGATTATCATTGGCATCATTATCATTAAAAGAACCCTGAGTATCGTTCTTTTCTTGATATGATGTTAAATCTGATTTATAATCAGTAAAGAAGTATTGCTTCGATTTATCATCTCTGTATTCTTCATAAGATGCCCAAGTTCTTTTGGCAAAGGTTGGGTTAATGATTTTACCATCCGAACCAATTTTCTGGGCAAATGAATCAGCACCATGTGAAACTAGTGAGGTCTCAAGGTAACGAACAATTTCAGTAACAATTCTACGTACCATAACTCCCTTAGAGTCATAAGTACCCAGTTTCTGATAAAATTCGTTATCTTCCATTTGGGGATGGGATCTATCCCACTTAAATTGTACAGTAACCGAATTACTATGAATTGAGGGTGGCTCCATAAGAATTCCTCGAGCAATTCTTGGATTTGCCTTACCATCAATCTTCAGAATACCGTTGATACCTGCTGGTATAGTAAAGCTACCGTCTTTATAAGATTCCTGCCACATTACTTGTGATACAGCTCCAATAGCATTACCAATGTTTGTTTCATGGTCACAGTTTACTGTTTGACCAAGCAGCATCTTCATAGAAGCCTTTAGTACTCCATTTTGACCGAAGTCTGTAGGATTCCAATTTTTCGATACGATTGTTTCCGAAAGTAATCGGAACATAGGTTCGATAAACTCTTCGTCCTTAGGAGTTAATTCCGATTTGTCCAGGTTGGGATAATAAGTATTATAATCTATATCCCCTCCCCAAAATCCAAATTGAGCAATGGAATCCGGTGTAGGATTTTTCCATTTGTAGTAATTCTCTGAGAAAGCCTTGGCTCCCACTGCTTCTGGGATATACCCAGCCATAATGGTATGGCCTTGACCTATCACCATAGAATCAAGATGCTCTTTGTTTTTCTTTGTGAATTTACTCATCTTGCTTTAGTATTTTGGTCTCCTCGAGAAGGAGCCGGGTTATTCTTATCTCTTGACCTACGAGCAGATTGGTTTTTATCATCCTGCCTTTGTTTCTTTTTAGTACCTTCTTGTGGGTCTGTATTACCACCCTTAGCAAATTGGTCCTCAAGTGAAACTCTTGGTTCTTTCTCATCCGGTGAATCATAACCCATTGCCCAAGCATATTGTTCTTGGCTAATGATACCTGCCTTGTACAATAAGTCAAGGTTCTGTATCTTATACTGAAGACCTTGTTGGATTTTAACTTCATCAGAAACTGTAGAAGTTCCCCAATCAATCTTCATTCCCTTATTATTAAAGCCTGCCAGACGCAGTTCTAGAGAATAAAGTCGGTCCAATACATAAGCTACAAGCATTTGGATATTTTTTAACTGGCTAATCATCTTAGACAGCATTATACCTGTTGCACCTTCACCAGTAGTAGATGATACCCCAATGATAGAGCCATTAACTCCCAACCCATTTGCTACTGATTGTTGATTCATATTCCAAGGCTTCTCGATATTACCAAGTTCCTTAGTAGTAGAATTGAGTTTGAATTCATGGTCATCTATGTAACCAGCAACTACTCCATCCTTCATACCCTCTTTAACATTACGTTTAAGGATATTAAGTTCACGGTATAATCTGGATTCGTAAGCTTGGATACTCTCGTTTGGTTTTTGTGAAGATTTCTGCATCTTAGCTTCTAAGAAACCAACCATACCACAAATCTCCATGATATGCTTGAAATTAACCTTCATATCATTCTGACCCTTGAGAGAGTCCAATGCTGGCATAAATGGGGGAACTCCATAAGGTTCATCGGTATCATTGAACATACCAACATAGAAGTAAGTTTCTGGGTTAAGCTTAATATAATCTTGTTGCTTAACGAAGAAATTCATGTTCTTTTGGTAAGGGGAATACACCCCATTTAATTCGCGTTTAAACTTGATATTCTCTGGTTTAAGGAATAATACAGTAGCCAATCCATCAAGCTTATCATTTGGTACACCTTCTACGGATATTGCCCCACTTACGAGAAGTTGAACAATCATTTTGTTAACTAAACCATCTATACCAGCAGTATATCTGGTCCATCCCTTGGTGGCTTTCTTAAGATGTTCCCTCATCTTTGAAGCCTCTTCATCGGTGTTATTAGGGAAAGTTACGGTATGACTGGTGTTAGCTAACTTAAACATATCTTGCAATGCAATGCCCATATCCGGATTTACCTTATATAAATCTCGAATTAAAGGTATCACATCAACACGAAAAGAGGGTTCAACTAATTTAGTCAACCCTTGTAATGATGTAATTAAGTTATCGCTATCATCGTCAACTGAAACCCTACCCGGTGAAACTGGTGTGGCAGGTTTTTCCTCTTTATTAGAGGATGTACCATTTTTGGGAGGGTCCTTTTTACGTCCCCAACCCCAACTAAAATTGAAGTACTTTTTCATCTTGGTTGTACGATTACGTTAGTTTTTCCTTTCCTTATGTGATTACATATTGCTTTTCCAAAAATATCATCATCGGCATATACGTCTCCTTCAAGGTCTACATCTACAGCTGAATTGTTAGCCCTATGTTTACCCATTGCAACAGGTCTACCTAAACCATCATAGATGAAAGTATAAGCTTCTTGTACAAAGAATGGATCCTTAATGATTACATGATCTAATCGAATATCTTCTTCCAAGTTCTCTATTATCACTGAACGATTCTTTTGGGTGGTTAACCAACCAGGGGATTTATCCATTTCCGGTCTACTTTTACCTTTTTTCTTTAGCATCTTCTGGTAGTAGTAAAGGTTAGGGTAGCCTTCGTCTTGAAGCTTAGAAGTTACTGATAAACCAACGTCATTGGATTCTGGAGCTATTACTGCCCAGTTAAACAACTTCCCAGTATCACCAAGTAGCTTAGCATAAGCTCCTACTGCCATTCTTCCCTTATATACTACTTGTTCTTCTCCTTGCTTATCCATACAAGTAAATGAAGAGTAGTCAGAAGACCTACCAGTTGAAACGTCTGCACCAATGAAATATTCTTTATCTGATTCTGGTTCGCAGAATTGTCTGTATTGACCATTAAACCTCTTCTTAATAACTGGGTAATCACTAAGACAGTCTTCTATAGCCTTAATATCGGCTAAGTCGAAGACTGTATTACCAGATGATAAGAAGTCACCGTCAATTTCTTGTGCAGTTCGTTTTGCTCCCAGAGCAGAGGACATCTGGTTATACCAATTAATGTCTCGTTCTGGGTGCATTTGCCAGTATAATCGAATTGGGTTAAAAGGATTACCTCCTGCAATGGCATCTACCCAAGTTGAGTGATAGAAATTACCGACTCCATAAGGAGTGGAATTGACGATGGCAGCTCCACCGGTGGAAAGAGTAGGAAATGCAGCAGCCCAAATTTGAGCAGCCCATCTTACTACTGCTGCCTCGTCAATTACCAGAAGAGAAAGGGATTCCGAACGACCGGCTTCAGATGATGTCGGAATAGATTCAATAAATGACCCATTATCAAATTCTATCATGGAAGCAGAGCCATATTCTCCAGCTCTACCGTTGATTATGGGAGTTTGAAGGTACCATGGAAGATTCTTGTACATGAACTTAATCTTCTTAAGCACCTTCTTAGCAGTTGTGTCTTTGATAGAGATAATGTTTATCTTTTTGTTGGGATGGTACATCGCCAACCAAAGACAGTACATTGAAATAAGTTCTGTAATTCCTGCCTGACGGAACTTGAGAATGATATTGAATCGTTGGGCAATGAAATTGTAGAGAACTGATTTTTGAAATGGGTATAAATCGAATCTTACCTTTCCTCTTACTGGATGTATCACATAGCAAAAAAGGCTAAAAAAGAAAACATCACTAGAAACTCGTGATAGATTTGATAGCTCTTCCCGAGTTAATGTAGTTCTAGTTTCTGAGATAGTCTTTGCCATTACTTAAAAGTTATACGTTATTTGAAATTCGATGTCAGTACCTATACCGGATTTTATCTTTGGGTAGTAAAAGGTATTGACTCCGAGTTTGTAATTAAATCTCTTAGTCTTGATTGAAAGACCAGCTCCCATATCGAAGAGATTATTGAAAGGTCTATATTTGCCATAAACGTATGGACTAAGTGATAACCTTGCAACTTTCTTTCGAGTTAATTGACCTTCATACCAGTTATAGTTGTACTTATCCAAATCGATTGGGAATAATCTAGTTGAATAAGTGTTAGTCTCCTTATTGAACAGACTCAAGTTCAACTTATCTTTCTTCAAAACAATTTGAACCAGGGAATCTTGTTTACTGATAGCTGGCTGCCTTAGCATGGAATCAGGAAAGAGAGTTGGCTGCCTATTATCGTAACTATTATCGTAAACTAAGATTTTACCTGGTTCAATTTTTTCGGAGTACTTCTTCTCTGGTTTGAAAGGTTTGTCTTTGTATACTGTATCTGGGATTTCATTGACCGCTAGTTCCAGGGAATCAACCTCTCGAGAAAGTTTATAATTCCTGAAGCAAAGGTAAATAGTAAATCCTAGAAGTACAATAAACAAGGCATTCTTTAAATTCTTCATGGTTTAAAAATTTAGGAAGTTCGTACGCTTTAATGATACTATCTATTCGGTAATCGCTAAGCGATTACCTTTATCGAACGAAGTGAGATAATATCCAAATATACTACTTACGATATGATATATGAATAGCTATATATACGCAGATAAATATATAGATATATATACGTAGTATATTATATATCTATATATTTCAAGGCACCTCAGAAACTTATATATAAGACTTTATATATAAAGCTGAAACTCAAGGTTCTTAGATATTTGCCTTTTTAGGCATTTTTTGAACCAAATCCCTACCTCATAAACCGAACCCTTGGCAATTGTGTACCTTGCCTTGTTAAGCCAATAATGGTAATCCTTAAAATCCTCTTCGAAGGTATCACCATTTTTGTGAAGGTAAATTTCGAATTTATCGGGGAATCCCATAATTGCCTTGAAGTCTTCGATTCCCAAGGGGTATCCATCTGGTCTAAATTGCCTATCTGCAGGTCTGAGAGTTAATGGGGGTTTATCATACTCTAATCTATATACTCCTGGGAGAGTACTCATCTTAGCAGTTTTGATAGGCCACTTCTTTTCATCCTTGAAATCTCTAACCCAGAGCCTATGTATCTTTGCTACAGTAAGATTCTTCTTCTCTGGAAGCTTTCGATAATCATACATTGCCAGAGTTTTACTCATAAATGGAATCTGGTTAGTATTATTTTCCTGAGAAAATGTAAGTGGTTTAAGTAAATTTCTAGTAGTTGTTGGAGTTTTTACTTGAAATACTCCATCAAAAGCATTCAAGTATTTCTTACCGGTCTTTTTATGTACTCCAATGATGAGTAATCGCTTCCTTGACTCTTGCGAGTTTCCGTAGTCTAAAACTGACCTTTCGTGAAAAATTAATTTATAGTCTTTGAATGTTTCCTCAAAGAAATCTTTGGGAAGTAATGTTAGCAGTCTTGGTAGATTTTCTATAAGAAATATCTTAGGTTTATACTCTAGTATTGATGCAATTACTAGATTAAGACTACGATTATCTTTGGGATTACCCAATTCCTTTACTTTAGATAATCTCATTACTGAAGATGCTCCGCAATCCGGGCTTGATATAATTATGTCTACTTTCTCATCAAATTCTTGTAAACAGGAGCCCTTATAGAACGGTATATCCCCAAAATTTAATTTCCATTGTTCTTCGCCCGGAGTGTGGAATACTCCCCTTATCTCTATGTTCCCTAACAAATTCTTTTTAAAAGGGAACAGGAGTGCACCCTGTCCAGCGCACACTCCCAATACCCTTAGTTTTTTCATTTTTTGTAGCTTCTCAATTTGATGTACTTAATCCAAGCAAATGGCTTACGGTCTTCCAGATAACTCAGATTCTTATCATTGTTGTGAGCTTCCTCTTCGAAACTTACATCATGATATCTTTCATTCTGTTTATCCCACTTGGCAAAGCACATGATAATTAGGTATTCGATAATATACCAGAGATAGAAGAAGCCCAAATCAAGGGCTACTACCCACCAAAGAGATATATCAAATGATAACCAGAGTATGATACCAAGTACCAAACCCACTATACTACATTCAATCTGCTGTATCTGATGAATACGTTCATGATTTATATCATCTGGTTTACACTCTTCTACTTTGTGTTTGAAGAATGAGTTATACACCAGAGTAATTGCTTTGTAACTGGGGAAAAGGAATACCTTTGCTACCCAGCTGTTAAAATGACATCTTTTCATAATTTATCTTTGAAGTTTTCGTAAGCGTTTCTTAACTTTTGGTCATAGGCATTCTGGGCATACCCCGGACCATTATACTTTTTGGCAAAGCCAGCCCAGTCTCTTGCTTTAAGTTCTTTCAAACAACCCGAATTATACATGAAGTGATACATCAATTCTAGTTGATTTGCATGAGATTCCGACACTTTGTGAACAAATTCGAAGACATCTTTACATCCACAAAGATTGTGATTGAATCCCATAATCTGGAACATACCCCAACTTGCAGACTTCAATGCACATTCTTCATCGATTTCTTTGGCTAATTCGAGCCTTTTGTACTCGTGTACACCTCCAAGATACTTCGATTTATCCCATTTAGGGAAGAAAATCGTAGAATATTTCTTACAAAGGTAAGCTAAATCCCTATCAGGAAATTTCTTATGTACTTCTTTGTACATAATATGACCCTCGAAGAGAATTTGAGGCCTACCATCAGCTAAAAACCCATCTCTACCTGCAGCTTCTACCAATTGAACAGCCTTCAATAGAGCAGGTTCTAGACCCAAGCGAATAGCAAGGTCTTTAATCATTTCATTTGTTAGTTTATCCATAACTTATCAGTTTTAATGGTTCAATTTTAGTAACAAAAGTATTGCTTATAACCCATTTTTAGGATGTTTCGAGGTTCTATTATCATATATAACTTATAAAATAATGCAATATGAATAAGACAAATCGGTGCCGAATATGTGGCAAACTCATTAATTTAAGAGATTTTGATATGAATCGGGAAATCCCAAAACTTATGAAAGCTCAGGATATTTGTTATAGCTGTGCTTTTTGGTATACTCGATTAGAATATGATAAAAAGCTTGAAAAAGAGAAGAAAATTGCAGTGATTACTCCCGATTATTCTCATTGGATAACTCGAGTACCTGGGGATATTTTGATGGTTCCTTCAGCTTTCGGGGGAATTTACCAAACTAAACTCCAACCAGTCAACACTCTGGGAGTTATTGATAAAGATAGAGAGAAACTCTTTATCATCCGATATAATAACATCCCTCACCAAGGAATTATACCGGAGCATCTAAGAAAACTTTTTAAAGTAAACGGAATATTTCTATCTCCACAGGAATACAAAATGCTAGAGGATTACCAGGGCAATGCCTATGAATTTATTAAAAATAAAATAGATAATGCAATAAATAAAGAATAATTTTGTATATTTGCATAAAGAAAATTTCTAAAATAAAATAGATATGAAAAAAGAAAAGAAAGAAGTTAAAAAGCTCAAAGAAGGTGATGAAGTTATCTTCGTATTATCAGGAAGACCCATCACAGAGAAGGTAACAGTAGAATCTATCGATAAGAAAGGTGGATTTGCAATGCTTAGTAACCGGGTAAAAGTTGCAAGAACTCTCGGTCCTGATAATACATATCCAAGGTTGGATGGGCAAAAGGGAGAAGTTCTTCCTCTCACGGAAGAGAATGAGAAAGCATACCTGGCATACAAGGCTTATTTTTCGATTAAGAGAAATATAGAATTCCTTGACAAGGAGATGAAAAGTATGAAAGATACAGATGCTTTCGATATGATGATTGAATTTGATAAGAAACTTGCCAAGATTATTAACAAATACTTCAAAGAAAAATGATTACAGTATTAGCTATAGTTTACTTGGTATGTTTGCCATCCACGGTATTCTTTGTAAAAGTTTGCTTAGATTATCTACCGTACACTCATAGGGTTCATTCCCTCATATTATTTATATCGGTATGGTTGGTATTACCCCTATTTCCGATTTACCTATTAACCAAATACCTAAAACATAGATTGCTATGAGATTCTTTTTTGATAGAGACGGTGATTATGCTGGGTCATCAATGCAAGGGTGGGAGATAATTCTCCTACTCTTATTCCCAGTTGCTTTAATAATCTTCTTCGTATTCTTACCTTTCTACATATTGTATAAGTATGATTCTAGAGAAGAAGATAAAAAATACGAAGAAGAACATCCAGAAATACTAAAAGCAGATTCTTATATTACCTGCTGGTATCCTTGGCATAGGTATTCTACCCCTTATATGTTGGCTTTGATATTTTGGTTTATTGTCCTTATCATTAGTATTACATAAAGCTTACAATATACTTATATTTATCATCTTCTTTTGGCCAATAATCTCCTGATAAAATAAGTGGGGTTGCTTCTTTTTGAATAGGGATTGTTTCAGCTGTATAAGAGTCTCCACTGTTAAGAGTAGTTTCTCTAGTTATAGTATCACCCGGTGATACTCCATATTTGATTACCATAGAAAAGTTGATATCACTAGCTACCTCATGTCTAGCAGATATCTCTAAATTTGCTATCAATCCATCGAATGGGTCAGATCTTATAGTTACTAAGATATCGTTTTCTACCTTAGTCTCCGGAGTATAAATATTTATATCTATCTGTTCTCCTGATTCTTCTTGAGTAAGAGAACAGATAGCAGAAGTACCTCCAGCAGAATTCCTTGGAGTAATCTGAAATTCTCCATCCCCTTCTTCTAAAAGGTAGTCAGTGGGATTATCTAAGTATATTGTGTAATCCACGGGAATTGTCCCAGATTGTTTACCATTCACATATTTATTCTTATAAGAATCCACTGACCACCTTTGGGATACTAAATATTCTAGGGTTATATCAATAGATTGTGATCTCCCCCCCCCTACGGAATGATACTACATTTTTCTTTTCCATATCCTTGAAATTTATAAAGTGATTATTTGGTCTGATGAAGGCAATGGGAAAGTAGACCTTAATTGCCAAGTTTGATTAGTAAAGCTATAAGCTGATATACGATCACCTGGGTAAGCTATTTCAGTACTACCATTTCGTAAATTTACTATTACACCCTCAGATTTTTTATACTTATGGACTGAGGTATCATCTAATACAGAGAAATTAAAATAAACTGTACCAGTACTACCAGTTTGAGGTGTTTGCCCCTCTTTGAAGAAAGCTCCTGAAAAAGTGTTCAGAGGCCAATTGATTGTAAGGGTGATATCCTGTTCCGCAGCTTTCTGCCATATAGTCACTTCTCTACGTTGGTCACCACAGGTTACTAAGAGTGTTCCGGACCTTTTTGAAGAACCCGAGTTTGCTGCAGTTGCTTCAACTCTAATTTGGTACCAATTAGGTGCACCTGCCATAATAGACCCATCTTTAACTGTAACCTTAGTTGCCCAAGAAGGAGTTACTCCTACGGATGGTTGTTTGGCCATTACCTCTCCATCACTTCGAGTCATATAAGATTGAACCATAATCGTAGTAGTATTACCTATATTAGCTCCTATGGTAGTACTTACATTCAATACACCTAAGAAGTAGGTATAAGTGAAGTTGGGTTCTTGACTTATAGGGAAAGATATAGTTTGCCCAGATTCTCTCTGCTTAAATACAAGAGTATGGGTTCTGGCAGAGGAACCTGTATTCTCTTGCAGGGTGGTAAAAGTTACTTTGCAATCATTGCCCTCAAAAGCATATTTCACGCTTACCCAAGAGGGGATGCTGGATTCCATATCCCAATCTACATTAGTCTTCTGCCCAGTACTCTTGCCATTAATGTACTTGGTTTTATAGGAGTAGATATAGGTAGTCTTGGTATCCCCAACATTCTGACCTATCTCAAAGCCCGATGCCCTGGGTGCAGCATTGGCTACTCTAAAGTTAAATTCGTTCATAATCTAATAAGTTTTATTGGTTTATAATTATTGCTCTCTTGATATTGTAGTCCTCTACCCCGGTGATACCCAAGGTTCTATATATTTATATAAATGCTAAATGAATATGAGAAGTACAGATTACATAAGTAAGGGAACTGCAGTAGCAAGGCTATATAAGGCAAGGGAATACCTATTAATGGATAAAGATTGTAGGAAGGGCCTATGCTTTTACCTAAGGTCAGTAGATATCCTGGATTACCTCGAAGAGATTGGGATATGGAATTTAGATACCTTCAGTATAGAAGTTCTATGGGCCTATGAGGATTTTATAAATAGAAGTTGTATAGTGGCTATGGGAAATGTGAAAGTAGTGGAGAGAAAGTTGAATACCATGTATAGTTGGAAGGATAGCTTTGATGCTAGGAGTTCATCCAAAGAGATATGGGGAATAGCAAGGGATTCTATCCCTGAGATTTCTCAAAAGAATTTCTATTGGTGGGACCCAAATGATAGAGAGGTAAGGGTGAAGGCAATCGATTTATTAATTAATAAGGTAATGAAGTATGGTGAAGGAAAAGAAGATTAGGAAAGTGTTCGAAGAAATATACCAAGAGCAGTTAGCTAAACATAGGAGAGGAGGAACAATACAGAATCTTTGTAGGGTAATCAAAACCCATTGTGTTTTGAATGGGTATTCAACTTTATGGATAGAGATTCAGCAATGGTTTAAACCTGAAAGATATGGGTTAAAGGAATTATACTATACGATAGATGTTAATATCCCTACCCCGATTGAGATGATTCCTTATGAGGATAGAGATAGGTATTATTGGTATCCTGTACATTCGGTATATAATTTGAAGAGATTAGAGATTCTTGAAATGGAGATAGATAATCAGTTAAAGGAGGAAGGTTATGGTGAAGATTGAGACTTTGAAGGAAGATAGGTTTGTTAGAATCCTAAGATGTAGGGAAGGTAATAGGATTTGGTATCAGATGTGGCTTACTAAAGAATGGTTATGGGTTATCAATAAGTTTCAATTGTATATTGAAATGGGAGAGATTAAAGTTTGGTGGTTAAGAGATCTTCAGCAGTACTATGTTTTCTTTTATGAAAAGAAAGGGTATAAGACCATAGGAGTATTGGGTAGAGAAATAACTTATAAGATACTTGGAGAATTATTATAAGGGAAGGGCCCGGGATGGTTAATCTGTCTTGGGTCTTTTTGTGTGAGCATGTGTGGTGTGTGGATGTGGGCATGCCCTTAATACGAGGAGCCAAAAAGTTGTGGTATTCAAAGGGCCGAACGGTTCCCGTTAAATTTAACATTTAAAAATAAAAAGTAAGGGACAAACATTTTTATTTGTCCCTTTGCTTTCTTAATTATCTACTATCTGATTTTTGTTTTTATTTCAAGGAGTTTTTCACGATTTCGAGACCTTTTA
>OCLK01000004.1_pt1 | contig 93769 bp, 85 predicted proteins | sample 1502801 | NCBI WGS metagenome assembly OCLK01 (sample SAMN03418289, study PRJEB22391) | human gut metagenome | biome: human-gut; feature: organic feature; material: feces | host: Homo sapiens | place: Italy | collected 2013-04 | reverse complement strand
TCGATATATAATGAAAAGTTAATCATTTCTTTTATAAAAGGCTGTCGCCTGTTTTTCAAACTCGGTGCAAGCACGCAAACAGCTGTGCTGTTTGCGCCTGATAAATTGTTATATCGGAAGATTTTTATGGGCGCTGCCCATACCCGCAATTTTTGAAAAAATTGAGTAAACTTTTTTGTTTTTGGGAGGATAATTTAGCGTTAGCTAAATTTAAATGCCCGACCGACACTCCGCTAAACCATAATTTATAAATAGAACCTAAAAAATCCCCCGTGGGAAACCACGGGGGAGAAGTAACGAAATAATTTATCTATTAAACTGTCTCGCTGTTGTTGCCATAATAAGCATTGAGATACATCTGCTTGATTTCCTTGAAGAGTGGGTATCTTGGGTTAGCGCCTGTGCACTGATCGTCGAATGCCTGCTCTGTCATATCGTCAAGTCTTGCAAGGAAGTCAGCTTCATCGATACCGTACTCCTTGATTGAGTTCTTAATACCAACTCTTGCCTTAAGGTCATTGACAGCCTTAATGAGGTTCTCAACGCTTTCAGCATCGTCCTTACCGCCAAGACCGAGGAATCTTGCTACTTCAGCGTAACGAGCCTGTGTCTTTGGATGATCATACTGTGGGAATGTACCCATCTTAGCAGGAGTTTCTACAGAGTTGAAACGGATAACCTGCTCAAGCATAAGGGCATTAGCAATACCGTGTGGAATGTGGTGGAAAGCACCGAGCTTATGAGCCATTGAGTGACATACACCGAGGAATGCGTTAGCAAATGCCATACCTGCCATTGTAGCACCGTGAGCAACCTTCTCACGAGCAACAGGCTCATTCATACCGTTGTCATAGCAAGCCGGGAGATACTTGAAGATAACTTCAAGAGCTCTAAGTGCAAGACCGTCTGTAAAGTCAGTAGCCATCATTGATGCATAAGCCTCAAGTGCGTGGCTGACAGCATCGATACCTGATGCAGCTGTAAGACCCTTAGGACCGCTCATCATATTGTTAGCATCTACGATAGCCATATTTGGCATAAGCTCGTAGTCAGCGAGTGGGTACTTAACGCCTGTTTCCTGATCTGTGATAACTGCAAATGGTGTTACCTCAGAACCTGTACCTGAAGATGTTGGAACAGCGATGAAGTAAGCCTTTTCACCCATCTTAGGGAATGTGTAAACTCTCTTACGAATATCGCAGAAACGCATAGCCATATCCATAAAGTCAGCTTCCGGATGCTCATAGAGAACCCACATAATCTTGCCGGCATCCATTGCTGAACCGCCGCCGAGTGCGATGATTACATCAGGCTCAAACTTACGCATAGCCTCTGCACCCTTCTGAGCAGAGATAAGTGATGGATCAGGCTCAACATCAGCAAATGTTGTGTAAACAATGCCCATCTCATCAAGTTTATCTGTGATTGGCTTTGTATAACCATTCTTGTAAAGGAATGAGTCAGTTACGATAAATGCTCTCTTCTTACCCATAACATCCTTGAGTTCCTGAAGAGCAACAGGCATACAGCCTCTCTTAATATAAACCTTCTGTGGTGCTCTGAACCAAAGCATATTTTCTCTCCTCTCGGCTACTGTCTTAATGTTGATAAGGTGCTTGATACCTACGTTCTCTGAAACTGAGTTACCGCCCCATGAGCCGCAGCCGAGTGTAAGAGATGGTCTAAGCTTAAAGTTGTAGAGGTCACCGATACCACCCTGTGAAGATGGTGTGTTTACGAGAATACGGCAAGTCTTCATACGGCCTGCAAACTCGTCAATCTTAGCTCTATCGTTAACAGCATCAACATAGAGGGAAGATGTATGACCGTAACCGCCGTCAGCAACGAGCTGCTCAGCCTTAGCAAGTGCATCTTCAAAGTCCTCTGCCTTGTACATAGCAAGTACAGGAGAAAGCTTCTCGTGTGCAAACTCTTCGCTGATGTCAACGCTTTCAACTTCACCGATAAGAATCTTTGTTTCTTCAGGAACTGTTACACCTGCAAGAGCAGCAATTGTAACAGGCTTCTGACCAACGATCTTAGCGTTAAGTGCGCCGTTGATGATGATAGTCTTTCTTACCTTCTCTGTCTCTTCGTCGTTAAGGAAATAGCAACCACGAGCCTTAAATTCCTTTTTAACCTTTGAATAAATCTTCTTTTCAACGATAACTGACTGCTCTGAAGCACAAATCATACCGTTATCGAATGTCTTTGAGTGAATAATTGAGTTTACAGCAAGGAGAATATCTGCTGATTCGTCAATAATTGCAGGAGTGTTACCTGCACCAACGCCGAGAGCTGGCTTACCTGATGAGTAAGCAGCCTTAACCATGCCAGGACCACCTGTAGCAAGGATGCAATCAGCTTCCTGCATAAGCATATTTGTAAGCTCAAGGCTTGGAATGTCAATCCAGCTGATAATGCCCTCTGGAGCACCTGCAGCTACAGCAGCCTCAAGAACAACCTTAGCAGCCTCAATTGTGCTCTTCTTAGCACGTGGGTGTGGGCTGATGATGATACCGTTTCTTGTCTTTAAGCAGATAAGTGTCTTAAAGATAGCTGTTGATGTTGGGTTTGTTGTTGGAATAACTGCAGCGATAACACCGATTGGCTCTGCAATCTTCTTAATACCGAAAGATTTGTCCTCTTCGATTACGCCACATGTCTGAACATTTTTATAAGCATTGTAAATGTACTCAGAAGCGAAGTGGTTTTTGATAACCTTATCTTCAGCTACGCCCATGCCTGTTTCTTCAACAACCATTTTAGCGAGTGGGATTCTCATCTTGTTAGCTGCGGATGCTGCTGCAAGGAAAATCTTGTCAACCTGTTCCTGTGTGTAGGTTGCGAAAATCTTCTGAGCTTCTTTAACTTTTGCTAAAGCTGCCTCAAAAGTCTCTGCGTTTTCTACGATCGGATACTCTTTTGTGCTCATTAAATCTACCTCTTATCTTGCATTTTGTATTTTATTCAGCAAAAAGCTGAAAATGGATGACTTATTCTTCAACAGCTTTAAATTCAAGCTTGTTGGTTTTTCCATTGGTTTTTACATAGTTTTCTGCGTAAGAACCCTTTGGAGCATTTATTGTAACAGTGTTTGCGTTATCACAAACGCTGTATTCAGACATTTTAGTTACATTGGCAGGAATGTCAATTTCTGTAATGGCAGGGCACTGATAAAAAACATATTCTCTGATTTCTTCAAGACTGCCTGATTCGATAGTTACTTTTTTAACTCCCGAACCCTGGAAAGTGAAAAGACCAAGGTCTGTTACCGAACCCGGAACTGTAACTTCTTCAAGTGAAGTACAGAGGAAAAATACATTATTGCCTAATGTTTTAAGATTTTTGGAAAGTGTAACCGACTTAAGATTTGCACATGACTGGAAAGCATGACCTTCAATCTCAGTTACCGTATCGGGAATTGTTATACTCTCAATGTCCTTTTCGCTGAAAGCGTTAGGACCTATTGATGTTACTTTATAGTTGTTATAGGTATCCGGAATAACAATATTTTTTTCGTTACCTGTGTACTCTGTTACCATAAGCTCATTGCTGTTTACAATGTAATAACCAAAGCCGTTGTTTGTAAGGTCAGGCTTTGTAGCTTCAATGGTATAGCCGGGTTCGTTTTTATTCGAACAGCCGCAGCCTGCAAGGCTGAAAACCATTGTTGCACACATTGCACCTGCAATAAGTGCGCATAATATTTTTTTCATAATTTGAAGGATCCTTTCAAACTTATACTGGTACTGATTTTCTAATTTTCAGTAATACCATTTTAACATCTTTGTTAAATATTTGTCAATGTTTTTTTCGTTTTTTTTTCGCTTTTTGTTACTTTTATCGCATTACATAATAAATTAGTATTGAGGTATGCTGTATTCTTACATATTCGACAAAATAATAAGAAATTATTTCTAATTACAAATTAAGCATAAAGTCTTAAATACTTGAATGTCTTTAAAATGGTAATTTAAAATACCATAAAAAAACAACTAATTTTCTAAAATTTTAAAATCAATTATATATAGATAAAAAATACATAAATATTATAGATAAATGCTAAAAAATGTAAATAACAACAAAACTGTTGCTACTGTTATAATATTAACAATACCGTCTTGAAATTTAAAGCAAAAGTGCTAAAATATATGGTGGAAAATTTTTAATATTTCCTATATTAATATGTATAGGGAGAAGGGGCGCACTATGGATTTAATGCTTATTCTAAGAAATCTTGCCATAATCCTTGTTGCTGCTAAGCTTTGCGGACTTCTTGCCCGTAAGCTCAAAGCACCGCAGGTTGTTGGCGAAATCATTGCCGGCCTTATTATCGGACCTTCACTGCTTAACCTTGTAGTTAAGGACGATTTTATTTCAGGTATGGCAGAAATCGGCGTAATTTTACTTATGTTCTCGGCAGGTTTGGGAACAGACCTTAAGGAACTTGTAAAAACAGGACCTGTTGCATTGTTGATTGCTTTGTCAGGTGTTGCTGTTCCTCTTGTAGGCGGTATGCTTGTTTATATGGGCTTTGGATTCGGTACTCCGGATACACGGCTTTACGAAGGCATATTTATGGGTACTGTTCTTGCGGCAACATCGGTTAGTATTACCGTACAGGCTCTTAAGGAAATGGGACATCTGAAAGGAAAGGTCGGCACAACGATACTTTCCGCTGCGATACTTGACGATATTATAGGTATTATTCTTCTTACCGTAGTTATCGGCTTCAAGAGCCCTGATGTTTCACCTGTTGATGTTTGCATCAAGACAATTCTTTTCTTTGTACTTGCAATTGTACTTGGTTTTGCACTTTACTTCCTCTTTAAATGGATCAGCAAGCACTGGCCTCATTCAAGAAGAATTCCGATTTTCGGACTTGTTCTTTGTTTTGCGGCAGCTTATTGTTCGGAAGAATTCTTTGGTATTGCCGATATTACAGGTGCTTATGTAGCAGGTATTATTCTTTGTAACATCAATGATGCGGGTTATATTGAAAGAAAAATGGACATCAGTTCATATATGATCTTCGGACCTATTTTCTTTGCAAGCATCGGTTTACAGACAAGTTTTGATAACTTTAATATGCAGATATTATGGTTCTCAATCGCTCTTGTTGCTGTAGCTCTTGTAACCAAAATTATCGGCTGTGGCGGTATGGCAAAAATTTGTAAGTTCAATATGACGGATTCGCTTAAAATCGGTGTAGGTATGATGAACCGCGGTGAGGTTGCTCTTATTGTTGCGCAAAAGGGACTTGACGCAGGTCTTATGGACGCTAAGTTCTTTACAGCTGTAATCATTCTCATTATTGTTTCTTCAATTCTTACTCCTATCCTTTTGAAGGTTCTCTATGCAAAGTGGCCTGACAAAAAAGACAGTGTAATTGAAAACGAAAGGAAACTTGCTCAGGAAGGTGTAGGTGCTACTTACAATATTTCTGACAATGATTTCAAACATGATGAAAAATAATTTAATTATTACAAATTCAGCCGTACTCGTCAGAGTGCGGCTTATTTGTTGCCTCGTGTTTAATAAATAATTATATTTACAATTATTTCAAAATGTTACAAAAATTTACTTGATTTGTAATCTAAATGTGAATTAAAATTCTGATATTGAATTATAATAGCGTTTTTATTGTGCTTTTTAACAAAAAAGGAGAGGGATGCTAAACTAGGGGTTGATTTTTTCTTGAATATCTGCTATAATTATTACAAATTTGTTAATAAGTGTAATTTTGATGTAATTATTACACCTGACACAATTTGGAGGTAATACAATGCAGCGAAGTAAGAAAATTGCTTCTGTGCTGTTGAGTGTAACAATGCTTTCGGGTGCGTGCGCAGTCGCAGGCAGTACTACAGCTCATGCATCAGGCACAGGTGCAGGTCTTGCAGAGTGGGCGCTCAATGCATATTACAGCGGTTGGAGCTATGTTTACGGCGGAGCTACTCCAGGTACCGTAGATTGTTCCGGTCTTATTTATTCCTATTGCGGAGGCAACGCAAGAGGCGGAGATTCACAGCTGTATGCATCAAGCGCAAGTGGATATGTCAGCAACGGTATTCCACGAATACACGGACTCGGTCTTCATATGGATGGTCATGTCGGTGTATATATCGGCGACGGTATGGCAGTTGACGCAAGAAACGATGACGAAGATGTATGCTATGACACCGTAGATTATATGGGGTGGACACAGTGGTACAAGGTAGGCGCTATTGACTACATAGAAAACGGTTGGGAAGAGTTCAACGGTGATTATTATTACTATGAAAACGGCGAATACATTGTAGATACATCAAGAACAATTGACGGCACTACATATTACTTTGATTCAAAGGGCAGATCAAGCAATACTCCGTCAGATCCGTCTTCTTCAAATTCTTCCGACAATTCTTCTTCAAGTTCAGACAACAACTCTTCAAACAACACGGTTGACGATTCTTCAACTGACAGCGACAACAGCAGTTCGACTGAAGAGGTAAAAGAAGAAACACCTACAGAGCCTGTTCTTTACAGAAACGGCGATGAGGGTGACGAAGTAACGAAGATTCAGGAAAGACTTAAGGATCTTGGCTACTATGATGGCGAAGTAAACGGTAAGTTTGACGATGCAACAGAGGCAGCTTACATTCAGTTCCAGCAGGCAGCAGGAGTAGATGTTGACGGTATTTCAGGTACAGACAGAGATATTCTTTACTCGGAAGATTGTCCTACCTATGCCGATGTTCAGGCAAAACTTGCTGAACAGACACCTACATATCAGTTGGGCGATCAGAGTAACTCAGTTCTCACAATTCAGAACAGACTTGCTATTCTCGGTTTCTTTAATGAAATAGCTACCGGCTACTTCGGAGAAACTACAGTACATGCTGTTGAGGCATTCCAGCTTGCAAATAATCTTGAAGCTACAGGTATTGTGGATCAGGATACATATCAGGCAATGTTCTCGGCAACAGCACTTTCAAGCAACGGTTCCGCACTTGCTTCTACAGTAAGCTACACAGGTCCGTATGCAATGCCGCAGGTAGGTTCATCACAATTTGTTTTGCAGAATACACAAAATCAGGATTATACACATTCAGCCGCAGTTGTAGCGCAGGCTGCAAATAAGGTTACAAAGGCTGCACTTTCAAACACATCAGCCAATACACCTGCTATTATTTCAGCAGTTGTAAAGCGCAATCTTAATGTTGGTCTTTGGTTTGTAGTAGTTCTTGCTTTACTTTCGATTTTTGGCGGTGTATATATTATTAAAAATATTAAGGCTTCAAAAAAAGCCCGCCGTACAAGAGCGAGAAGCAAAAAAGCATATACAAGAGTAAAAACCGAGGCTCGTTACTGGTAAAAAATTAAGCCGTATCTTATGGTTGTCCATATGATACGGCTTTTGTATTGCAAAAAACTTTACAGTGTGGTATTATTAACATAGGAAGTGATTATTATGGATAAAGATTTAATTAAAAGAATAAATGAACTTGCAAAGAAAAAGAAAACACTCGGACTTAATGCCGAAGAACAGGCAGAACAGAAACAGCTTTATGCCGTGTATCTTGCCGAAATCAGAGATCAGTTTGATAATACTCTCGATAATGTAAGTATTAAACAGGAGGACGGTTCGGTTGTTCCGTTTAAATCCGCCGCCAAAAAGAAAACAAAAGAAGATAATAAATCAGAATAATTTATATTTTATATCAATAATTAAAAATTTAGGTTCTATTCTAAATGCGGAATACTTTTTCAAAACAATTTTAACTGTGTGCTAAACCATAAATTAATTACAATTTTTGATAAAAAACAGGGTTGATTCTATTTTCTGAATCAACCCTGTAATTATTTTTATTAATCGTCAAGACAATTGTCAAGTCTTTCAATAATATTCTGCTTATCCATATGCTGACCGATAAATACAAGTTTGGTTTCACGGTCGCCGTATTTTTCATCCCAATGCTCTTCAATATCAGGATACTCTTTAAAGTATTTCTTCTGCTCGCTCTTAGGGAATGCAGCAAGCCATTTGCCGTTTTCTGTAGCGGTAATCTGTACGCCTGCCTGCTCAAATACATAGAGGTAATCTCTCTTGTCTTTATCGGAGAACCAAAGAATACCCTTTGCACGAACAACGCCCTTTGGCCAATTGTTTACAAATTCCTGTAATTTTTCCTGATTGAACGGACGGCGGCTGTGGTACACAAAAGTACAGATACCGTACTCTTCGTCATCGTCACCGTGATGGTGATGGTGGCAACAGTGACCGTGCTCGTGGTCGCAGTGAGAGTGATCTTCGTCATCATGATGATGGTGATGCTCATGCTCGTCTTTATCGTGGTGGTGATGCTCATGCTCGTCCTCGTCATGGTGATGATGTTCGTGTTCATCCTCATCATGATCATGATCGTGATGCTCGTTTTTCTCGTCTTCGTCCTTATCGTAAGCCTGTGCCCAGCCTGCTGAACCCGCAGTTTCTTCAAAATCATAAAGATTTGTATTGAGAATGTCGCCAACGCTTACCTTACCGTAGTTAGCCTCAATAATTTTAGCCTTTGGCTGAAGAGTTCTAATCATAGCCTTAACTCTGCCGAGCTGCTCCTCATTTACCATATCAACTTTGTTGAGAATGATAGTAGAACAGAACTCAATCTGCTGAATAACAAGGCTTTCAATGTCTTCTTCGTCAACATCGTCTTTAAGAAGATTGTCGCCGCAGCCAAACTCTGTAGCCATTCTGAGTGCGTCAACAACAGTTACAATGTTGTCAAGACGGCAGATAGCAGGAGTGCCTTCCTCTTCGTCACCCTCAAGTACAGCAATAGACTGTGCAATAGGTAGTGGCTCGCAGATACCGCTTGCCTCAATGAGAATATAATCAAATTTACCTGACTTTACAAGTTCTGCAATCTGATTGATAAGGTCAACCTTAAGTGTACAGCAAATACAGCCGTTTGAAAGCGGAACAAGGTTGTCATCTTTTTGAGTAACAACGCCTGCTTTCTGAATAAGCTCAGCGTCAATATTAACTTCGCCTATATCATTTACGATAACGGCACATTTGTAGCCCTCCTGATTGCCGAGGACATGGTTGATAAGTGTAGTTTTACCGGAACCAAGATAACCTGTAAGAAGTGTTACAGGAATTGGAAGCTTTGGTTTTGCCATATATGTCATTTCCTTTCAAGAATAATTTTCTACGAATGGAATAATAGCACAACAGAATTATTTTGTCAAGTAGTTACGAGTTAGTTATGACTAATTAAGTTGATATTTTTACAATTATTAATAAAAATTACTATAATAAAAAGGAGAGAGGAAAGCCTCTCTCCATAATAATTATATCAGTTTTCCGGAACATTCGGAAGACCGTCAAAGCCTTTCTGGAGTTCCTCGTCTGTCGGAATATAGTCGCTCATAAGACCGTCGTTAAACTTCTCATATGCAAGCATATCGAAGTAGCCTGTACCTGTAAGACCAAAGAGAATAGTTTTTTCTTCGCCTGTTTCTTTGCATTTGAGAGCCTCATTAATTGCAACTCTGATTGCATGGCTGCTTTCCGGAGCAGGGAGAATACCCTCAACTCTTGCAAATTGTTCTGCGGCAGCAAATACAGATGTCTGCTCAACAGAAGTAGCCTCCATAAGACCGTCGTGGTAAAGCTGTGAAAGTGTACTGCTCATACCGTGGTAACGAAGTCCGCCGGCATGGTTAGCGGACGGAATAAATCCGCTGCCGAGTGTGTACATCTTAGAGAGCGGGCAAACCTTGCCGGTATCGCAGAAGTCATATGCAAACTTACCTCTTGTCAAGCTTGGGCAAGATGCAGGTTCAACGGCAATAATTCTGTAATCAGCCTCACCTCTTAATTTTTCGCCTACGAACGGAGATATAAGACCGCCAAGGTTAGAACCGCCGCCGGCACAACCGATAATGATGTCAGGCTTAACATTGTATTTATCAAGAGCTTTTTTAGCCTCAAGACCGATAACCGACTGGTGAAGAAGTACCTGATTGAGCACACTGCCGAGTACATAACGGTATCCTTCTGTAGAAGTTGCAACTTCTACAGCCTCGGAAATTGCACAGCCAAGACTGCCTGTTGTGCCCGGGTGCTCCTTAAGAATTTTTCTGCCGACTGCAGTATCTGTAGACGGGGAAGGAGTAACACTTGCACCGTAAGTTCTCATAACTTCTCTTCTGAACGGCTTTTGTTCGTAAGATACTTTTACCATATATACCTTACAATCAAGACCGAAGTAAGAACAAGCCATTGAAAGGGCGGTACCCCACTGGCCTGCGCCTGTTTCTGTTGTAACGCCTTTAAGACCCTGCTTTTTAGCATAATAAGCCTGTGCGATGGCAGAGTTTAATTTATGACTGCCGCTTGTATTGTTACCCTCAAACTTATAGTAAATCTTAGCAGGAGTTCCGAGAGCTTTTTCAAGGAAATATGCTCTGATAAGCGGGGACGGACGGTACATTTTATAGAAATCCTGAATTTCCTGCGGAATATCTATGTATGCGTCTGTATCGTTAAGTTCCTGTGCTACGAGTTCTTTACAGAAAACAGGATAAAGCTCCTCTGCTGTCATTGGTTTTAATGTAGCAGGGTTAAGAAGAGGAGCAGGCTTGTTTTTCATATCTGCACGAACATTATACCATTGAGTAGGTATTTCACTTTCGTCAAGATAAATTTTATATGGAATCTTTGTATTTTCCATTGGTTTCAGCCTCCTAAATATCAATATTTATAATATTATAACATATTATTTGCCTCTTGTCATCACTTTTTATAGGAAATATTATTTCATAACATAATTAAAATAATTTTTTACGGGCATTTTACAAATAGGAGGTAAATAGCTTTACAAAAATTAACTAAACTAAGAGCGTACTCAAAAGAAGTACGATAATTATTTGAGGAGATTATATTTATGAAAAAAACAAGTACAAAATTATTATCGGTATTAGCAGCAGGCGTAATTATGGCAAGTGCATTTGCAGGCTGCGGCGGCAATTCTTCATCAACAGCATCAGGCGACAACTCAAGCAATGCCGGTTCATCAAACACAAGTGCTTTTGATACAAGCAAATCACTTTCTGTAATTACAAGAGAGCAGGGCTCCGGTACTCGTGATGCTTTCGTAGAGCTTACAGGTGTTCTTGTTAAAGACGGCGACACAAAGACAGACACAACAAGAACCGACGCTGTTACAGTAAACGGCACAGAGGCTGTTATTACTAATGTAAAGGGTAATGACGCAGCAATCGGTTACATTTCACTCGGCTCACTTAACGACAGTGTTAAGGCTCTTAAGATTGAAGATGTTGACGCAACAGCAGAGAATGTAAAGTCAGGAGAATACAAAATCAGCCGTCCGTTCAACATTGCTTATAAGGGCGACTTAAGCGGTCTTGCTAAGGATTTTGTAGATTATATCTTAAGTTCAGACGGTCAGGCAGTAATTTCTAAAGAGGGTTATGTTCCGGTATCTGAAAACGCAGCATATGCAGGAACAAAGCCTGAGGGCAAAATTACAGTAGCAGGTTCATCTTCAGTATCACCTGTAATGGAAAAGCTCATCGAGGCTTACAAGCAGGTAAATACAAAGGCTGACATTGAACTTCAGACATCAGACTCTTCGGCAGGTATGCAGTCTGCACTTGAGGGTACTTGTGACATCGGTATGGCATCAAGAGAGCTTAAGGATACAGAAACAGCTCTTGCATCAACAACAATTGCAAAAGACGGTATTGCGGTAATCGTAAATACAAACAATACTACAGAAAATCTCACAATGGATCAGGTAAAAGCTATCTACACAGGTGAAGCTAAGGTTTGGAGCGATATAACTAAATGAGATTAAGCAATATTAAAGAAAGGGCTATGCAGGGAGTTTTCTTCCTGACAGCCCTTGCCGGCATAGCGGCGGTTGTGCTTATTTGTATTTTCCTTTTCTACAACGGTGTTCCGGCAATGGCAGAAATCGGATTTTTTAATTTTATAGGCGGCACAGAATGGGCACCGACAAATGTTCCTGCAAGCTACGGAATATTTACAATGATTATCGGCAGTATCTATGTTACGGCAGGCGCTGTTGTAATCGGTGTGCCGATCGGAATTTTAACAGCGGTTTTCCTTGCTCGTTTTTGTCCGAAACCATTATATAAGGTTATAAAACCCGCAACAGAATTACTCGCAGGTATTCCGTCAATCGTTTACGGCTTTTTCGGACTTATGGTAATTGTACCGTTTATCAGAGATAACTTTGGCGGCGACGGTACAAGTTTGCTTGCGGCGTCAATAGTGCTCGGAATTATGATTTTGCCTACAATTATAGGCGTTTCGGAGTCGGCAATCCGTGCGGTGCCCGAAAATTACTACGAGGGTGCATTGGCACTCGGCGCAACAAGAGAGAGAAGTGTGTTCAAAACAATGCTTCCTGCCGCAAAGTCGGGTATTCTCGCAGGTGTTGTGCTTGGCATAGGCAGAGCTATCGGCGAAACTATGGCGGTTATCCTGATTGCAGGCAACCAGGTGCAGATTCCTACATCACTTACGGACGGTGTAAGAACGCTTACAGCAAATATTGTACTTGAGATGGGTTACTCAACAGGACTTCACAGACAGGCACTTATAGCAACAGGTGTAGTTTTGTTTGTGTTCATATTAATTATTACACTTTCAATGCAGGCAATTAAGAGCAGGAGTGAAAAGAATGGCTGATAACAATGAAATAAAGGCAATCAATAAAACAGGATTTGCCCAAAGATTAAGAGAATATAAAAGAAAGCCGCTCTCACTTGTTTTGTTTATATTGGTTGTACTTGCAGCGGCAATATCAGTGCTTGCTCTGGTATTTTTAATTGTATATATTCTTGTAATGGGTGTTCCGCATATTACTCCGGAGCTGTTTGCATGGGAATATAACAGTGATAATGTATCCTGTATGCCTGCAATTATCAATACTGTTGTGGTAACTTTGCTTACCTTGGTAATTGCCGTACCGTTTGGCGTAGGTGCTGCGATTTACCTTGCTGAATATGCAAAAAGGGGCAACAAGTTTGTAAAACTTATCAGAACTATGGCAGAAACTCTTTCGGGTATTCCGTCGATTGTTTACGGTTTGTTCGGTATGCTATTCTTTGTAACTACTTTGCAGTGGCGACTTTCATTGCTTGCAGGTTCTTTTACACTTGCAATTATGGTATTACCGACAATTATGAGAACTACAGAGGAAGCTTTGCTTTCTGTTCCCGACTCGTACCGAGAGGGCAGTTACGGACTTGGCGCAGGCAAGCTGAGAACAATTATAAGAATAATTCTTCCGAGTGCAATGCCGGGTATTCTTGCAGGTATAATTCTTGCAGTCGGCAGAATAGTCGGAGAAACTGCGGCTCTTTTATATACATCGGGTTCGGCGTCGGGTCTTGCAAAAGGTCTTATGTCTTCGGGCAGAACGCTTGCTATTCATATGTATGTACTTGCAAATGAGGGATTGCATACAGATCAGGCTTGGGCAACAGCGGTTGTATTGCTTGTGCTTGTACTTTTAATAAATACGCTTTCGGCATTTATCGCCAAAAAGCTTACAAGTAAAAATAAGTAAGAGTGGAAGGAAAATAAATGGATAAGTTTACAATTAAGGATATGAACCTGTATTACGGCAAATTTCACGCATTAAAGTCTGTAAACTTTAATATGGAGGCAAACCGTATTACAGCTTTTATCGGCCCGTCGGGCTGCGGTAAATCAACGCTCCTGAAATCACTTAACAGAATGAATGATTTGGTTGAGGGTTGTAAAATTACAGGTGATATCCGTCTTGATAACGAGGATATTTACGGCAAAAATATGGATGTAAATGTTCTCAGAAAAAGAGTGGGTATGGTTTTTCAAAAAGCAAATCCATTTCCTATGAGCGTGTATGATAACATAGCTTTCGGTCCGAGAACACACGGTATAAGAAGCAGAAGAGAGCTTGACGAAATCGTAGAGCAGTCTTTGAAAGATGCCGCTATCTGGGATGAACTTAAGGACAGACTTAAGAAGAGCGCACTCGGTCTTTCGGGTGGTCAGCAGCAGCGTCTTTGCATTGCAAGAGCGCTTGCGGTAAAGCCTGAAGTTTTACTTATGGACGAGGCAACATCTGCACTTGACCCTATTTCCACAGGTAAAATCGAGGAACTTTGTATGAAGCTTAAAGATAAATATACCATTATTATGGTTACACATAATATGCAGCAGGCAATGAGAATTGCTGATAATACGGCATTCTTCCTGCTTGGCGAAATGATTGAATGCACTGATACGGCTACCTTGTTTTCTACTCCAAAGGATAAGCGTACAGAGGAATACATTACAGGAAGGTTCGGCTAATGAGAGAGTATTTTGATTTGGAATTAAAAGCACTGAACGATAAACTCATTGAAATGGGCGCTTTGGTTGAAGGTGCAATAAAAAATACGATAACCATTATTACAAACGGTGAATACGATAAACTTGAAACATCAAGAATTATTGAAGAAAAAATCAATACGATGGAGAGAGAAATACAAAACTATTGTTTAAATCTCCTCCTTTTACAGTCGCCTGTTGCAGGTGACTTAAGAACGGTATCTGCGGCTCTTAAGATGATTACCGACCTTGAAAGAATCGGCGATCAGGCTATTGACATTGCGGAAATGTCAACTTATTTGAAAGACTGCGAAAATATTTATTCAATGACTCATCTTTCTGAAATGGCAGAGCGTTCTTCAAATATGGTAACAACGGCTATTGACGCTTTTGTTAAAAAAGACTTGAAACTTGCAAAGACCGTAGCTACTATGGACGACGCAATTGATGACCTTTTCAATAAGGTAAAACAAGAGGTTATCGATATTATAAACGCAAACAAAGAACTTGATCAGCAGGCTATAGATGTTTTGCTTATTGCAAAGTATTTTGAAAAAATCGGCGACCATGCGGAAAATATCGGCGAATGGGTAGTTTTTTCAATTACAGGAAAGACAGTATAACCTTTGATGATTTTTGTTGCAAATCAAGACTATTGTGATATAATTAGGTTTAAGGCGGAAGTATGTCTGCCTTAAATCTATATCGGGGAGTTAGAATTATATGTTAATTTATATTGTAGAAGACGATACAGACATCAGGGAGCTTGAAACCTACGCACTGAAAAACAGCGGTTATGAGGTTAAAAGCTTTGGAGAAAGCAAGAGCTTTTTTAAAGCGTGTGCGGAAATAAAGCCGCAGCTTGTTATTCTTGATGTAATGCTTCCCGATTTTGACGGATTGTCTGTACTTGAAAAATTAAGAAAAGACAAGTCTACAAAAAATATTCCGGTTATTCTTGTTACCGCAAAGTCAAGTGAGATGGATAAGGTAAAAGGACTTGATATGGGTGCCGACGATTACCTTACAAAGCCGTTCTCCGTACTTGAACTTATTTCAAGAGTAAGGGCGATTTTAAGACGCTGTACGGTAGAAGAAAAGCCCGAAACCGTGGAACTTGGCGGAATTGTTCTTGACGATTCAAAGCATATTGTAACTTCAAACGGAGAACAGTGCAGCCTTACATATAAGGAGTACGAATTGCTCAAATACCTGCTTAACAATAAAGGTATGGCACTCACAAGAGAGAACATTATTATTAATGTTTGGGGTTACGATTTCGAGGGAGAGAGCCGTACGGTTGATATGCACATTACAACTCTAAGACAAAAACTCGGAGAATGCGGCAATCTTATTAAAACCGTGCGTAATGTAGGATACAAGGCAGGAGAATGATAAATGAAACTAAGAAAAATTCTTTTAAAAAGATTTATAATCACCGCTGGTGTATCCATTCTTTTGACGGCTGTTTTTTCAACAGCCGCTTTCTGGTTTATTTTTTCTTCTTCGGAAAAAACAACATTAAAAGATTATGCAAATATAGCCGCAAATCTTTATAATAAAAACAGCAGCTATGAATTGCTGCACGATTTAAGTTCATCACGAATAAGAGTTACATTGCTCGACGGCAACGGAAATGTTCTTTTGGAAAGCGATGACGGCGTTGATGTTACAAAAATGGGAAATCACTCCAATCGTCCCGAATTTATAAATGCAATGAAAAACGGATACGGCGATGACAGCAGAAAATCAGAAACACTCGGCAATGTTACATATTATTATGCTGTAAAAACTTCAAACGGAAATGTTTTGCGATTGTCTGAAACTATGGAAAACGGCTACTCCATTTTTATGCACCTTGTTCCGATTTTGTTTGCCGTAATAATTATTGTATTTATTCTTTGCTGTGTGCTTTCAAAAAGGTCAACGAAAAAAATTATTGCGCCTATAGAAAATCTCGAAAGCAATGTTGACGGCAATCAATATGAAGAATTAAGTTCAATTTCCCGCACCATTTCAAGTCAGCAAAAGCAGATTAACAAGCAGGTTTCACGCTTACAGCTTGAAAAAGACAGAATAGACACGCTTATTCAAAATATGTCCGAGGGCTTTATAATGCTTGATATGGATAAGAATATGCTTATGTGTAATCATTCCGCTTCAAAATATCTCGGCACGGATTCAGAGGGCACTGTTGGCGAAAGTCTTATTTCATTTTCACGCAATGAGGTTTTGTGCGAATGTGTTGACAAGGCTTTCAGCGGTGAACGCAGCAGTAATGAAGGCAATATAAACGGCAGAGTATTGCAGATAATTGCAAGTCCGGTGTATTCCAACAGCGAACAAAAAGGTGTAATCTGTCTTATAATTGATATTTCGGCTAAACGAAAAGCCGAAAAAATGAGGCGTGAATTTACCGCAAATGTTACCCACGAGTTAAAAACTCCGCTCACTTCAATTTCGGGTTATGCGGAAATTATAGAAAGCGGAATTGTTGCACCCGAAGATATAGAAAGATTTGCAGGAAAAATTCATAAGGAATCGGGCAGACTGCTTTCACTTATAGGCGATATTATCGAGCTTTCGGAGCTTGACGAAAATACAAGACCCGTAAATTACGATAAGGTCGATTTGTCGGGACTTTCAAGAGAGGTAGCGGAAGATTTACATACAAATGCAAATAAACACGAGGTTGTCATTAAAGTTAATGCGGAAGATAAAATTTTAATAAACGGCAATCGTAACCAACTTTATGAACTTGTTTATAACCTTTGTGACAATGCGATAAGATATAACCGCAAGGGCGGAAATGTTACCGTTACTGTTAAAAAAGAGGACGAAAACGCCGTTCTCAGTGTTGCGGATACGGGAATCGGTATTCCGTTAAAACATCAAAAACGAGTTTTTGAGCGCTTTTACAGAGTTGACAAAAGCCGTTCTAAAGAAACCGGCGGTACAGGTCTTGGACTTGCAATTGTAAAACATATTGCCGAAAGACATGACGGTACTATTACATTAAAGAGTAATGAAAACGGTACGGTATTTACATTTAAAGTAAAAGCATTGTAAAAATTATAAAATGTACTTTTAGCAAAATTAAATATTAATATTTAATATTACGGCTGCGTCTTGTTTAAGTCTTACTTATAAACAGGGCGCAGTTGTTGTTGTGTAAAAAACTTTACATAGATTTTACAAATGCAAAATAAAACTTTGACTTAATACTAATATCATTACAAAGGAAAAGGAGAGTTTAGGGATATGGATATTTTTTCGATACTTCAGCTGCTGAGCGGTCTTGCCCTCTTTTTGTATGGTATGAATACAATGGGTGACGGCCTTGAAAAATTCTCGGGCGGTAAACTTGAAAAAACTCTTGAAAAAATGACTAACAATACTTTCAAAGGATTTTTGCTCGGTGCAGCCGTTACAGCTGTTATACAGTCATCATCCGCTACTACGGTTATGGTAGTCGGCTTTGTAAACTCCGGTATTATGAAGCTAAGACAGGCAATAGGAATTATTATGGGTGCTAATGTCGGCACAACAGTTACAGCGTGGATTTTAAGTCTCTCGGGTATTGAGGGCGACAGCGTATTTATGCAGCTGCTTAAACCGACATCTTTTTCTGCTGTTTTCGCTTTTATAGGCATAATTCTTATTATGTTTACAAAGAGCGACAGTAAGAAAAACCTTGCGTCCATTCTTTTGGGATTTGCAATTTTAATGTTCGGTATGGATTCTATGAGTTCTGCGGTAGCACCTCTTTCTGACAATCCTAACTTTGCAAATCTTCTTACAGTCTTTAATAACCCTGTATTCGGTATTATTGCAGGTGCATTACTCACAGCAATTATCCAGAGTTCAAGCGCATCGGTCGGAATATTGCAGGCACTTTCAAAAACAGGTGCGATTACATACTCAATGGCAATTCCGATTGTAATGGGTCAGAATATAGGTACTTGCGTAACTGCTTTGATTTCTTGTATAGGTGCAAAGAAAAACGCTAAGCGTGCTGCTTTGGTACACCTTTATTTTAATATTATAGGTACACTTGTAATTTGTGCGCTGTTCTACGGTTCAAATTTAATATTCCAATACGGATTCCTGGACGATGTGGTTGCCGAGGCAAATATCGCTGTTATCCATACAGCATTTAACATTGCAGCAACAGCTATGTTACTTCCTTTTACACGCCAGCTTGAAAAACTCGCTTGCCTTACAATTAAGGATACGGAAGAAGAAAGTGAAACACCATTCCTCGACGAGCGTTTCCTCAACACACCTTCACTTGCAACAGACCGTGCTTTAAATGTTACGGAAAAAATGGCAAGACTTTCGGAGGGTACACTTCTCGGCGCACTTGAAATGGTTGGTAATTATAACGAAAAAGCGGCTGACACACTTTCTGAAAACGAAGACACAATTGATATGTACGAAGATGTAATTTCGACATATCTTGTAAAACTAAGTCAGAAAAATCTTTCTGAAAACGACAGTAAAAGTGTTCAGAGAGTTTTGCACGGTATAGGTGATTTCGAGAGAATCAGCGACCACGCAATGAATATTGTCGGTGCCGCAAAAGAGATTGAGGAGAAAAAAGCGGTTTTCTCCGAAGGGGCTATGGCGGGTCTTAATGTTATGATGGACGCTATAAAAGAGATTATAAATAATGCAACGCTTGCATTTATCAATAACGATGTAAAACTTGCGGCGAAAGTTGAACCTCTTGAACAGGTTATTGACCGCATCAGAGATAAACTTAAAGAGGCTCATGTTAAGCGTCTTACAAACGGCGAATGTACAATAGAACTCGGATTTATTTTCTCTGACCTTATTACAAGTATGGAAAGAGTTTCCGACCATTGTTCAAACATTGCGGTCGGTGTTATTGAAATCAACAACAACGGCTACGATGCACACGAATATTTGCACGAGCTTAAAAATTCCGATGATATTCAGTACAACGCAGACTATAAGGAATACAAGAAAAAATATGCACTCCCTGCATCCGCTCTTGTTAAAAAATAATTTATTTAACCCACAGCAAATTTCAGCTGTGGGTTTTTTATTATGCAGATGACAAAATGCGAATTTTGTGTTATTATATATTATTATGATTATTGTTGAATAGGAGTAGATTAGTTTGGCAAAAGCGGTCCCGCTTTTTAGCGGCAGTAAAGGTAACAGTTATTTTCTGGGTACGGCAACACAGGGCGTGCTGATAGACGCAGGTCGTTCATGCAAACAGATTGAAAATGCATTACTTACAAATTCAATAGATCCACGTATAATAGGTGCGGTATTTATTACCCACGAGCATACAGACCATTGCAGTGCCGTAAAAGTGCTTGCATCACGCTATAATTTTAAGGTGTATGCAAGTCAGGGTACACTTGAGGCGCTTGAAAGGGCAAATCGTCTGGATAAACGCTTTGAAACCGAGGTTATCGAAAACGAAGTTGCGGTAGGCGATATGCTTATTAAAAGAATCGATACTCCGCACGATGCCGCTGAAAGCTGTTGCTACTCTGTAACGCTTGCAGACGGTAAAATCGCCACTGTTGCTACCGATATGGGATATATGACCGATGATGTAAGAAATGCCGTTGCACACAGCAATTTTGCGGTTATTGAGTCAAACCACGATGTTGATATGCTGAAAAACGGCCCGTATCCGTTTGTACTCAAAAAGCGAATACTCTCTAAATACGGTCATTTGTCTAATCCCGATTGTGCCGCCGAGCTTGCGGGACTTGTGCAGTCAGGTACTTTAAGACTTATGCTCGGTCACTTAAGTGAGCAAAATAATACTCCGTCAATAGCGCTTAATACAGCTGTAAACGAACTTTCAAAGTACGGAATGAATAGGGGAATAGATTATACTCTCGATGTAGCGCCCGTAGAAACTAATGCTAAATCGGTAATTTTTTAATGGTGAAAGATGATTAGAATAAATATAATTTGTATAGGAAAAATTAAAGAGAAATATTTTACAGACGCAATTTCCGAATACGCAAAACGACTTACTGCCTTTTGTAAATTTGCGGTAGTTGAACTTGCGGAAGAAAAAATAAGAAATAACAATCCGAACGAGGCTGAAATTTCAGAGGTAATTGAGGCAGAGGGAGAGAGAATACTTAAGAAAATCGGTGCAGGTGATTATGCAGTGGCAATGTGCATCGAGGGCAAACAGCTTTCAAGCGAAGAACTTTCTGCAATGCTCGACAATGCGGCAATTACAGGAAAAAGTACGGTGGATTTTATTATCGGCGGAAGTTACGGACTTAGCAATAAGGTGAAAAACAGAGCAGATTTCAAACTTTCTATGAGTAAAATGACATTTCCTCATCAGATGGCAAGAATGGTACTGTCAGAACAGATTTACCGTGCGTTTGAAATTTCTACCAACGGCAAATATCATAAATAGAGGTAAAAGATGGCTTTAGACGGAATTTTTTTAAGATATATAAAACACGAAATAGAAACCGAGGCGCTCGGTGCCAGGGTATCGCAGATTTATCAGCCGAACAGAGATGAACTTGTATTTGCGATGCGTACCTTTAACGGCAATAAAAAGCTTTTGCTTTCGGCAAGGGCAAATTCACCGAGGGTGCATTTTTGCGGCAATACACCTGAAAATCCCGCTTCACCGCCTATGTTTTGTATGCTTTTGCGTAAGCGTATCGGCGGCGGAAAGCTGGTTGCGGTTCGTCAACAGGAATGCGACAGAGTGCTGTTCCTTGATTTTGAGTGTGTAAACGAACTTGGCGATACCGTTCTAATAACAGTAGTTTGCGAAATTATGGGAATGTACAGCAATATTATTATTGTGGATTCAAACGGAGTAATTATTGATTCCCTCAAGCGTGTTGACCTGACTATGAGCAGCCGTAGACTTGTGCTTCCAAATATAAAATACGAACTTCCCGAGGCGCAGGATAAACTTTCAATTCTTAAACATTCGGCAGAAGAAATAGCGGAAAAAACAGTTGATTTTGACGGCGAAATGATGCTTAACAAGGCACTGCTAAGGGCAATTCAAGGTGTATCGCCTCTTGTGTGCAGAGAACTTGAGTACAGAGTGGGCGAGGGCACAACTACCCGTATGGATAAACAGCATTATGACAGACTTGTTGATGTGCTCGATGATTTGTATGTAAATGTTAATAAATATGCAGGCAAACCGTGTATGGTTATAAGAGATGACGGCAAGCCGATTGATTTTACATTTACAGATATTGAGCAATACGGAAATTTTGCTCAAATAAAGCACTTTGACACATATTCACAACTTCTTGACAGCTTTTACGAAACCAGAGATTCAAGAGAGAGAATGAGGGTCAAATCTCAAGACCTTACAAAAATGCTTGTTAATTTAAGCGAAAGAATTTCCCGTAAACTTGCAAAGCAAAAGATTGAACTTAAAGAATGTGCAAATCGTGAACAGCTTAGAATAAACGGTGATTTGTTGCAGGCAAATCTCTACCGTATTGAGCGTGGCGCATCTTTTGCGGAAGTGGAAAATTTTTACGATGAAAATATGTCGCTTATCCGCATAAAACTCAATCCTGCAATTTCTCCGGCAGCAAATGCTCAAAAATATTATAAAGATTATCAAAAAGCGAAAAATGCAGAGCATATTTTGACCGAACAGATTGAGAAAGGCAGGTCAGAGCTTGAATACATTGATTCTGTACTTGATACGGTCAGCCGTGCGGAGAGTGAGCGTGAACTTGCGCAGATAAGGGAAGAGCTTACCGAGCAGGGATATTTACGCAAACAAAAGGGTAAGCAAAGACCGCAGGCGGCACTACCGCCGCTTGAATTTACTTCAAGTGACGGATTTAAAATTTTGGTAGGCAGAAACAATACTCAAAATGATAAACTTACATTAAAAATTGCAAATAAAAATGATATGTGGCTGCACACAAAAGATATTCACGGTTCGCATACAGTTGTTTTTGCGGAAGGCAGAGAAATTAGCGATACCGCAATTTTAGAGGCGGCACAGCTTGCCGCATATTACAGTAAAGCAAGAGAAAGCAGTCAAGTGCCTGTAGATTACACGCTTGTGCGTTATGTAAGCAAGCCAAGCGGTGCAAGACCGGGTATGGTTATTTATGTAAATAACAAAACTGTTTATGTCACACCGAAAGCAAATATTTCCAAATAAAAAACTCGGCAATCTTTACGGTTGCCGAGTTTTGTGCTGTCAGTCAATATAATCAAGATATTTTAAGAACCGTTTTACGGCAAGGGAGGCGGTCTTTTTTTCTTTCAGTCCGACATTTTCAGATAATTTGATTTCTTTCAATACTTGAAAAAATATTTACAGTGTGCTAAAATATTCTTGTAAATTTGGACAAGGAAGTTCGGCAGGACTTTCTTGTCTTTTTTATTGGAGGTAATAGGTATGAAAAAGCCGTTAATAGGTGTTGTTCCGCTTTGGGACTCTGAAAAAAACTGCTATTGGATGTTGCCAAACTATATGCAAGGAATTGAAAAATCGGGCGGTATTCCCGTTATGTTGCCTTTAACCGAGGATGAAGAGATTATAAAACAGCTTGTAAATACTTGTGACGGATTTCTTTTTACAGGCGGACAGGATGTTGACCCAAAAATTTATAACGAAGTGAGAACAAAGCAGTGCGGAGAAAGCTGTACGCAAAGAGATAATATGGAAACAGAGCTTTTTCGTCTGGCTTATGAAAAAGACAAGTCAATCTTAGGCATTTGCCGTGGCATACAGTTTATTAATGCTGTTATGGGCGGTACGCTGTATCGGGATTTACAAACAGAGCATCCTACCTATACCGTGCATCATCAGCCGCACCCGTATGATAAACCTATTCACAGTGTAAAAATAATGAAAAATTCGCCTTTACATAAATTGTTGAATACAGATGCTTTAGAGGTTACAAGCCTGCACCATCAGGCAGTAAAAGATATTGCACCGAATCTTGAGTGTATGGCGGTTTCGGAGGACGGACTTATAGAGGCGCTGTTTGCACCCGATAAAAAATTTGTATGGGCGGTGCAGTGGCACCCGGAGTATTCTTTCTTTACAGATGAAAACAGCAGAAAAATATTTAAAAAATTTACAGACAGTGTTAGTTGATTACCTAAATATATTTTAAAGCCTTGCCTTGTGCAGGGCTTTTTTACTGCCCAAAACTTTACAATCTTTTACAAGAGTGATAAAAGAATATGACTGTATTATAAAATTACGGTGTTAGAATATCGTCAGAAAAGGGGAAGAAAAATGGAAGATAAAAGTAAAAACTCAAAAGTTTTGGTAATTGTTCTTATTGCGGTTATAGCAATTCTTGCGGCAGTAGGCATTACTATGGGTGTGTTGCTGATGAATAACAACAGCTCACAAACACAGGATACGGCAAAGCAGCAGGGCGTTGTGTTTGACAGTGACGCATCGCATTACGAACAGGAAGTTTCAAATGCGGGCGGCGCTGAACAGGGAATTAAAATTCCGGGTTATCCCGATATGACAATCTCAAGTGAAAGCACAGACTTTCCTATCACTCTTTTAAATCCCGAGGAAAATCCGTGTAATTTTAAATTTACGCTTTCTTTGCAGGAAACAGGTGAAACACTTTGCACTACAGACCTTGTAAAACCGGGTGATGCAATTAAGGGCGTAACTCTTGACAAACCGATTGAAAAAGGTACATACACTTTAATAATTAATATTTCAACATATTCTGTTGACAGCAATTCACAAATGAACGGCGCACAGGTTAAGAGTACGCTTACAGTTGAATGACAATAATCCCTTATGGGTTTATCATATATAAACAGCCGTCAATTTGGCGGCAAGGACATTAGAATTTGAAAATCTAAGGAGAAGAAAATTTATGAAAATCAATGCAAAAAGAATTACAGCAGTATTAATGGCAGCAGCTATGAGCGTATGCGCTACAACAGCAGCATTTGCGGCATCAACAACAGACACCCCGATTGTTGACGAAAACCACGCAACAGCAGACTTCCAGCAGAAAATTACATATTCAAAAAGTGAATCGGAAATCGTACCCGCTTACACTGTTTCTATCCCTCTCACAGCAGAACTTCAAAAAGAATCATCAACACTTTCATATTCACTTGCACTTGAAAATGATACAGCCTTTGTTCCAAGCGGCAAAAAAGTAAGCGTAAAGATTGAGAGCGCAGGTTACTCCGGCAGTCTTCACACTCTTGCAGTATGGGATTCAAGAAATCTTCAGGAGGCTGAATATGTAATATACAATTCAGACGCTTTTGCAAATCCTACTTACTACACAATCGGTGACGAGATTGCTTCTTGGGACGGCTCAAATTTCGGTACAATCACAAGAAAAATCAAACTTAAAGACTACTATAGCGTAGGTGCCGGCAACTATAACGGTGTAATTAACTACACAGTATCTCTTGAGGACAAATAAGATAAATAAAACTCGAGGTTAATTATGAAAAAAACCGTTATTACCGTAGTTTTAGCTTTATGTGTTATTTCGACAGTTTGCTGCGCATATGCAGCGGCTGCCGAAAGTGCAAAAACAGATGTAATTCTTACAATCGAAGAAACAACCACACAATTCACTACAGTTCAGACTGCAGCACAAACAACAGAAAATCAAAACACAGTTGTAGAAAATGATACTAACACAATCAAAACAGGCGCAATTGTAAGTTACACAACTGTTGTAACAGTATTTTTAATGCTCACAGCGACAGTATCATTTTTCTGGTTCTATAAAAAGAAAAGATTATTATGTAAGGAGTAACAATATGATGAAGTTTTTATTAATCGCAGCAGCACTTGCTATGATTACAGTAACAGCAATATCGGTTTCGGCAGCAGAGGTCACACCTCAGACAGAAGAAAATGCAAGCACTTCTTTCTCTTACGAGTATAAATTTGACCCGTCATACACAGTAACAATTCCTTCACAGGTAACTCTTACAACAGAGGGTACACCTGTAGAAATAAAAGCTGAAAATGTCGCAAATCTTGACGGAAAAAAGGTATCGGTTACTATTGCAGGTACGGATTATTTCAGAAATCAGATGGTACTTCAAGGCGAAAGCGATAAAGCGGCAAAGCCTACACTTCGTTATCAGTTTATTATGCCTGATGAAAGCGTTGTGGAAACCACGGGAGGTAAGGATCAGGTCAACGGTGTAGAGCTTGCTTCCTTTACCGAGGACGGCTCAACAACATTTACGGTAAAGCCTGTTCTCAACAATCCGTCAACACCAAAGGGTGTTAAGTATTCGGGTACAATGACTTATGCTGTAGCTCTTACCGACGCTGAATAATTTACCTACACGCTGAAAAAGTTATCTAAACTTTTCCTTCCCTTACAGCAGATCGTTACACTACAGTAGCGGTCTGTTTTTATTTATAATATCTTTAATTTTATAAAAAAGTATGTTACTATTGAAAATTTAATAATTAATAGTCTTTTCCTTCTATTAATACCGCTCCGTCATCAATTTTGTAATGTTCAGAAACCTCAAGGGTATTTGCAACCCATAAAGCAACATCTCCTGAAGAAATCTCGTTGCTATCATCAAAAGCTCCGCATACGGAAAAGTCGTCATCACGGTAGCAATTAATAGCTTTGTAGGTTTTATCTATAATTACATAGGAATATTCTACCGCAATAATCTTTCCGTTCTTACCGTTATATTCACTGAAAGTAAAATCAGTTGCCCATTTTTTATCATTCCATGACTCTGGCATTGTAACATCCGGTGTACTTATACCGTCAACAAGTATATTAAAGTAATCCATAATGCTTTCAGGAGTTTCAAAAGTAACGTCCGGGAAACTGTCTATTACCTTCCCTATATTTATATATTCAATGTTATCGCAAATTAAATCTTTAATACCATCATATTTGCCACTAAATAAATCTTTATAAGCTTGTTTATATTTGTCATCTATTGGCATTAGTGATGGAATGATATAGTTATCTATACTTAATTTGTAGGGAGAAATATTTTCGCTGGCATTTGTTTTGTTTGCATCAGGACTAAAACAAGCAATAGATGTATAATTCTGAGCGTATAATTTCCAGTTTGAAGGAATATCAAGTGAAAAAGTTATATAATCACCTTCGCTGTTTTCCGTCATAGTTTTTGTTTCTATATCAGGCTTAATAATTGTATTGTTCTGCTGACAGCCTACAAGCAAAATCATAAGTACGATGGATATTATTGCTGATAAGATTTTGTTTTTCATTTGTATGCTCCTATTCCTATTATATATTTTAACTGGAAATTATTTGGGATTTTTTGATTTTATGCATTTAATATTACTAAATTGCGATATTTATTATACTTCTTGTATTGCTTTTTGTAAAGTAATAATAAAAATAAATTTCAAACTTAATTAAAGTAATAAAGGTAAGTATATCAGGACTTATGCAAAGTTACATCAGAAGGAGAAGCCAAATGAAAGTATTTCTCTATATCCGCGTTGCCTGTGCGGATCAGCTTGCAGCGGCAAATCAGCGTGAAGAGCTGGAACGCTAACGATACTCCTACAACAGTTGAACTGACCTTTGTAAACGGCAACAAGCAGTATACCGTGAAACGCAATCCCGAGTATGAAAGGAAAAAGGCGAGAGGAAACGGTTTTACAAAACAATCGGCAGGCGGCATTAAAATGGAAACAATGTTTGTTGACGAAGGATTCGGTTCGCTTGATGAAGAAACTTTAAGACAGGCAATGCAAGCACTGTCGGGACTTTCGGAAAATAATCGACTTGTCGGTATCATATCTCATGTGGCTGAACTTAGAAGTGAGATAGACAAACAGCTTGTCGTAACTAAAGAAAAGTCAGGTGGCAGCAAGGTTGAATTGAAACTTAATTAGCAATTTGCAGGTTTGACATTTTTACACTAAATATGTTATAATCAATTGTAAATATCGGGGAATTGTACGCTGTTTACAATTCCTCTTTTCTATTAAAAAAAGAGGCGGTAAGATGAAAAAATTTATTGCACTTCTGCTTGTTGTATTAACTGTTTTGCTTTGCGGTTGTTCGATGGGGGACGGAAGTATTCGATTCGGAGCGGCAGGTTTGGGCGGTGTTTATCACCAGGCGGCAACTTCATTAAAACAGCTTGCCGAAAATGACAGCGCTCTTAAGATTGAAGTAAAGACCACAGCAGGCTCTGCGGCAAATGTTCGTTTGCTGTCACAAGGTTATCTTGATGCGGCAATTGCTCAATCTGATATTATAAGCGACGCATATAACGGAGAAAATTCATTTAAAACAGCATATAAAGATTACAGCGCTGTTGCGGCTCTTTACACCGAAGTGTGCCATATTATAGTAAGGGCAGATTCTGACATTAACAGCGTTCATGATTTACTCGGTAAAACGGTCAGCGTCGGTGAAGAGGAATCGGGTTCACAACTCAATGCAAAACAGATTTTATCCGCATACGGTTTGAATGAAAAAATGGTTAAAGAGGAAAACTTTAATTATGCGGATTCAGCCAAGGCACTCGTATCGGGTGAGGTTGACGCTTTGTTTTGGACAGTCGGCATAAACGCCACAGTTGTGGAAGAGCTTTCAAGACAGTGCGACATAAAACTTCTTAGCATTGACAAAGAAGCGTCAGACAAGCTTAAATCAGCGTATTCGTACATTGACTGTAAGGTTGACGGAAACACATACAACGGTCAGACTAAGGATGTAAATACCGTTGGAGTAAAATCGGTACTTATTGTAAGTGACAGACTTTCAAATGATAAGGTGAAAACACTTACAAAACTTGTGTTTGATAACGCAAACGAACTTCAGCTTACTGTTTCGGCTGACCTTGATATTATAGAAAAAGATGCCGTAACAGGTGTAAATATTCCGTTCCACAGCGGTGCGGCAGAATATTACAGTGAAAAAGGCATTGAAGTAAAAACAGCAGAATAACTGCGAAAGGAATGTAAACATTGAGCATTACACTTGATATGTATCAGACAATCGCAGTTGCTGTAGTTGTACTGATATTAGGAGCTTTCCTTAAAAGAAAAATTTCTTTTCTTGAAAAATTCTGTATTCCCGCACCGGTAATCGGCGGATTGATATTCGCAATATTTACTTTGATTTGCTATTCTACAGGAATACTTGAAATTGATTTTGACGATACTTTAAAAGAAGTATGTATGGTATTTTTCTTTACCTCGGTAGGTTTCCAGGCAAACTTAAAGGTACTTAAAAGCGGTGGAAAACCGTTGCTTATTTTTCTTGTACTTGTAATTGTTCTTATAATAACTCAGAACTTCACAGCCATAGGACTTGCAAATCTCCTCGGACTTGATTCGCTTACGGGTATGACAACGGGTTCAATCCCAATGGTAGGCGGTCACGGTACGGCAGGTGCATTCGGTCCGGTGCTTGAGGACTTCGGTATTAGCGGAGCAACAACTGTATGCACTGCGGCGGCAACATTTGGTCTTGTTGCAGGTTCGCTTATGGGCGGCCCAATCGGCAACAGACTTATTAAAAAGCACAATCTTCTTGAAACAATCAAAAATGATGACGATACTCTTCTTGTTGAAGAAGAAGAAAAGCACGAAAGACATTTTTCAATGTATGCGCCGGCTGTATTTCAGCTTATAATTGCGGTAGGTATCGGCACGATATTTTCAAAATTGCTCTCGCTCACAGGTATGACATTTCCAATCTACATCGGAGCAATGATTGCAGCGGCAATTATGCGTAATATCGGCGAATACACAGGCAAAATCACAATTCATATGGGTGAAATTAACGACCTCGGCGGTATTTGCCTTTCGCTTTTCCTCGGCATTGCAATGATTACACTAAAACTCTGGCAGCTTGCTGACCTTGCACTTCCGCTTGTTATATTGCTTGCAGGACAGGTAGCTCTAATGTTCCTATTCTCTTATATTGTGGTTTTCAATGTAATGGGCAGGAATTACGATGCGGCGGTATTAGTAGCCGGTACTTGCGGATTTGGTATGGGCGCAACTCCTAACGCTATGGCAAATATGCAGGCAATCTGTGAAAAGTATGGGCCTTCTGTAAAAGCATATCTGATTATTCCTATAGTAGGCAGCTTGTTTGCAGATTTTCTTAACAGCCTTACAATCACATTCTTTATTAATCTGTTGTAAAATGGAGGTAATATTATGAAGGATAAGGATAAATATTTTGTAGAAACCGAAAACCTTGCTTTTCCTGAAATTCACACAGGTAAGGTAAAGCAAATATCAAGCGAAAAACCTAATGCCGACGAATCTGTTATTTATGATACAGTGGCAGTTCCCGAAATTCATATAAAAAAGAAAAAAGATAAGCACAGCAAATAATAACAAAGAGCCGTACAGTAATTTGTACGGCTCATTTCGTCAGTCTTTAAATAAAATTTGATAATTTAGCATATATGACAAAAAGTGATTGACAATGCTTGTTATGTATAGTATAATGATAGTCCTAAAACAGGCTAAACTTTGTTTATATCCGGGGATGTAAAGGCTTCGACGGGGAGCGTGAACCTCGGTAAGCGAGCAGTGGTGCGGAGAGCCACTATAAAATCCGCAACTTTTAAAATAACTGACAAAACTACAGTTAGATTAGCAGCGTAAGCTGCTCGTTCCTGCACAGAGTACCACGGCTGTGTAAGGGGCGTCGATTAGTGGTAAATGTGAATACAGCAATGCTTCGGGCTGTGTCACACATTAGAAGCTACCGAGCCGTATAACCCGTTGTCGGGTGCTGCGGTAAGGGAATTTTAAAACGACAACTACGCTCGTAGAAAGCCTTGGCAAATACTTTTCGGACAGGGGTTCGATTCCCCTCATCTCCACCAACTCGGTCACGATTGCATATGCAGTCGTGACTTTTTTAGGCTCTATGTCAATAGTTGGGGAAAACCCGAAAAAGAAGAATTGAAATGAACAAGCGATAGTAAATCAAGCTATCGCTTGTTTTTGCATTTGGTGAGAAAACATATGTAAAATACGATTACGGAAACGCTTAAAATTTCTGTAACCATAAGCATTACGCTTGTTCTGTAAGCCGCCTTTACCGTGGTATAAACGTCTATTCCCGCATTAAGTAACTCTTCAATATCCTGATAACGCTTTGTATGTCGGCACACGGGGGCATTGGTATGGGCAAGCTCATCCACAAGAATTAACTGTGGATGTCTGGCAAGTGCAGCGTCCAGATTAAATTCTGAAAGAGTAATTCCGTTATATTCCGAAACAAGATTCGGAAGACATTCCAATCTGTTTACAAGTGCAGAGGTCTGAGGACGGGCATGAGGTTCAATATAGCCGGCAACGACATCAATACCATGCCTCTTTACCGAATGAGCTGCTTTCAGCATAGCATAGGTTTTGCCGACTCCTGCGGCATAGCCGAAAAAGATTTTCAAATGTCCTCTGTTTAGGTTCTGTTTCTCCTTTTCAATTTCTTTTAGAAAATGTTATGGACTTTGCCTTATTTCATCCATATAAACGCCCCTGTAAGTCTCATATTTCAAGTTGGAAAAATTAAAAGAATTTCTTCTTTTTGAAGTAGATGATTTCTCCTATTGCGATAATAAGAGAAACAATAATCACCGACAGATAACCGTATCGCCACTTCAGCTCCGGCATATAAGCAAAGTTCATTCCATACCATCCCGTAATTAAAGTAAGAGGCAGAAAAAAGGTGGTGACGATTGTGAGAATCCCCATAATCTTATTTTGCCGCGCATCCTGCATAGACTGATAAAGCTCACGAAGTTGAAGCATATTTTCACGAAGCAACTTTACATGGTTTTGCAATCTCTCGGCACGATGGGTAAATTTATCCCAGTCCTGCGTATCGTTTGCAAATGGAGAACACGCGCGGGATTGAAACAACTCTCCGATATCTGTCAGTTGTTCATAGTAAGCATTTAATTCAGACAGCTTTTGCCTGCGTTTTGTGAGCAGAGGGAAAAAGTCTGTCGAACCGCCGGAGCCGATATTTTCTTCCATTTTTTCTGTTTCTGACTCGATGTGAGAAAGATAGAGAATATCATCCTCTATCATTTGCTCCATAAACTGCAAAAGAAGCTGAGCCGGACTGTTCAGCTCCTGAAACATACTTATTCGTTTTTCTACAAATAATTTCAAATTGCCTACATCTTCCACAAATAAGAGCGACTGTCCCGTCAAATAAAAGCTGAAGGAAAGCTGCGGTGAACGCTGTTCACTTTTTTGAGGCAGGCGTAATGTTCCGATGATGCAGTTTTTGAAAACCTCTGCCTTACAATAACGAATCGATCCAAGACAGTGAAGAAGTTCTTTATAATACGGTAGTTGTTCTTTACATTCGTGAAATTCCGCCGTACTCATAAATGTAAAAAACGGCTTTTTATCGCCGCAGTTTTGGGCGGCTTGCAGACTCCCGTCTTTTGAATTTATAAAGTATTGCATTACAACTCCCCCTTTCTACTTTTTATTATATCACATATATCACAAGTATAAAAGTATTTTCTACTTTACATATTCCGCATTGATCACCGCTTGATTTGAAAAGAGAAAATCAGAGAAGCTATTTGCAAAGGCATTATTTGAAGCCTTTTTCCATATCACAGCGGTCTGAATTACGGAAGGATCCGGCGGTTCTATCGTACATCCTGCTTTCTCACAGATAATACTATTTTGCTTTGTAGAAATGATAAGACAGCGGTATGTATCGTCATTTGCAGAAGCATTGTTTTCAATAAAGCCAAAGTCAATGTGATTTTCGTTTAGCTTATCATATATATCCTCTGTATTTCCAAACAGGAAATGAAGCTGACAATTCGGCTTTCCTTTTGAAAACTTTTCAAATAGCGGTATCAGCGAATCCAAGATCATAGGATTATCAAACGCAATAAAAAGGCTGTTTTCTGCAATTTCTTCGTCAATTAAGTGGTGGTTATTTGCTAAAAAATCGTCAAGCCTTTTCATTATAAAGTAACCGAACACAATCATGACAGCCACTGCGCACACTAACAATAATTCTTATGCCAAGCCGAACAGTACAAGCCGAACAGTACAAGCAGGGACTTTATATGCCAAACTCCCAATCAAAATCCGCCCCAAGAGGCTGATTTACTCTTTGAGGGACTCCATCCCCCAAGCCCCTTGGAAAAAGAACGAAAGAAGGAATAATGTATATGAAAGATATACGAATCGCCGTGCGTGTCACGGCAAAAGGTAAAGAGAAAATACAGTCAAAAGCCCGAACGTGCGGGCTGAGTACAACTGAATATGTAAAGCAAAGAGCGTTGGGGTACGAGCCGAGAAGCATTCCACCCGACGCTCTTTTTGTTTGCCTTGAAAAGCTGGACGAGCTTGAAATTAAGACGAGTTCGCCGGAGTTGGATGAAGAAATCCATGATGTGCTGAAACAGATCGTCGCAGAATGCCTGTTGCCGGGAAAGGGGTGATGCATTGTGGCTGTTACAGGCTTCTGGCCTATTTACAAGAATTTGAAAGCAATGCTTGACTATGCCGACAATCCCGACAAGGCAAGCAGTATCACTATTATATGTGCAAAAAGGCACGCAAAAAGAAATGCGATAAGAAGATTATCGGCAAGCAATATATCGAAGACCGTGTTGTCAGCGAATGCCTAAAAATGCTTACTGATGATAAAATCCGATATATTGCAAAGCGTGTTGCAGAGGAATGTAACAAGAGTCCCGACAATATATCGGTGCGTGAAATCAAGAAAGCCATTAAGGTAGTCGATGCTGCCATTGAAAACCTTTGGAAAGGTATTGAACAAGGACAATCGGTTGATATGCTGACTGAGCGACTGCATAAACGACAAGCAGAAAAAGAGGAATTGGAAACTCAGCTTGCTATTGAGAACAACAAGAAAATCTGCCTATCCGAAGCGCAGATTTTAGCCTTTCTTGATTATGTGTGCGAAATGCCGTTTGATGATTTTAATAAGCGCAGAGCGATTATCAATATATTCGTTCAATCCATCTACTTGTATGACGATCATTTCACCCTAATTATCAACGCAAGTAAGAAGCCTTTGAGCATTGACAATATCCCGCTTGATGATATTGAGGAAGCTTTTGAGGACGAAAATACCGAAACGGAGGGGTGTTCATCCTTGATGACACCCGCTCCACCATTATAGTCACGATTGCATATGCAGTCGTGACTTTTTTATTATATTGTTATTCTTGTATTTATGCGTTTTTTATAGCTAAACAAGAATCATTTATGAAGTATAAAACAACACAATATAAATTATGCAACCGTACACAGAATTTTATGGGATGCATTTATTTTGCGTTATTTCTTTTTCATACAGTTTTTAAAACATTTTTTATCAAATGACGGGTTGAATGCGTAGAAATTCTTTTCGTCAAGTTTGTCGGTCATAAGTCTCAGATTTTCACCGAAGCGTTGATAGTGTACTACTTCACGCTCACGCAAAAATCTTATTGCGTCTTTTACATCGTAATCATCGCAAAATCTTAAGATATTATCATAGGTCGATCGCGCTTTTTGTTCGGCCGCCATATTTTCGTGGAGATCTGTAATTGGATCGCCTTTTACCTGCATAGATGCGGTTGTATAAGGTGAACCTCCTGCCGATTGCGGATATACGCCTGTTGTATGGTCAACAAAGTAATCTTCAAAGCCTTGCTTTTTGATTTCATCTTCCGTGAGGCCTTTTGTAAGCTGATATACAATTGCACCTATCATTTCAAGGTGATTTAATTCCTCGGTACCGATGTCGGTTAAGGTGGCTTTTAATTCCGGCAGCGGCATTGTAAATCTCTGACTTAAATATCTGAGTGATGCGCCGAGTTCTCCGTCAGGTCCACCGTACTCCGAAAAGTGATAATCAGATATAAAGAAATATATCAACCGAAGAAGTTGAGCGGTTAAAGACTATGCAATCTACAAAGCCTTTTAGTATTTCGTTCTTTTCTTTTTCGCTTATTGCAGGGCTTTTTAGAATTGCTAAAAAGTTTTTCTTTTCTTTTACATTTTCTTTTCTTGGTTTAGTTTTTTCTTGTTTTAATTGAACTTGACGGGAAGAGAGGTTTTTTATTTTATCTTCTACAGACTTTTTGTATTCTTTTACTTCTTCAACGGTGTAGATTCCTTCAAGATATGCGTTTTTTATCCGTTGTATTTTTTGATTTTCTTTTTCGATTAAGTTAGTGTAATCAATGCAGTCAGCAACAGTTTGAGATAAAGACTTGACCGAAAGTTTAAAATCTTTGTTTTCAAAAACCTGTTCAAGTCCGAGTATTACAAGATTATTAATATTGGTAAGGCTGATGTAATGTGACTGTTTACATATTGATTTTGAGTATTTAATGCATTGCAGTCCTTTGTTTGAATATGCTAATGCAGAGCCGCAGTTGCTGCATTTTATTAAACCGTGCAGCATATATTCTTGTTTAATATTATTGTGTATGCCTTTTCTTTGTTTACGACTGTTAGCTTCTATCAAATTTTGAACTTTATAAAAAATTTCATCGCTGACAATAGATTTATGTATTCCTTGAGTGTACACAATATCTTTGTTGTTTGAATATCTGTAATCTGTTTTTCCGTTTTGATTCCAACGGATTTTTCCTATATAAACGGGATTTTTCAGGATATAATCTATTGTTCTGTTTTCAAAAGGATTTCCTCTTGTAGTTTTGACACCGATTTCGTTTAATTCGGATGCAATTTGCATGCTGTTCTTTCCGTCTATATAATCGGTAAAGATTTTACGAACAATTGCTGCTTTTTCTTCGTTGATAACATATTGTTTATCGACTATATCATAACCGAAAGAGGGAATAGTCACCGGCTGACCTCGTTTGACTTTTTCTGACATTCCTCGCAGCACTTCCCCGGAAAGGCGGATTGAATAATATTCGTCCATCCATTCTATGATACGCTCAATAAGTGAGGAAAACGGATTTTCTTCATCAAGAGTTTCGGAACAGCTTATTACCGAAACATCATTCTTTTTAAGCATAGATTTATATACAATGCTTTCTTCTTGATTCCGTGCAAATCGACTGAATTTCCACACAAGTATTGTACTAAACGGTGCGGGATTTTGCTTTGCAAGCCCTATCATCTCGATAAATTGCGGCCGTTTTTTGACATATTTGCCTGACAATCCGTCTTCTCGAAATATGTACTCTGACGGGATATTGTAACCGTTTTGTTTTGCGTATTCTTTTATTATACGCAGTTGACTGTCAGGAGAAAGCTCGGTTTGTCGGTCTGTAGATACTCTGATATATGCCGCAGCGGTTTTAAGTTCTTTTTCCATAATAATCACTTTCTATCGCTTAATCTAAGTGAATTTGCTATAAGTCATAATATGTTTCAGAGATAAAAATGTGTTGATTTTTGCTATATATGTTGCTTGGCATCTGTTAATTGATTTTGCAGAGCACATAATATATATGTAGGAATAGAATAAAGTTAAGGGGTGGTTATAAATTGTCAAAGAGGCAAAGTTTTATGGTTAGAATACATTTACCGATTAACGGGAAATATTATTTGTGGTATGAAGTTGACGAAGAGAGAAATGTAAAATGGTATTTGCCTCGTGACGAGGCAGAGGCACAAGAGGCTGTACAGAAAATGCTTGAAAATGTCGGAAAACATATGAGTAATTTTTACTCAAACAATTCAGAGTACATTAAAAATCTGTAAATATTGATATTTCAAAAAAATCAGGTCAATCTTTTATCGGATTGACCTGATTTAATATAATAGAATTTTGTATAAACAGTTTTATTTAGAAAAATCCCAATCAAGGAGTCGGTTACCTTTTACGATAAATGCCTTTTCGGAAATTTTAGCAAGTGGAGTGTCACTGTAGCTGTCGGAATAAAATTCGTAAATTTTTGTGTCACCGAACATTTCTCTGTATCGCCTTACTTTTTCTTCACCGTGGCAGTTTATACCGCTGTATTTGCCTGTATGTTCGTCAACGACAGATGCCATAAGATAATTTATTTTGAGAGTTTTGCATATTGGTGCAAGTAAAAATTCTGGGGAGGCGGATATTATTACATCATCTTTTTGCTGTTGATTTTTATAAAACGGCTTGATTTTGTCAATATTAATATTCCAAAAGTCGTTTATGTCTTTTTGTATGTCGCAGTATCTTAAAAATTTATACATTTTTTCTTTAAACTGCGTTTTTGTGCCGATTTTAAAAACATAGAATTTAAGAAAAGCACCGATAAGTGAGGGGGCAAGCAATAAAATTTTTTTATGCCTTTTTAGAGAAAAAATATAGAAATCGGCGGTTGAGTCGCCGTCATATATTGTTTTATCAAAGTCATATACATTCATAAATAAACCTCTTAGTGAATTATTAGCTTTATAAATACTTATATAATACTTATATTTTTATATTTTATAATTAATTATAGATTTTTGCAATACCCTTGTTCACCTAATAATCACTTATTTTCGGCATACTTACTGTTGCTTTTTACCCTAAAATATAGTATAGTATAATGTGAGTAATAATATAGGAGTAATACAGTGTTCGGTTATTTACAGATTGAAAAAGAGGAACTTCTTGTAAAAGAGTTTGAAACATATAAGGCTGTTTACTGCGGACTTTGCAAGCAAATGGGTAAAGATTATTCTTTTTTAACCCGTCTTACATTGAGCTATGACTGTACTTTTTACGCAATGCTTTTGATGTCATTACATTCTTCGTGCGGCGGTTTTAAGAAAGGCAGATGTACCTGCAATCCTCTTAAAAGATGTAATTTTGCTTACAGCCAAAATGACGATTACCAAAAGGCTGCGGCTTTTTCAATTATTACCGTTTACTACAAACTTATTGATGATATAAATGACAGCGGATTTTTTAAATCTCTGTTTTCAAGAATGATTAAGCCATTTTGCTCACATCAGAGAAAGAAAGCTAAAAAGCGTTATCCGTGGATTGACGAATATGTGGCTGAAATGATGGAAAGACAGGCTGTTATTGAACAGGATAAAAGCTCTTCCGTTGATATTTCGGCAGACCCGACAGCTCAAATGCTCGGAAAAATCCTTGCAAAAGACGGTAATGACGAAACCGAGAGCCGAGTTTTATACGAATACGGATATAATATAGGCAGATGGATTTATCTTATGGATGCGGCAGACGATATGGAAAAAGACGCTAAGTCATTAAGTTTTAACCCTTTTATACAAGAGGACGGTTCAAGTTTAGACAACAATATTATTTCGCTCACTCTTAATCAGTGCCTTGCAAGGGCATATGATGCGTATAATTTACTTGATATAAACGGTTTTAAGGGGATACTTGACAATATGATGCTTAGAGGATTCCCGAAAATTCAGAATAAAATTACAGATAAAACCCAAAAGGACTCGGACAAATCTTTTGAGTCGCAGAAAGGAAGTAAAGATGAATAATCCTTATGAGGTTCTTGGCGTATCTGAAAATGCCAGCGATGAAGAAATTAAAGCAGCGTACAGAAAGCTTGCCAAAAAATATCATCCCGACAATTATGCGGACAGTCCGCTTGCAGATGTTGCCGAACAAAAAATGAAGGAAATCAATGAGGCTTACGATACAATAAATCAATTAAGGCAAAAGGGCAGAGGCTCGGGTTCAACTTCAAATGCAACCGGCGGATATTCTCACCAATCCACAAGATTTCACGGTGTAAGAATTTATATTCAGCGCAATATGATTAATGAGGCCGAACAGATTCTTGATAATACAGAGCAACAGTACCGTGACGCAGAATGGCATTACCTTAAAGGTATGTGTGCATATCGCAAGGGTTGGGCAAATCAGGCTTATTCTTACTTTACACAGGCTGTAAATATGGACCCTAACAATCAGGAGTACCGTGCGGCTCTTAATAATATGAATAATCAGAGGGCTTATAATTACGGCGGCTACACTCAAGGTACACCAAATACAGGTGACGGTGCTATGTGTGATTACTGCACCACATGTCTTTGTGTAAACTGTCTTACAAACTGCCTTTGCAACTGTTGCAGAATGGGCTGTTAATATGAAAAAGTCATCTTCAAGTCCGTTAAAAACAACCTTTAAAGTTACAATTTCGGGTGTATTGTCGGCGCTTTCGCTTGTCTTTATGATGCTCACATCATTAGTGCCGCTCGGTACTTTTGCCTTTCCTTGTATGGCAGGAATTGTGCTTATGGTGATTGTAGTCGAAGCAGGTCATAAGTGGGCGTGGGGCGCATTTATATGTGTTTCACTGCTTTCGCTTTTCCTTGCGGGCGACAAGGAAGCTGTTGTATATTACATTATGTTTTTCGGTTATTATCCGATAATTAAAGGTGCAATAGAGGGAAAAATAAAAACAAGAGCCGTACAGCTTGTGCTTAAATATGCGGTATTCAATGCAGCGGTAGTAGGAGCATTTTTTATAGCGGCTTTTTTACTTGCCGTGCCTGCAGAGGAATACACTATAGGCGGAATGTATGTACCGTGGATTTTCTTGCTTGCAGGAAATATATTCTTTACAATTTATGACTTGGCGGCAACAAAACTCGTTACATATTATATAGTTGTACTCAGAAACAAGCTTATAAAACCAAAATACAGAAAATGACAGAGGGTAGTATTATGAGAAAAGTAAGCGCAAAAAAATTAATAGTCCCGATTCTTGCCGCCGTATTGTTGCTTTTTTCAATTCCTGTAAATGCGGCTGAACTTTCACAGACAGAGCAGGCTGTGAGCGCAAGTGTGACGGCAGGAGCGTCAGGTTATGTAAATGGTGACGGAGTAAATCTTCGTTCGGGAGCGGGTACAAGCTACAGTGTTGTGACTGTTATGGAATACAAAACAGAATTTACCTTTGACGACGGAACTCTATACAACGGTGAGTGGTACAAAATCACTCTTTCGGACGGTACAAAGGGATATATTTACTATGAATATGCTACCGCAAAAGAGATTACAGATACTCTCGGAACGGGTTACATAAATGCAAGTGATGTAAATATGAGATCGGGAGCGGGTACAGATTATTCTGTTATTACTACTCTTGATTACGGTACAAAAATTACCGCCGTTTCAAAAAGCGGTAATTGGTATTACATTGAACTTAGCAGCGGTACAAGGGGATATGTTTATGCGGATTATGTAACGCTTAATGCCGATGAACCGCAAAAGTCGGGACTTTCAAAGACAAGTCTTAGTATGTACAAAGGAAACTACAGCACTTTGTATGTAAACGGCGCAAAAGGTAATGTAAACTTTGCTTCATCAAATTCTAATATTGTATCTGTAACTTCGGACGGACTTTTATATGCAAAAGCTGCTGGTTCGGCAGTTATTACCGCAAAATATGACGGAATATCAGAGAGTTGCTATGTAACGGTTACAAGCGGAAGTTATGTAGGTATTTCCGATTCTGCGGTTCATATAAATAAAGATAAATCTGTTTTTCTTACCACAGATTCATATGTAGATTGGAAAACTTCAAATTCAAATGTAGCTACAGTCAGCGACGGTGTTGTATATGCCAAGAGCGAGGGTACTGCCGTAATTTCGGCAGAAACAAGCTACGGTGCAGGTACCTGTATTGTAACTGTAGAAAAAACTGCGCCTGTTCGTTTCGTATATGCCACACCTAATTCGGCGCCTCTTAACAGCCTTGTTACTTTGAATGCTATAACCGATAATACAAAGCGTGGTTTGTATTTTACGATATCCAATGAAAAAGAAAGCTATACGCTTCACGCCGATTCAATAGAGAAAGACGGCGACAATATTATTTGGTCTGCAAAAACTGTGCTTGATACTTCGGGTACATGGAACTATACAGCGTATTCGCTCGCAGAGGACGAAAACTATTACAGAACTGTCGAAGATGATGCAGAGGGCGAAGTTTTTGTTACAACTTCAACCGATACTACAACTGCGGTTCTCGGTGAACGCCGTGCAAGCGATGAAATAATCTCTCTTATCGCAAATTATGAGGGATTTTTGCCTACGGTAACACCTGATTATATTACGGGTGACGCAACATTAGGTTATGGTAAGGTTGTGTGGTCTGGCGAACAATTTTACAATAATCTTTCAAAAACCGAGGCATATGCTTATCTTTGCCAAACCGTAAACAGTGGCGGATATACTTCTCGAGTTAATAAGTTTATGATTTCAAATAATGTAAAGTGTAACCAACAGCAGTTCGATGCACTTGTGTGCTTTACATATAATGTAGGAGCATATGCGCTTGAAAATGACAGCGATTTGTCGGACACTTTACTTAATACAGCATATCAGCCTGCATTAAAACCGTCTGCAAATGCTCAAGGCTATGTAAGCGGTGACGGCGTAAATTTGAGAAGCGGAGCGTCAACATCTTATTCTGTTGTATCCGTTATGTCTTATGGTACAACCTTTACTTTCGTTGACGGCAGTCTTTATAATGATAATTGGTATAAAATTAAATTGAGTGACGGCACGGTGGGATATATTTATTCCGACTATGCCTCTGTAATGTCAGCAAGCAGAAGTCTTGATAATGTAAGTCAGTCTGCATATGCTAAGAATTTCTTTGCATATCACCATGCGGCAGGCGATTGCTATGAGGGACTTTTATACAGAAGAGTTGATGAGGCTGAAATATTCTTTTACGGTGATTACATAAGGGACGGTTACGAAAACAAGTACGGTTTCAGTTATACTTGCGCCCGTAACCCGAGCTTTGGATTGTGATAAATATTTAATTGGTATTACTTATTTGAAAGGGAGTATTATAATGAAGAAAATCGGTTTTATTGGTGCAGGAAATATGGCAACTGCAATTATCGGCAGTCTTATGGGACAGAATGACGGCAAGGCTGATTTTATTAATGTTTTTGACCTTGACAAGGAAAAATGTGATATTATGAGCAAAAAAGGCATTAATATTAAAAAATCCGCCGCTGATGTTATGCTTGAAAGCGACATTACCGTTCTCGCTGTTAAGCCGCAGAATTATCCCGAAGTGCTTGAGGCATTAAAGTCACAGGTAACAGCTGACAAAGTTTTTGTTTCAATTGCGGCAGGTATTTCTATTGCATATGTGCAGAATCTTCTTGATTGTAAATGCCCTGTAGTAAGAGTTATGCCGAATACTCCGCTTTTGCTCGGCAAGGGTGCGTCTGCACTTTGCCCGTCAGATAATATCTCTGAAGAAGACAAACAGATTGTTTATAATATGTTTGCGGGCAGCGGTGTTTGTGAATATATTGCAGAAGAGCATATGAACGAGATTATATCTGTAAACGGAAGCAGCCCGGCATATATTTATCTCTTTGCAAAAGCAATGGCAGATTATGCTCAAGAATGCGGCATTGATTATGACAAGGCAATGAATCTTATTTGTGCAACTCTTGAGGGTTCGGCTAAAATGCTTAAAGAGAGCGGCGACAGTGTTGATACACTCATTGAAAAAGTAAGTTCAAAGGGCGGTACTACCATTGCTGCTCTTGATGCAATGAAAGACCTCGGCTTTTATGATGCCGTTAAAAAAGGTATGGCTGCCTGCACAAAGAGGGCAGAAGAGCTCGGTAAGTAGTAATTACATTAATAGATAATTAGCATACAAGCAAAATATTCCGCATATTTTTATTAAGGATAATTATATGGAGGAATGTTTTGTGAAAGGCTTTATATTTTCGATAAAAGAAAAAACAGATTTAATCAGAACAGGCAGATTTTCTCTGACAACACATGATATAAAATATTACATAAAGAGATACGGAATTTATATATTGTTTATTTCAATGTTGATTGTCGGACTTGCCTGCGGAACTGTGTATGCAATGTCTGCCGACAAGGAAATGCTTGCTTCTCTTGATTTTTTGTTTTTTACAAATCTTGACGCACGGCTTTCACAAAATGTAATTAACACATTTTGTGCCTGCTTTGCATCTGATTTTATATTTTTGTTCGCAGTATTTTTACTCGGATTAACCCCTTGGGGAATCCCCGTACTGCCTTTTATTGTGTTTTTAAAGGGCTTCGGTACGGGAATTACTGCCGGATATTTGTTTTCGGTTCATTCGTTAAAAGGTATAGTTTTCTATCTTTTTGTACTGTTGCCCGGAACATTTTTATTTTGTCTGGCACTTATTTTATTTTCTTCCGCCGCTTTTACCGCATCGGGAAATATGTTTTGGCAGATTATAGCGGATAAAAAAATGGGCGGATCTTCGCACAGGTATATATCGGACTTTCTTTCAAGGGGAGTGAGTTGCCTTATACTCGCTTTTCTTTCTGCCGTGCTTGACGCTGCATTATGGGGAGTTTTTGCGGGGAATTTTAATTTTTAACCTATGGAGGTCGAACAATGGCAGGGAAAAAAGCAAAGTTCGCTTTGACTGATTTTTTCAACAACCTATTTAATAATTTCGGTAAAATAGTTTTTACAAACCTATTGTTTGCCGTACCGCTTGCGGTGTTGGTTACGGCTTTTTATTTTCTTGACAGTGCATTAAAACTTAACGGATATTTTATTCTTATGCTTTCGATTATTCCGCTTTCACCTTTTTTTGCAGGCGTAACCCTTGTTACCTCAAGACTTGCAAGAGGAAAAGAAAATGTGGATGTTTTCAAAACATTTATTGAGGGCATAAAAAACAATTGGAAAAGATTTTTAATTCACGGTGTAATTACATACTTTGCGGTTATATTCAGTTATTTTTCAATAAGGCTGTACAGCGCATTAATTTCACAGACGAATGCAGACTCGTTTTTCCTTGTAATGCTCTATGTTTGCCTGATAATTTCAATTATTATTGCAGTTGCATTTCTTTTTATTTTCTTTTATGTACCGTCAATGACAGTTACATTTGATTTGTCACTTAAAAATATTTATAAAAACAGTGCGCTTATGTCATTCGGTGAGTTAAAGCATAATATTATTGCAACATTCGGTCTTTTTATAATTGTGCTTTTTTGCGCTACAATTCTTATTTTTGTAGGCAATACAGACAGCAGTATTGCGCTTATAATTACAACCGCAATTCTTATGTTTGTACTTGTGCCTGCGCTTGCTTCTTATGTTATAAATGCCTCGGTTTATCCCGGAATGTATAACCTTATGACAGAAAAAGAAAAACGCTCTAAAAAAATTGATAAGAAAATGGACAACAGAAGAAAAGGTCAGTTTATTGACGAGGAAGATGAGGAAAACAATATAGCCGAGGAATTTCTTGACCTTGATGTCGAAGAGAATAAAGACGGCGATGAATATATTTTCTATAACGGAAAAATGGTTAAGCGAAGTGTAATCATTAAGATGAAAAAGGAAAGAGAGAAAGCAGAGGGGAAATCTGATGAAAGCAAAACACGCTGAAAAACGACCTAAAATAACAATAAGTCTGTGGCTTTTTATTGCTATAATTGCGTTTTTGGTGCTTTTGATTATCGGTATTACTTTTTATTCGGTACAGCGAGAACTTAATTCCGATAATAAAAACAATAACACAACGATTGCTGCAACAGAACAGATGACGGCAGCAGAAACCACACAGGCTGTTACAGAAGAAACAACCGAGCAGTCGATACAGAAAACTACAGAAGAAAGCACTGAAAAGAAAGAAGCTGCTGTTGAGCCGACCACACAGGCAATTGTAGTAAGCGGTGCAGAGAGTGCGGACAAAAATCTGAATTTTGACGCAGAGATGTATCCGTATAAGGCTTTTGACAATGTAGGCAAGCGTGATGCATCTGTAAAAGAAGTTTTCGGCTCGGTATATGGCGGAGAGGGAATTACCTTTGATAAAAACGGGCTCTTTTCCGATAATATAACCCAGTCGGAGTATAACTATGGTGCATATACCGTAACTGACGGCGTAATTAATATGACATACTCAAATGACAAAAATAAATCTGCGGAAATTATCTCGTACAAAGGCAATGTTCCAAGCGAAATAAAGATTGATTATGTCGGATATGATGTTTATTTTAAAATTGGAAGTGCAAATTAATGAGCAAAAGCAAAAAGAATAAAAAAAGAAACAAAGTAAATCATACCGATAATAAAAATAAATTTAACCGTAAAAAGGCAATTACAGTCACTGTTGTTCTACTTGTAATTGTCGTAGCGGTAGTAGCTTTGATTTTTACAATGCATAATAAAGCGAATGATATTGTCGGTACAGATTGGGTATCATCGAGTGCTGTAAATGCAAGCGGCGATGAAGTGGAAATGGCAGAGGTTTATAATACAAGCTATACTTCGTATCAAGGCTCGCTTTCATTTAAGGATGACGGTACTTTTTCGCTTTGGCTCACACCCGGCACATCAGAGGACGGTACGCACTCCGGAAAGTATACTGTAAACGGCGATACAATTACCGCCGCTTTTGATGACGGAGAAACTACAACAAGTTTTTATATTCACCGTAACGGTGATAAAATTGAATCAATTTCATTGAAATATGAAGATTACGAAGTTTATTTCACTTTAAATAATTAATATCAAAGCAACAGGCTGTCGCACTTTTATAGCGGACAGCCTGTTTTTTATATGTTTTGGAGTATGCACCACCGTACTGCGTAATAATGATTTTAGCAAGTTTTGCATTGGTTTGTTTGATGTTTACGGGATACTGCAATTTTTTTTCATATACAAACATTACAAATCCTCCTCGTTATCCCACGGCCAAGGATTTTTAACCCACTGCCATTTATTAGCTGTATTTGCCTCTTTGCGTAAAGGTCCGTATTTTTCTTCGTATTCTTCAATCAAGGGCAAAAGTTTTTCTTTACATTCTTTTATCTGCGAGAGTACCTGTTGGTCGTATGGGTGAGTGTCAAGAAAAATCTGTAAATCAAGGATTGAGAATTGATATGTTGATATTTTCTTTAAAAGAATTTCTCTTTCAGTCATTTTTTACACCACCGCATTTATTACCGTAAAAAGGCTTGTTCAATTCCGGAAAAACTGTGCCTGCGTCAAGCGCCTGAACAGGGGAGTAGGTTTTTGGATTACTTTCCTGAAACGGAACATATGCCATTGCCGGAGGTGTTTTTTCAGGAAATTTTGATATTGTGTATCTTGAAATTACTGTATTGATAATGTCCACATAAATTTCTCCTTTCCGAGCTTGTTTACTCAATAACATATTATGCACTTGTATAAAATTAGTACCAAACTGCTTTTACGGGAATACTTTTTATGGCAAAAACTTGAATTGTCAGTGAAATTTTGATAAAGTATATAGGGAAGTTTTGTGTACGAAAGGATGATTTTATGGGCTGTGTTTATTTTGTAAGACACGGTGAAACCGTATGGAATGTTGAAAATAAAATTTGCGGTTCTACGGATATTGACTTAACACAAAAGGGTCATGAACAGGCTATAGAAACAGGTAAAAGGATTTTAAACGATCACATAAAGGCATATAAAATCCTTTATTCTCCGCTTATCAGAGCTAAAAAAACGGCAATGCATATTTCAGAAATAACAGGTATTCCTGCTTTTGAAGAGCCAAGACTTACAGAACAGAATTTCGGAAAATTTGAGGGAACTCCAAGAAACGGTGATGAGTTCAGAATTGCCAAAGGTGAGTTTGTTTGCAGATATGACGGCGGCGAATCTATGTTGCACCTTGCGCAAAGAATTTATAATCTGCTTGATGATGTAAAAGCGAGCGGTGAAACCTGTATTCTTGTTGCGCACAACGGAATATCAAGGGTGATTAATTCATATTTCTATGAAATGACTAACACTGAATATGCAAATTTCGGAGTTAAGAACTGTGCTGTTTTAAAATATGAATTTGAATGATTTGTGGAGGCAAATTTAATTGGATAGGGTAAAGAAAAAAGAATTGGATTTCGGCAATGATAAAATATTCAGTATATTGTTAAGACTTGCACCGCCTGTTATGCTTGCCCAACTTATACAGGCATTGTACAATATAATAGACAGCTTTTTTATAGGTAATTATTCAGAATCGGGACTTACGGCGCTGTCAATAATTTATCCGATACAGTTGTTGATGATTGCGCTTGCGGTCGGTACGGGCGTTGGTATAAATACTCTCATGGCGCATTTTCTCGGTGTTGACAACAAGGAAAAAAGTGATGAAACCGCAGGCGTAGGAAATTTCCTTGCGTTTGCAATGTGGCTTGTTTTTGCTCTTATATGTTGGTTTATAATGCCGTTTTATGCACAAATATCGACAAATTCACAGGAAATTATAGATGAAGTAATTGTGTACGGCAGAATAGTTTGTGTATTTAGCTTTGGTTTGTTTTTTGAAAGTATTTGGACAAAAGTTATGCAGGCGACGGGAAATATGAAAATACCTATGATTGCTCAAATTGCGGGTGCTTTTGTTAATATTGCTCTTGACCCATTGTTAATTTTCGGTATCGGATTTTTCCCCGAATTGGGCATTGCCGGTGCAGCTATCGCTACAGTAGTAGGACAGATTGCGGCGGCTTTAATTGTAATGAAAAAAGGCTGCAAAAGATCGCCGAAAATATCCAAATACAAAGAATACATAAAGAGAATTTACCACTTAGGTTTTCCGAATATTCTTATGCAGTCTGCATACACATTGTATATATTCGGATTAAATCTAATATTAAAGGGATTTTCCGATCAGGCAGTCACCGCTTTAGGTTTATATTATAAATGGCAGACAATATTTTTTATTCCTCTCGGTGCAATGCAGACCTGCATAGTACCTGTTATCAGCTTTAATTACAGCGCAGGAAACAGAGAAAGATGCGGAAAAACTCTAAAAGATTCGGTTATACTTGGAATGGTACTTATGCTTATCGGTGTACTGTGCTTTGAAATAATGCCCGATGTACTTATGGGTACATTCTCAAATGACAGCGAGGTAATTAGAATAGGCTCATATGCGTTAAGGGTAATTGCCGTTTCTTTTATACCAATGGTTACATCACTGATTTTTCCTGTATTTTTTCAGGCAATTGGTTCGGCTTTTATAAGCTCCGCACTTACAATTCTGAGAACAATTGTGCTTTTTGTACCGCTTGGTTGGGTGCTTGCACATTTTGGACTTGAAAGTTTTTGGTTTACATTCCCGATAACCGAAGTTATTACAACCGCCGTAGGTTTTATTATGTACAGGAAAAGCAGATTTGGCAGAAGGTTAAGTAACGGATATACGATATAATGCTTACAAATTATACAAATTGCCCTGTAATGTTATTGACAAATTTCGCATAATGTGGTATTATAATAAAAATATAATCTTACAAGGAGTATGATTTTCTATGAAAAGAATTAAGACTATTGAAACTCGTGACCTTAAGAAGAGCGTTAAAACAGGCGGTTGCGGTGAGTGTCAGACATCTTGTCAGTCAGCTTGCAAAACATCTTGCGGCGTTGCTAACCAGCAGTGTGAGAAGTGCCTCAGCGAGAAATAATTTAGCTGTGCAAATTTTGCATTAAAAAGGATTTTCAGCCGTTTCACCTTTTGGAGAACGGCTTTCCTTTTGTCTATAAAAAGGATTTGGAGAAAATATATGATACACCAGTATATGATACACCAGTATAAGTTAAACGGATATAACATAGTGCTTGATGTTTTCAGCGGCAGTGTTCACTGCGTAGATGACCTTGCTTATGATGTTATTGAAATGTACGAAAATTCCGATAAAGAAAATATTATCAAGGCTATGCTTGAAAAGTACAAAGATAACCCTGAAATTACAGCAGAAGAAATTTCGGATTGCTATGATGATGTTACAGAATTAAAGGATAACGGCAAGCTCTTTACTGCTGATAAATATGAGGACCTTGCATTTGATTTTAAAAAGAGAAACACTGTTATTAAGGCTTTGTGCCTACATATTGCTCATACCTGTAATCTTAATTGCGAATACTGCTTTGCAAGTCAGGGTAAGTACCACGGTGACAGAGCTTTAATGAGTTTTGAAGTAGGCAAGAGAGCTATTGATTTTCTTATTGAAAATTCAGGCAGCAGAGTAAACCTTGAAGTTGACTTTTTCGGCGGCGAACCGCTTATGAATTTTGATGTAGTAAAGCAGATTGTCGCTTACGCAAGAAGTATTGAAAAGGAAAAGAACAAGAATTTCCGTTTTACTCTCACAACAAACGGTATGCTTGTTGATGATGATGTAATTGAATTTGCAAATAAAGAATGTCATAATGTTGTACTTAGCCTTGACGGCAGAAAAGAGGTGCACGATCACCTCAGAAAGACTGTAAACGGCAAGGGCAGTTACGATATTATTGTACCAAAGTTCCAGGAATTTGTTAAAAAGCGTGGTAACAGAGGTTATTATGTGCGTGGCACTTATACCCACAATAATACAGACTTTACAAACGATATTTTCCATATGGCAGACCTCGGCTTTACAGAGCTTTCAATGGAGCCTGTTGTTTGCTCACCGGAAGACCCGTATGCGCTTACATACGATGATTTACCTGTTCTTTTTGAGCAGTACGAGATACTTGCAAAGGAAATGCTTAAGCGTGAAAAAGAGGGCAGACCGCTTACTTTCTATCACTATATGATTGACCTTACGGGCGGACCTTGTATTTACAAGAGAATTTCGGGCTGTGGCTCGGGTACTGAGTATATGGCAGTTACACCGTGGGGTGAGTTATATCCTTGTCATCAGTTCGTAGGCGACCCTAAATATAGTCTTGGAAACATTTATGAAGGTGTTACAAATACTGCTATTCAGGACGAGTTTAAACTTTGCAATGCGTACGCAAGACCGAATTGTAAAGATTGTTGGGCAAAACTTTATTGCAGCGGCGGCTGTGCTGCAAACGCATACCACGCCACAGGCTCAATTACAGGCATTTATGAATATGGATGTGAGCTGTTTAAAAAGCGTATGGAATGTGCAATTATGATGAAAGTTGCCGAAGCAGAGCTTTAATACAATAAATTCAGCGGTATGGGTTTTCTCATACCGCTTTTTGGTGAGTGATTTTATAAATGAGTAAAATATTTACTTTTTTAAAAAAAGAGATTGTGCTTACTGTATCGTTTGTGCTTGCGATTATTTCAATGATTTTTGTAACGCCAAACGAAAAATATTTTGATTACATAGATTTCCGCACGCTTGGACTTTTGTTTTCTCTGATGACAGTAATGGCTGGGTTTAACAAAATGGGTGTATTCAAAGTGATTGCTGAATATCTGCTTAATAAAGTCAATACAATGCGAGGTGTTACGCTGTCGCTTGTACTGTTATGCTTTTTCAGTTCCATGATAATTACAAATGATGTTGCATTGATAACATTTGTGCCGTTTACAATAGTGCTGTTAAAACTTGCGGACAAGCAAAGCCGAGCGATATATATTGTAACGCTTGAAACAATAGCCGCTAATCTTGGCAGTATGCTGACTCCGATAGGCAATCCGCAAAATTTGTACTTATTTTCGGCTTATAATATGAATATATCTGATTTCTTTAAGACGATTTTGCCGTATGCCTTGATTTCTCTTGTTATGCTTGTATGTTGTTCACTATTTTCAGGTAAATCTCCAATCGTGTATAATGAAAATAGGGAAGAATTAAATTTTGATAAAAGACTTATAGCAATGTATATTGCATTGTTTGCAATTGCTCTATTAAGTGTTTTTCGAGTATTAAACTATCTTATACTCCTTGCTGTTGTAATTGTTTTTGTACTTATATTTGACCGCAAGGTGCTTTTAAAGGTAGATTACAGTTTGCTGTTTACTTTCATATTTCTTTTTGTATTCATAGGTAATCTCGGTAATATAAGTCAAATTAACGGTTGGCTTTCGAGTGTAGTTAATGGCAATGAAGTGCCGGTTGGCGTGCTTGCAAGTCAGGTATTTTCAAATGTGCCTGCCACAATTTTACTTTCAGGTTTTACAAATAATGCTACAGATTTAATGATTGGTGTAAATATTGGAGGCCTTGGTACATTGATAGCATCAATGGCAAGTCTTATATCGTTTAAATTTATTCAGAAAGAAAATGTAAGTATCGCAAAATACTTTGGATTATTTACTTTATTTAATGTTTTGTTTTTGGCGGCAAATATTGCATATAATATATTTTAAAGTGAATTGATTAAGAATAATATGTGTGTTATAATAATTTTATATAGTAATAGTATTGTGATAAATATTTTAATAATATATAATAGTGTTTTTTATTTAGATAGGAGATAACAATGGATTTTGATTTTTTAGATAATGGAGATGTATCAAACATATCTGCTGAAGAAGAAAAAAAAGAACAACAAAGGAAAAAAACATTTAATGGATTATGTGCAAGTGAATGGGCTGAATTGAGTAGGAGTGTGTGGAATGATGTTTCATCAATTAGACAAAAAAAGCATTTAGTTCATGGAGCAACTTTTCCTGAAAAATTATGCCATAGATTGATAAAAATGTATAGTAAGAAAGGAGATTTAGTTTTAGATCCTTTTCTTGGTACTGGCACTACGGTTATTGCAGCTATAAAATCAAACAGAAATGCTATAGGTATAGAGTTAACAGAGCGTTTTTTTAAGGTTGCCAATGAATCTATTTTAGAAGTCTTAAAATCAGAACAACCAAATCTTTTTAACGAATTTTTTTTAGGACAATATAAATTGTATAATGGTGATTGCTGTGAAGTCCTAAAACAATTTGATGATAGCAGTGTTCAGCTTACGATTACTTCTCCTCCGTATGCAGATTTAATTCATAAAGTCTTATTGGATAGAAATAAGTATCACAAAAATTCTGTGTTTGTAAATGAAAATAATGCAACAACTAATTTATATTCAAATGATACAAGAGATCTTGGTAATATGGATATGGAACATTATTTAAACAAAGTTAAACAGATTATGATAGAATTATTTAGAATTACAAAACCCGGAGGCTATAATGCATGGGTTGTAAAAGATTTTAGAGATACAAAAAATAAAATTCCTTATATTGATTTACATTCAAAAATTGCAGCTATTGGAGAAAAAGCGGGATATAAATATCATGATCTAATTATTTGGGACCAAAATCAACATCGTAAACTTGTTCTTCTTGGCTACCCTTCTGTTTTTTATGTTAATCAAAATCATTCTTATATTGTAATAATGAGGAAACCAAATGATAAATCTTGAATTATTAAAAAAAATGGATAGAGTACATCCATATCCAGCAAAATATCCTGTTGAATTAGCTCTAGAATATGTTGAAAAATATTCTTATAAAAATGATCTAATTTATGATCCTTTTGTAGGCTCTGGTACGACACTGTTAGCTGCTAGCGTATTAGATAGAAAAGCTATTGGAACTGATATTAATTATATTGCAATATTAATATCTAAATTTAAAACTCTTGAGCTTTCAGAAAATGATTTTAATATTTTAGAAAAATTTATAGAAAATTTTGAAGAAACATATTCAAAAGATGTATTCACAGTTATTCCTAAATATTATAATTCTATAGAGCATTGGTTTTGTAACGATTCGATATTAGTATTAAGTTTGATAAAGTATAAGATGAAATTCTTATCTTATACTCAACAAATATTTTGTAAAACTGTTATGTCTGCTATTATTAATGTTGTATCTAATCAAGAAAGTGATACAAGATACGCGGCTATTAAAAAGCCACAACTTTCAATTGATTTTGTAGCTAATACTTTTATAAAAAAATATAAAAATACTTTACATACTTTTAAAGAATTTTCTAAAATGCATAAAATAACTAATCATGCATATTTATTAGATTCTAAGCAATGTACAAAGTTTATTACACCTAACTCAGTAGATTTGATACTTACGTCACCGCCTTATATAAATACATATGACTATTATTTATATCATAAACATAGAATGAATTGGCTTAATTATGATGTGAAATTTTCTATGAAGGCTGAAATTGGATCGAGAAGAGAATATTCAAGTCTAAAACGTTCGGAAGATAAATTTAGTAATGATTTATACAATATTTTTAGTGAATGTGATATCACATTAAAAACAGGAGGATATATAATTATAGTAATTGGAGACGGGAAAGTTGCTGGCAAAATTTATGATGCAAGACTAAATATGCTAAAAATTGCATCACAAATCGGATGGGATTTTGTGAGTAGTTCCTATACATATTTGGATGATACGTCAAAATCTTTTCAACAATCATATAGAACTAAAGGGAAAAAAGAATATATTTTAATATTTAGAAAGAGGCATTAATTATGAAACTAGATGAAATAAGAATATATGCTGAAGTGTTAGAACAAGGTTTAAATTTTAAAAAATATTTAAAAACCATATGTTGCGATATAATAATAAAAAACATATATACAAAAAAATTGAGAAGTGAATTTGATCTTAATGATTCTATAATTGATAGGATAAGAAAAGTAAAAGATGTAGATGTTCTTATAACTGCAATTTCACAGAATAAAGAATACCCACTTTTACTTGTAGAGTATTCTACTGCTGTTCCTACAGATGATCACAAAATGCAACGTTCTGATGTGTATTATTGGAGTGCTTTTTTTAAAACCCCTATGATGAAAATTTCTCCATCAATAAAAGGCATGAAACAGAAATTTGGAGGTGGTTCAAAAATTAATGATGATTTAGAAATTGCTATAGCGTGTAGAAGAAATGCTGTATTATATCAAATCTCTTGGGAAACAGATAAAAATCATGTTTTAAATGTGGATAAAAATATATTGTCATGTATAACATATTCAAAACAAATAGAAAATATATTAAAGAAAATGTTGAATATCTTTTTAAATACAGATTCAATTTATGAATACTATGAAAAATTGCGAATTGATTATATTAATAATTGTGATGATATACTTAAATTTTATACTTATGAAAAAATGATAGAGATATTTTCTAAATCTAAACGATTTGATTGGATTGATAATAAACTAAAAATAAAAATAAATAGATTTGGTCATGCTATGGATCCAGAGCGAGGAATTCTGTACTTTGTGAATATGATAATGGATCCTCAAAATGTGATTACTGAGATCCAAATTAATAGAGATAGTGATTATTACTGTCGAGGTGGTTATAACAAATTATTTGATGGTTTAAGTAATAAAGAAGAATTAGAAACATATGTAAAAGAATTAATAGATTGTGGTAATAAATTTGATGATAATAATGCTCTATATATCCTAAACGAAGCATTAAATTTAAATAATGAGTTAGAATTTGAAAAAAGTTCTGACCATAATTATTTTATTAATAATAAAGTAATGTATAAATTTTTAAATTCACATCCAAGTATGGTAACAAAGTCAATATTTTTCCTATCAACTGAATTACGTCTTACTGATCAAAAAAGAGATATTATTTGTAAAATTAAATGGGATAAATCACCTATAAATTGCTTTATTAATTCAATTGCTACAGATAATTTTAAAATTACTGATATAACACCTGTTTCTATGCAAAATGTAAAAGAAGATATAATAACATATGCAAGTGTAGAGTTATATAAACAGCTAAAATTTGGGTTATTAGCAGTAAGCTATCCTGGTGCACAAGGTGATAGATGTATATTAAAAGGTAGTGGAAGAACTGTTAAAAGAATATATGTTGATGTAATTGCTTACAATAATTGTCAAGGAAAGATTAATGTATATCTTGAAGAATGTAAAGAAAAATTTGAAAATTCTAAAAATGATGTTAAAAAGCTAAAAATGATTAAATCGAATGCAGATGAAAAATCTGGTCTTAAAAAACTATTTAGTAAAATAATTGGAGTAGAGGATATTTCTGAAATTTATACTTCGATTGCTGCAAAGGTTACTAAAAAAATACCTAATTATGATGTTGATTATATATTCATGTTTGATATTCAAAACGATAATAATTTTATAACTAGAATAGATTATACAGTTGCAATTGTGAATGTTAATTTGGTTGAAAAATTTTCTCAATTAAAAAATAATGAAGGAAAACTCAAAGGCACACTTGAAATGAATCAGATATATGTAATAAGCTAAAAAACCCACTCTGAAAAATCAGAGTGGGATTTTTTTAAGCATTTTCTGCTTGTGTTTGTTTTTCTTTTTCAGCCTGTGCTCTTTTTAGTTTTGTTCTCTTAATAACCTTAAGACGGCTGAATTCTTCTCTTTCCTTTTCATCAAGAGCATCGGAAATAAACTTTACGGTTTCTTCAAATTTAGGAATCATAATGTTCTTAAGAGCGTTGGCCCTCTTCTGTGTTTTCTTGATTGAAACCGCAAGACGGTAAACACTGTTTTCTATCTCGGCAAGCTCTGCGGTAAGATACTTAACTTCGGTGAATTTCTCGTAAGTTTTATCAATACCTGAGTTTGTAAGTCGCAGTCCGTAGTGCAGGTAGGTTTGAGGTTTTTTCTCGTCAATGGTGAGAATCGGAATTTCAACACCCATTACACTTCTTGAATCAAGTTTTAATGAGTCTTCTTCAGGAATCGTGTTTGAAAGGTCATCGCAAAAGCCGTTTGTAACATTGGCAGTCTGAAGTGCTATGTAAGCTTCTTCATATGCATTGTCGATCTTCTCCTGAATTGCATTGGCGTGGTCGATAAGCGTCATCATTTCTCTTATAAGAATATTACGCTTACGGTCAAGCAGTTCATAGCCGTTTTTGGCAAGAGCAAGCGACTTTTTGGTGTTCATCAGATTACCTTTTGTAGGTACAGCCTGTACAGCCATAGATGCTCAGCACTCCTTTCTGACGGTTATTTCTCAACATAATACTTGTCAAGAATCTGATCGTCAACACGGTCAAGTTCTGATTTCGGAAGTGTAGAAAGTAATTCCCAACCGAGGTCAAGGCTCTGTTCAATACTTCTGTTTTCGTTGAATCCCTGATTAACAAACTTTGATTCAAACAGTCTGCCGAATTCAATATATTTCTTGTCGATAGGGGAGAGTTCTTCCTCACCGATAACAGATGCAAGTGAACGAGCGTCAATTACCTTTGCATATGATGCAAAGAGCTGGTTTGCAAGTGCCTGATGGTCGGCTCTTGTATAACCCTCACCGATACCGTCCTTCATAAGACGGGAAAGTGAAGGAAGAACGCTTACAGGCGGATAAAGACCTTGTCCCTGTAATGAACGGTCAAGTACAATCTGACCCTCTGTGATGTAACCTGTAAGGTCAGGAATCGGGTGAGTAATATCATCGTTAGGCATTGTAAGAATAGGAATCTGTGTAACAGAACCGTTCTTGCCTTTAATCATACCTGCACGCTCATAAAGTGATGCAAGGTCTGAATAAAGATAGCCCGGGTAACCTTTTCTTGCAGGAATTTCACCCTTTGATGATGAGAACTCACGAAGAGCCTCGGCATATGAGGTCATATCTGTCATAATAACAAGAACATGCATCTCGAGCTCAAATGCAAGGTACTCGGCAATAGTAAGAGCACATCTTGGAGTAAGTGTTCTTTCGATAATCGGGTCATTCGAAAGGTTTAAGAGCATTACAACTCTTGAAAGTACGCCGCTTTCTTCAAAACTCTTTCTGAAGTATTCGGCAACATCTTTCTGAACACCCATCGCTGCGAATACTACGCAGAAGTTATTAGCATTTGCACCGCTGATTTTTGCCTGACGAACAATCTGTACCGCAAGGTCATTGTGCTTCATACCTGTACCTGAAAAGATAGGAAGTTTTTGACCTCTGATAAGTGTCATAAGTGTATCAATGGTAGAAATACCTGTGTTGATGTAGTTCTTAGGATAAATTCTTGAAACAGGGTTGATAGGTGTGCCGTTAATGTTAGCACGCTTTACAGGGAAAATATCTCCGAGTCCGTCAATAGGTCTGCCTGCACCGTCAAGTACACGACCGATAATTTCAGGAGAAAGAGGCATTTCCATTGGGTGACCTGTAAGTCTTGTTCTTGTATTTGTAAGGCTGATTCTTCTTGTGCCCTCAAATACCTGAACAACAATCTTTTCGCCCTCAATCTGTACGACACGGCCCTGTCTTACTGTGCCGTTATCAAGGCGGATATCAACAATTTCCTCGTTGGAAACGCCTTTTACTCCGTCAAGAACTATGAGTGAGCCGTTAATTTCTTTAACGCCGACATAATCTATAATCATTGTGCGTTTCCTCCTTACATAATTGAGTCAAGCTTTTCATCAATTTCCTTGATATATTCATCAAAGAGTTCAGGCTTGCTGTTAGGAATATCATATTTCATCTTTGTAAGTTTATCGAACAAACCAAGCTCAATAACCTTTGAAATAGGAATTTCCTTGGTAACAACCTTCTTAGCCTTATCGTAAAGGTGAAGAATTGTTTTCATCATAAGTTTCTGCTTTTCAAGCGGAACATAAGTATCATCAGCGTGGAAAGCATTTTGCTGTAAGAAACCTACACGAACTACTCTTGCAGCTTCAATGACAAGTTTCTGGTCATCAGGAAGTACATCGGAACCGATAAGTTTTACGATTTCCATAAGCGAGCTTTCTTCCTGAAGAAGTGCACTGATTCTGTTACGATACTCAATAAAGTCTTTACCGAGGTTTTCTTCAAACCAAGGGTCAAGGTCGTTAAAGTATTCGCTGTAGCTGTTCATCCAGTTAATAGCAGGATAATGTCTTGAATAAGCAAGCGACTTATCAAGTGCCCAGAAACAACGGGTAAATCTTTTTGTGTTCTGTGTAACAGGTTCGGAGAAGTCAGAACCCTGCGGAGAAACCGCACCGATAAGTGTTACAGAACCCTCACCGCCTGAAAGAACTTCCGCACGGCCGCCACGCTCATAGAACTCGGCAAGTCGTGAAGGCAAGTAAGCCGGGAAACCTTCCTCGGCAGGCATTTCCTCAAGTCGGCCCGAAATCTCACGAAGAGCCTCGGCCCAACGAGAAGTTGAGTCAGCCATCATAGCAACATGGTAACCCATATCTCTGTAATATTCGCCAAGTGTGATACCTGTGTAAATTGATGCCTCACGGGCTGCAACAGGCATATTTGATGTGTTGGCAATAAGAACGGTTCTGTCTGTCATAGGACGCTGTGACTTAGGGTCGATAAGTTCAGAGAATTCTTCGAGTACCTGGCTCATCTCGTTACCACGCTCACCGCAGCCTACATAAATAATAATATCAGCGTCGCACCATTTTGCGAGCTGGTGCTGTGTCATAGTTTTACCTGTACCGAAACCGCCCGGTATAGCGGCTGTACCGCCCTTAGCAATAGGGAAGAGAGAGTCAATAACTCTCTGACCTGTAATAAGCGGAATTGAAGATGCAAGTCTGTCCTTTACAGGACGAGCGGTTCTGATAGGCCATTTCTGGCAAAGTGTAAGGTTGTGCTCAACACCGTTATCATCTTTAATAACAACAATTGTGTCAAAAAGCTTGTATTGACCGTCAGGCATAACCTTGGTAACAACGCCTGAAAGTTCAGGGTGAACCATAAGTCTGTGTTCAATGATTGGTGTTTCGGGAAGTGTAGCGTAAATCTGACCACCCTCGAGTTTGTCGCCAACCTTTACTTTCATTGTAACATTCCAGAGCTTTTTGTCATCAAGAGAAGAAACAGATGCACCTCTGTCAATGAAAGCGCCTGCCTGTTCCTCAATAGCCTTAAGAGGACGCTCAATTCCGTCAAAAATATTATCAATAATTCCCGGTCCGAGAAGTACATTCATAGGTGCGCCTGTACCTGTAACAACATCTCCCGGTTTAAGACCGGTTGTTTCTTCATATACCTGAATTGTGGTAAAATCAGAAGTTATACCGATTACTTCACCGACAAGGTTCTGTTCACCTACATGAACCATTTCCATCATTTCAAAGCAATCAGCATCTTTTACGGTAACAACAGGTCCGTTAATTCCATAAATAACATTATTTTCCATTTGTATTACCATCTTCTTTCGGATAAAATCAAGAAGGTCAATTAGTTAAGAACGCTCAGACCTGAGTTCTCAATAAACCATTCTCTCTGTGCAGCGAGCTTTGTGTCGAGTGTTTCATCGGCAACAATTCTCATTGATTTGCAGTAGCCTTTAAGACCGCCGATTTTGATTGAGTTGTCTTTAACAAGTTCCGCCATTCCGTGGAATGCGGCAAGGATTTCTGTTGAATACTTCATATCCTTTTCATTTATATAAACAACACAACGGTTATCGTCAAAAAGTTCTGCAATCTGTCTTGCACTGTCAACAAGTTTTAATTTATATTCTTTGGTTTCTGTGTATTTAATAAGCTTTTGTGCAGCCATTTCAAATACTTCGTCAGTCATTTTTGCTCTTTCTCTAAAGAGTTTTTTCTGACTTTCCTGAACAAGTCTGGCAAGTTTGCTTGTTTCTACATACTTTTTAGCTTCAAGCTGCTGCTGTATGTAGTGTTCGCTGTCACGCTTGCCGTTTTCTTCGGCTTTTTTGAGTTTTTCTTCCTTTAAAAGCTCAACTTCAGTATTGGCAATAGACTTTTGTTCTTCGGTGTATCTTTGTATGGCTTGCAAAAAGTTATCGGTTTTTGTGGTATTTTCCATATTAATAACCTCTCAGCTCATTCAGAGTTTTACGCCAATAGCGTCCTGAACATATTTTGTGATACTGTCTTTGGTGCGTCCGTTGCCATGACGGTCGGGGATTTCTACAATCAAAGGCTTTTTGCGGTTGAGCTTTAAGTCATAGATAAGGTCAGGGCAGAGAGAAACAAGAGTTTCTGTCATAAGAATAACAGCCACATCTTCTCTCTCCATAGCCTTAGTAAGCTCTCGTGTAACCTCTTGTTCCGTATGAACAACTACACCGTCAATACCTGCAAAACGCATACCCATTTTAGTATCAACATTATCGCTTATAAGAAAAAATTTCATTTTTCGTCATATCCTTTATTTCTTCAATTAGCTGAAGAGAATCAAGATTGAGATAAGCATACCGTAAAGGGCAACACCTTCACCGAGAGCAACGAAGATGATTGCTTTACCAAATGCCTTTGGATCTTCACTTGTTGCACCGATAGCTGCAGGAGCTGCGTTACCTACGGCAATACCACCGCCGATACATGAAAGGCCAACTGCGATAGCTGCGCCGATATATGCAAAGCTCTTAGATGACTGCTGAGCAACCTGTACTGCCTCTGAAACTGTGTTTGCATCTGCTGCACCTGCTACGATTGGGCAAAGAAGGCAAATTGCAAATACTGCTGCGAATGAAGCAATCTGCATTAAAACTGTTTTCTTTCTGTTATGACCTTTTTCGTAAGCCTTTACAGCTACAACTACTGATGCTACAAGAAATACAACAGGGAGTGCCAACATAACTAAATTTAAGATGCTCATAATGATTTACCTCCAAAAATAAATAAACAATAAAATATATAATTAAGTTTTTCAACTTAACTGTTTTGTGTAAGTTTTAGCTTGACAGGTTCGTATGGTCTGCCTTCGCCTGAATAGAAACGGCTGAAAAGCTCATAGTATTCAAGTCTTAATACCTGAATTGCTACGAGGAGAGCCTCAAGTACCATTACTATAACATTACCTACTACAACAATTGGCCAGTAGGCAATAGGACCTGCGGTTTCGGCAAGAACAAATACAACCATCATCATACCTGCGTGAACAAGAACGAATGCGCCTACACGCAAGAAACTCATTGTGTTTGTTACATAGCTTAAAAGAACTTCAATTGATTCAAAAATATTTTCAACAATGTAGTCCTTCCAGCTTTCCGGTTTCCAGTCAGGTTCTTTGTTTACCAATCCGCCAAGCGGCTCGGCAAAGAAAATTAAGATAAACGGAATTACAATCAGGAATATAATGTACGGAGCGTTGAATACGGGAAGTCCGAACAAAAGCTGGCCTGCAATACCGAATACTATTGCGCTGTAGAAAATTATACCTGCCACACCGCTCGTGCTGAACAATGCTCTGCCATAATCCTTTTGACGGATTGATGTGTAGACATTGAGGAACATTGCGGTAATTAAAAGGAATACGCCAATGCCTATGGCTACAAGAATAATCTTTGTTGCCATTTCGGAGCTCATTACCTCAATAGGCTTTTCTTCAAGTCCGAAGAGAGCTTTGTACATGGGGTCGAGCAAATGCTCAAATCCGAACACACTGCCGAATACAAGTCCGAAGAATGCAGATGAAATACCGCACGGTGCAAGTATTTTACCAATTGCCATCTTTTTGATTTTATACATCAATATACCTACAATAGTAAGGCAGATACCCTGACCGACATCGGCAAACATAATACCGAATATAATAATGTAAGTTATTGCAACAAAAAGTGACGGGTCAATTTCATTGTATTTTGGCACGCCGTACATTGAGGTGTAGAACTCAAACGGTCGTGCAAGGAAACAGTTTTTGAGTTTAACAGGCGGAGATTTTTTAATCTCGTTCTTTGCGTCTGAAAATTCAACTGTAACGCTTCTGTGTTTGCAAAGTCGTTTTTTAAGCTGTTTTGCAAACTCGGTCGGCACCCAGCCTACAATAATAAAGCTCTTGTTGTACTGCAAAGCTTTAGTTCTTATAGTTGAGTACAAAGAAAGTTCTTCAAGTTTTGACAAATATTTTAAAATTCTTTCTTTGTTAATGGAAAGATAATCGTCAATACGCTTTTCGGTATCTTTGTAAACATCCTCAAGGTGGGGAATAAGTGCCGTAAGTTTTTTCATATGCAGAGTTGGCGTTGAATTAACACCGATTATGTCGCATCTCTCAAAGAAAAGACTTGAAAAAACTCTGTCAATTTCTTCTGTCTTATCAGCGGGAGCAAGATAAACGCCCCAATAATAAGCTTTATCTTCTGTACACACCGAAAAATCAATATAAGGGTCATCCTTATAATTTTCCAGTTTTACATAGCTGTCCTTAGGAAGTCTTCCGAATCTTGCATTTACATATTTAAGCTCAAGCAGCTTTTCTATTTCAATGTCAAGTCCGACAAAGTGCTTTGTTTCGTCAAGATTTTGTTTTGCCTCAAGCAATTGCTCGGCGGCAAAATCTCTGTCTTCAACAAGCTCGTTTAGTTCATCGCAAATCTTATTGCAAAACAATTGAATATCCTGATATGTCGGATTAAAATTGCTTACATCGACAAGCGGGAACTGCCTTTTTGTAAGTCCTAATGAAGCCTTGAGGTTAGTGAGATGTTCGGCATAAATATTTTTGGTCTGAAGATGTGAAAAACCTTGGGTATTGTTGTAAAAAACAGACACATCATCGGGATGAAAAACTCCCGATTCTCCCAAAACGGTAATAACATCGTCAATCTCATCCATAAAGCCGATTATATTAACAGCTTGCATGGTTGATACAGCCAAATAAAATCACCTCTTTGTTAGTGGTACTGCTTACTAAACGATAAGCAGGGACTGTATTTTTTTAGAATCAAGTTTATATCGTGTACCTTCAATCAAGGTTATAATATTCATAAGCTCGGTTTCGGCAACGAACATATATGAAATCATCACAACAGAAGGATTGTTTGAGAAATACATATTCTTTCTTGCAAGTTTGTATTTTACTCTTGGGCTGATGTCACTTGCGTAAACATAACCTATTTGCTCAATCAACTTACCGGTGTGAGTTTCCTGCATTACGGAGAATACTTCTCCGGAGGATTCCGCACGGCACATTCTGTCGAGAGTTTTTTCACTGATGCTTGAGAAAGGGTAGAGCAGGTTGTTTTTTATTTGCTCCGGTGTAAGGTTATAATACTTTTTAAGACGAAGTACACGGGAGAAATTATTGTAATCGTTGATTACGGTAAAAAGCTCCATAAGCTCTTTTCTTTCAGTGCCTTTTGTTTTGCTCTTTATTACCTTTTTGAGGTTGGAGAAAACAAAAGTATAAAGATCATTTTCAATATCCGATATAGGCAAAAGATTGTTTTCGTCGGGCTTGTATTTTTCAAATATTTGAGAATACTTTGTATTGCTCAAAATGGTGAGAAATTCATCGTAATTTCTTGCAAGCGCAAGTTTCTGCAAATCAATCTCCGTATGTTTTGCAAAATATGTCGGATACTGATAAATAAACTTTTCAGTAGATGAAGTATTCAGCAAAGTGAGAAAGCGCATTATCTGTTCAATCTCGGTTCTGCTTATAACATAAGCTGAAAAGCCGGTGCTCATCTGGGAATCATATCTGCAAAGCGAGTCAAACTCATAGAAAAGATGCTGCCTTAAAAGAACCTCAAGTCTGCCACGGTGAACATCACGCTCATTTATATCACGCAATGCCTCCGCATAGTGCGTATATGACTTAAGATAAGACATTACTTCTGCAACACTGTTTGAGTTAAGCAAACTGTTGTAGTCCTTTTCGGTAAGTCTTTTACCAAACTTTGCTCTTGCTTTTGCAAGCACCGCAAACGAAGTGGAAGACACAGCTTTCGCACCTCCTTTAAAATAATATGCTTAATAAATGGATAGTTATCCGATAGTTCGTTTAGCAATTTCATCTGACCATTTGTCAGCATTTGCCTCGAAATCAGATTTAAGTTTAATTAAAACAGATTTATGCTTCTGACGAGTATCCTGCCACTGATGTCTGATGTCCTTGTCAATATAAGCACTCTGGCGCTCAATGGTTTCGTCAGCTTTTGACATATAGGAATCGTAGATTACCTTTGCTTGAGCGTCAATCTCTTTGGCAAGAGCTTCTTTGTTTTTTTGATTTTCTTCATCGAAGGCTTTTGCCTCAGCGTCTGCTTCAACAATCTGTTTAATCATATCCTTCAAAAAATCACCCCCTGAGATTAATTCTTGAGAGCCTGAAGCGGTGCAGGAATTCTTCCTCCTCTGTTGATAAATTCAGCCGGTGAGCCTTTTCTTAGCGGCATTACAGGACCGTAGCCGAGAAGTCCGCCAAAGTTAAGTGTTTCGCCTGCTTTTTTACCAATAGCGGGAATAAGTCTTACAGCGGTTGTCTTAGTGTTTACCATACCGATAGCGGCTTCGTCTGCAATAATTGCAGAGATAACCTCGGCACTTGTGTCACCCGGTACAATAATCATATCAAGACCAACTGAACATACGGCTGTCATAGCCTCAAGTTTAGTTATGTCGAGATATTCGTTTTCAGCTGCATAAATCATACCTGCATCCTCCGATACCGGAATGAAAGCGCCGCTAAGTCCGCCAACATGTGACGAAGCCATTACGCCGCCTTTCTTAACAGCATCGTTAAGAAGAGCAAGAGCAGCAGTTGTACCGTGACATCCGCATACTTCAAGTCCCATTTCTTCAAGAATATGTGCAACACTATCGCCGACTGCCGGTGTAGGTGCAAGTGAAAGGTCAACGATACCAAAAGGAACGCAAAGTCTTTTGCTTGCTTCTTTTGCTACAAGCTGACCCATTCTTGTGATTTTAAATGCGGTTTTCTTAACCATATCGGCGATTTCGGCAATATTTTTGCCTTCGCCGCCCTTAGCAAGAGCAGCTCTTACTACGCCCGGTCCCGAAACACCGACATTGATAACGGTATCAGCCTCGCCGACACCGTGGAAAGCTCCTGCCATAAACGGGTTATCTTCAGGAGCGTTACAGAATACTACAAGCTTTGCAGCGCCGATGCAATCACGGTCTGCTGTAGCTTGAGCAGTCTGAACTACAGTTTTACCCATCATTTTGACTGCATCCATATTGATACCGGCTTTTGTTGAACCGATATTTACCGAAGAGCAAACAAAATCGGTAGTTGCAAGTGCTTCGGGGATACTCTCTATAAGCGCATAGTCACCGCTTGCGAAACCTTTTTGTACAAGAGCGGAATAACCGCCGATGAAGTTTACGCCGAGTTCTTTTGCGGCTTTGTCGAGTGCGTGAGCAAATTTTACTACCTTTTTACTCTGGCATGGTGCAGCTACCATTGCGATAGGGGTAACTGAAATTCTCTTATTTATAATAGGAATACCGTACTCCCTCTGGATATCCTCGCCTGTTTTTACGAGGTCTTTGGCAGAACGGCAGATTTTGTCGTATACCTTTGTGCAGGCTTTGTCAATATCGTCATCAATACAGTCTAAAAGTGAAATGCCCATTGTAATTGTTCTTACATCGAGATTTTCGTTATCAATCATATTGATAGTTTCAAGTATATCTTTTGTTTCGAGCATAGGTGTTTATCCTTTCAATCCATATTTAAGGGCAAATTAAATTCTGTGCATACTGTTGAATATATCTTCGTGCATTACATGAATCTTAGTTGCAGTAGCCTCTCCGACAGCGTCAAGGTCGGTTCTTAACTTTTCAAAATCAATTTTATCTTCATTGAATTCAATAAGCATAACCATTGCAAACATATCCTGAAGAACGCTCTGTGTTACCTCAACGATGTTTGCGTTGTCAGCAGCACAAGCAGCTGATACCTTTGCAAGTATTCCGACTGTGTCCTTACCGATTACTGTAATTATAGCTTTCATAAGTTACCTCCGTATTTGCAAGATTTTAATTTTATTCCTGCAAAAGAATTATAAAAGAATTATATGATTGTTTTTTATCATTACCTTATTATATAACTAAAATCTAAGAAAGTAAAGCCTTATATTGCATAAATTTGGCGAATATGGTATTATTTATTACGGAGGCTTGATAACTATGATTTTATGTGATGTTCATACTCATTCAAACAATTCTTTTGACGCTGAAAATACAGTGGAAGAAATGTGTAAATCTGCCCTAAATAAGGGATTTTACGCAATGGCAATTACCGACCATTGCGAAGCACCTTTTATCAAGTTTGGCTATAACGAAGAATTCGGAGATTTTAACGAAAGAATACCTTTGTCATTTTTGCAAACCAAAAACGCACAGATAAAATATAGACAAAAACTCAAGGTTTTATGCGGAATAGAGCTCGGCGAGCCTATGCACGATCCGGAATGTACCGAAAAAGCGCTTTCTTTTGGCGATTTTGACTTTGTTTTAGCGTCTTTGCACAATTTAAAAAATATGGAAGATTTCTTTTTTATCGACTTTAATAATTGTAATATTTCCGAAATTTTGAAATTATATTTTAATGAACTTGCAGAAACAGCGACCTTCAGTGACTTTGACAGCCTTGCTCATCTTACATATCCTTTAAGATATATTTTTGAAACAACAGGGGAATATCCCGACCTTACACCTTATCAAGATGTTATTGACGATATATACAGAACACTGATTTCAAACAATAAAGCTCTTGAAATTAATACTTCGGGTTTATTCAAACCCATCGGCAGAACTTTGCCCGATGAATTTCAGCTAAAGCGCTATCGTGAACTCGGCGGAAAGCTTATCACTGTCGGAAGTGATGCCCACACAAGCACTGCTGTCGGAAACGGAATAGAAGAGGGAATAAGACTTGCACATAAGTGCGGATTTAAGTCGTATACTATCTTTGAAAAGCGCCGCCCGATTGCTATACCGATAGAATTTTAATTAAACTATACCGTATATCTTAATAGATATTGTGTTGTTTATCATATTATAACGCAAGTTTAAAATAATTCAACCGCTAATTTGGGTTACTGTATCTATTAATGTACAAAACTATAAATATTGTTTAATAAACCGAATAAAAACAAATAAAAAAACAGACATTTCTCAAAAGTTGGAAATGTCTGTTTTGTGCTTTAGTTTAATTATATTATGTCAAGGCAGCTTATTATGTCAAGACAGCTTATTATAATGTCTTTGCAAGTTCTTTTATGTATTCTCTTAATTGGTCTTTAGTTTCGGGATGTTCAAGACCTACTTCGATTTGAGCCTGAAGAATACCGAATTTATTGCCCATATCGTATCTTCTGCCCTCAAATTCAACGGCTGTCATACCGTCTGTAACAGCGATTTCACGCATTGCGTCTGTAAGCTGAATTTCACCGCCTATGCCCGGCTGTGTTCTTTCAAGAATTTCAAAAATTTCTGACGGAAGAACACATCTGTCTATGATAGAGTAAAGTGAGAGAACTTCCTCCGGAGTTTGCGGTTTTTCTTTCATATCTGTGCATTTAAATACATTGTCATAAATATGCTCAACTTTAAGTGAACCGTATTTATGAATGTCTTTTGCATCAACTTTTTTAACGCCGACAACACCTTTGCCAAACTCGCCGTAATGTTCAATAAGCTGACCGATGGCTGGTTTTTCGCCTACGATTGCGCCGTCGCCGAAAAGTACGGCGAAAGGTTCATTACCTACAAAAGATTTTGCTTTTAAAATAGCGTGGCCTAAACCCTTCATTTCTTTCTGACGAATGAAAGTGATATTTGCGAGATTTGAAATACCTCTTACTGTTTCAAGAAAATCAAGTTTGCCGCTTTTTTCAAGGATTGCCTCAAGTTCAGGGGATGCATCAAAATGGTCTTCGATAATGCCTTTACCTCTGTTTGTAACGATAAGAATATCTGTTATTCCGGCTGCAACTGCCTCTTCAACGATATACTGAATGGTCGGTTTGTCTACGATCGGGAGCATTTCCTTTGGCATTGATTTTGTCGCGGGAAGTACTCTTGTGCCGAGTCCTGCTGCAGGTATAACTGCTTTTGTAATTTTCATATTTTCCTCCGATATTTGTTTTTAAACGAACAGCGGCATATAAGCGATTGCTAAAAATACAAATGTTGCCACAACTGCTATGGCAAGGTTTACGCCACCCTTGTTTTCAATCTGCTCGTTAATTTTTGACTTTGTGGTTGCTGCTTCTTCGTCTGATTCTTTATCAAAACTCGAAGCGTAGTTTTTAATTGATGAAATTTTCTTTATGCAGTGTTTAAAATACATTCTGTTTGTTCTGAAACCGCAGATAAGCATAATGGCAAATCTGATTGCTCCGAGAATGTACGGAACAGCAAAGTACAAAAGATTTGTAGAGGACATACCGGCAAATAAATCGCCGACATTAGCACCGCTGTATCCGCTTTGAAGTATGGCAGAGTAATTATCCATATAAATGTTGTATGCCTCTGTAAATTCAGGTGTGGATTGTATAATAAGTGTGCCTGCAAGCAATCCTACCACGATTACCGATATAACAATGCCGATTGCGTACATTTTCCTGTAAAGCATATATGCACCGGGTAAAATAGCGGATACAAAGCTGAATCGTGATTTATTTGTTCTTAAGATTGAACCGAAAACACGCATAAAGTAGTTTGTATTTTTGCCGACAAATTTTGAAACCTCACCTGCGGTTACATTATCTGCCATTTTTTCGTCTGCCTTAAAACCTGCCATCGGATCAAACGCAATAAAAGGTATTCCGCCGTTTTGCGGATTTTGACCGAAAGGAAAACCGTTCATATCCGGCGGAACATTATTATTTCCGTTTACGGAATCATTCTTGGGTTGATTGTCTTTTAACAGAGGCGCTCCGCAATGTTCGCAGTAAAACAAAGTGTTGTCGTTTGGATGACCGCAAATTTTGCAGATTACTTCATTGTCTGTGCCGCTCTCTTTGTCAGCTTCAAAGTCATCGGAACTGTCCGGTTGATCATTTTCAAATGAAAAATTTTGTGAATGTTTATCCTGATAAAAGCAGTGTTCCTCCTGCTCGTAGCATTCTCTGTGGTGCGGCGTGCCGCATTCAGGGCAAACTACTATATCATCGCCCTCTTTAAACTGTTTGTTACAAACAGGGCATTTATATTTATAAAAATCCATATTTGCCTCCGGGTATTTTTATACAAACTAATTATAACAAATAATCTTATTAATTGCAACCATAATTTATTATAATATTTTAAATGTATATAATTTCTGAATTTTATTATTTAACCGCAAAAAGAATATATTTATTTAGAAAATATTGTAATAAATTGGTAAATCTGATATAATGAAAATGTTAAAATTTTTGAGCAAGGAGGATTACTTGTGAATGATAAAGTGAGCGTACAAGTGGTAACCTTTGGAGCAATGAATTTTGCAATGCAGCAAAACTATGTTCCGCTTGTGCGCAGCGTAACGATAAAAAATAACAGCGATAAGGAAATTAAAGATATTATGTTAAAAATTTCCTTTGAACCTGAATTTGCAAAGCCGTTTACACATAGAATTACGGTTTTACCTCCGCATACCGAAATTGAGGTAAGTCCTGTTAATATTATAGTATCTACGGAGTTTCTGTTCTCACTGACAGAGAGAATTGTTGCACAGATCAGCGTACAGCTTTTATGCGGCGAAGAAGAACTTGTAAATGCCGGTGACAATATTGATTTGTTTGCCTATGATGAGTGGAGCGGCTGCTATATAATGCCTGAACTGATTGCGGCTTTTGTAACACCTAATCATCCCGCTGTCTCGGGCATCCTTAAAATTGCAACCGATTATTTAAGAAAATGGGGAAAAGACCCGAGCATAACAGGTTATCAGAGCCGCAATGCAGATGTTGTAAAACTGCAAATGGCTGCTGTTTATGCCGCTTTACAGTCAAAAAATATTGTGTATAATAATCCGCCTGCAAGTTTTGAAAAAGCAGGTCAGCGTGTGCGACTTCCTTATTCTGTAATTGAGCAGAAACAAGGTACTTGCATTGACCTTGCGGTTACATATGCGTCTTGTCTTGAGGCGGCAGGACTTTTCCCTTTAATAATGATAAAAAAAGGTCACGCATACTGCGGCTGCCGCCTTGAAGAGGAAACTTTTGCCGATTGTGTAATTGATGATTTTTCGGCTATTGACAAACGAACGGTAAGCGGAAATGAAGATATTTTGCTTGTAGAATGTACGGATTTTACGGCGGGAGAAAAGATTGATTTTGACAGAGCGGTAAAGCACGGAAAAAATAATCTGTCAGATTCGGAAAATTTTATATGTGCTGTTGATGTTAGAAGAGCAAGAGCGGGAGGACTGCGGCCGATTCCGCAAAAAATAGATAGCAACAGTATTTGCGGTTATGACGGGACGGTTGATTCGGTTTCTGATTATCAGGCAGCTGCACCTAAGAAACTTAACAGAAGCGGTACAGGTGTAATCGGATATGAGGAAAGTTCGCTTTCAAGAATACAGATATGGGAGAGAAAGCTGCTCGATTTCAGTTTGAGAAACTCACTTTTAAATTTCAGAATTACCAAAAACGCTTTGCCGATTTTAACTCATGATCTTGCCGCTCTTGAGGACAGCATTGCAGACGGAGTATCTTTTTCAATACGGGAATTGCCGAGCGAATGGACGGCGTCGCTTAGAGATGCAAGGCTTTATGAGATAGAAAACGAAAATGACCTTGCAACAAATATTGCAAGTGAAGAGTTTAAAAGCAAAAGACTTTGTGCGGTTATGCACGACGAAGAACTTGAAAAAACTCTGAAAAATATTTACAGAACCACAAAGTCGAGCATAGAGGAAAACGGTTCAAACACACTTTTCTTAGCACTTGGATTTTTAAAGTGGTACGAAAGCGATATTTCGGAAAAGCCACGCTATGCACCACTTATTATGATTCCTGTCGAGCTTGTAAAAAGTTCGCATAATAAAGGCTATTTATTGAGGAGCAGACAAGAGGAAACCCAGATTAATGTTACATTGATTGAGTATTTAAGGCAGATTTTCGAACTGAAAATACCGAGCCTTGACCCACTGCCCGAGGACGAGCACGGTACGGACATTCCGCTTGTTTTCAATACGGTTCGTAATTGTATTCTTGACAAAAAGCGTTGGAATGTTGTGGATACGGCTTGCTTGGGACAGTTTTCGTTCGGTCAGTTTGTAATGTGGAGTGACCTTAGAAACCGTGCCGACGAATTAATGCAAAATAAGGTCGTTGCAGGTCTTATTGATAAGAAAATTACTGTTGAACAGGAAGAAAATCCGCTGACGGTGTCTGAACTTGATGAACGCATCGCACCCGATGACCTTGCAATACCGTTGAGCGCAGATTCTTCACAGATGCTTGCCATTGCAGAGGCGGCAAAGGGAAAAAGTTTTGTACTTCACGGACCTCCCGGAACGGGTAAGTCGCAGACAATTACAAATTTAATCGCAAATGCGCTTTATCACGGTAAATCTGTTCTTTTTGTCGCAGAAAAAATGGCGGCTCTTAATGTGGTTCAACACAGACTTGAAAATATCGGTCTTGCTCCGTTCTGCCTTGAACTTCACTCAAATAAGGCGAGCAAAAGCAGTGTGCTTTCTCAACTCGAAAAATCACTTGAAGTCGGCAGAATAAAGCATCCCGAAAAATACAAAGCAACAGCAGACAGGCTGAAAGCTATGCGTGTGAGTATGAATTCTGTAATTGACGGACTTCATAAAAAGCACGAGAGCGGAATTTCCGTGTATGACGCTATAGAACAATATGAAACCTGTGCTGAATTTAAGAATAAAATAACAATTCCGCAAGAAGTTATTAACACTGTTAATGATGACAGAATAGAACAGCTTTCATCCTTAATTTTAAGTTATAAAAATTCTGTTGACGGTGTAGGTGATATAGTTAATAACCCGCTTAAAAATATTTCTCTTACAGAATATTCTATACCGTTAAGAGAAAAGCTGTATTCGGATTGTGTAAATTTGCTTAATTTATATAATAATGCAAAATCGAGCGTTGAAAGAATTTTCGGTACATTTAATATCAATGCCGAATTAAGTGAAAAATCAATCAAAAACATTTTAAATCTTTGCAAAGCGTTGCTTATCCCTTCGGCTTTTTCACCAAGCCTTATTCTTGAAAATAATTACAATGCGGTAACTCAAAAGCTTAATAATTATTATGAAAGCATTTGTAACGAAAACAGAGAAAAACAAGAGATTGAAAAAGTGTTTACAAGCGGTATTTATGAGTATAACTGTATTCAGGCTCTTAATGAATGGAATGTCGCTCAATCAAGTTGGATACTTAGCAGACATTCAAAACAGAAAAAACTTTTGAAAGAAGTTGCAACATTTTGTGTTAAGCCAAATGCCGTTACCAAAGAAAATATTATCAATTGGTATCAGCGACTTATTAATTTTAATAAATTGCACAATGATAATATGACTTGCGGTAATGAGCTTAGGTATATACTTAATGAATTAGGTTCTGATTTTAAACAGGCAATTGATAAAACCGATTTCGTCTACAATGCGATAAGTGTGTATAACTATAATGAAATCAGAACAATATTGAATGCTTTTAAGAATATTAATCTTGCACAGCTTGGAAACGATGTTAATTGTGCAGAAAATTATATATTAAAATGGAATGAATTTTCCGACATTTTCAAAGTTAATATTGATAATGAGCAGAGCGACAATTGGCTTGACCACACCGGAAATACTCTTAATAATATAAGTAAGAATATTGACAAATTGTATGCGGTTACGGAATATAACGCTAAGCGTGAACAGCTTGCAAATGAACAGCTTGAGTGTATTTGTAATGCGGTTGAAAGCGGTATTGTTAATAAGGAAAATGCAGTTGACGCTTTCAGATGCAATGTGTATTATGCGCTTGCACTCAAATATATTTCAGTTGACGAGAGCTTGAGCACATTCAGAAGCAACAGCTTTGAGCAAACTATAAAAGAATACCACGCATTAATTGATGAATATTCAAAACTTACTGTTCAGGAACTTGTGGCTAAACTTTCATCTCAAGTGCCTGTTTCGGGTTCGGCAGGTGCGTCGTCTTCCGAACTCGGTATTCTTAAAAGAGCGATCAAAAGCAACGGCAGAATGATGTCGATAAGAAAGTTGTTTAACGAAATCCCTGCATTATTACGCAGACTTTGCCCGTGTATGCTTATGAGCCCGATTTCTGTTGCGCAATACATTGACCCGTCATTCCCTAAATTTGACCTTGTGGTGTTTGATGAAGCATCACAGCTTCCGACAAGCGAAGCTGTCGGCACGATTGCAAGAGGTGAAAATGTTGTGGTAGTCGGTGACCCTAATCAGTTGCCGCCGACAAGTTTCTTTAAATCAAACAGAATTGATGAAGAAAATATAGAAAACGAAGATCTCGAAAGTTTGCTTGATGACTGCCTTTCGATTTCAATGCCGCAGATGTACTTAAAATGGCACTACCGTTCTCGCCACGAAAGTCTTATCGCATACAGCAATATGAAGTATTACGATAATAAACTTTATACATTCCCGTCGCCGAACGACAGAGTGTCGGCAGTTAAGCTTGTACACATTGACGGCTACTACGATAAGGGCGGTACAAAGCAGAATAAAGCCGAGGCAGAGGCTGTGGTAAATGAAATTATCCGCAGATTATCCGATGAACAACTGCGTACAAAGAGTATCGGCGTTGTAACTTTTAATATTATTCAACAGAATTTAATTGAAGATATGCTTGCCGATGAATTTTCTAAAAAACCCGAACTTGAAAAATACGACAGCGAATCCGCAGAACCTGTATTTGTTAAAAATCTTGAGAATGTACAGGGCGATGAGCGAGATGTAATTCTGTTTTCAGTCGGCTACGGTCCCGATAAGGACGGCAAAGTTTCTATGAACTTTGGCCCGCTTAACCGTGACGGTGGCTGGCGCAGACTTAATGTTGCAATTTCAAGAGCAAGACAGGAAATGATTGTGTATTCCACTCTTACTCCCGAGCAGATTGATTTGTCACGCACAAGAGCACTCGGCGTTGAAGGGCTTAAAGGCTTTTTGAAATTTGCGGGACAGAACCGAAATATTGTTATACCCGACGGCAAAGTTTCTGTTCATAACGATAATAGAGTTATTGAAGAAATTGCCAAAGAGATAGAAAAACTCGGCTATAAGGTGAACTGCAATATCGGTTGTTCGGAATACAAGATTGATATTGGTATCGTTGACCCTGAAAATCCCGACAGTTATCTGCTCGGTATTCTTGCCGACGGTGAAAACTGCAAAAATTCCGCAACATCTAAAGATAGATTTGTATTACAGCCCGATGTGCTTGCAGGTCTTGGCTGGAAAATTATGCGTGTATGGACTCTTGATTGGCTCGATGATTCGGCTCGAGTAATTGAAAAGATTAAATCAGAGATTGAAAATGCGATTTCGGGCAAAAATACCAAGCAAAAAATTTCAGAGCAAAACAAAACTCAAAATTTAGAATTTGAAAAAATTGATACATCAACACAGATTGAACAGACAAGACAGCGAAAGTACGAAACAGTCGATTCTCAAATTCTCGGAAGTTCTGAAAGTTTTTATACAGCAGCGGCAGAGGTCGAAATTCAAAAGCTGATGTTTAAAATTATCTCTGTTCAAGCACCAATAAGTAAAAAAGCATTGTACAAAAGTGTGCTTTCGGCTTACGGTATTTCTCGCTCGGGTAACAGGGCAGAGGTAATACTTGACGGTATTCTCGGCAGAATAATGCACTCCGAAACCTCTGACAACGGGGTGATATTCGTATGGCAGCCCGAACAAAAACCTGATGAATACAATGTTTATCGTGTGTCGGAGCAAAACGAGAATAGGCGCAATATTGACGATATTTCTTCAAAAGAAATATTAAATGCAGTCATTCAAGTTTTGAGCGAACAAGGCGGTATGCAAAAATCTGACCTTATTAAAGAAAGTGCCAAAAAGTTCGGTTTTACAAGAACAGGCACGCTTATTGATACAACGGTCGGTTTTGCTGTCGATAACGCAATCAAAAACGGCAAACTTGTTGTATCGCAGGACGGAAAAATTACAGATAAAACATAATTACAAGATAGGAAAAATATAATGCCGGATAGTGAAGAAAAGATTTTTTAACAAAATCTCAATGAAAAAGCGCCGCAACCCGGTATGATGTTTTTTGTGCATTTGCTTTTTGAAGAAAAATGTGAAATGCCGCAGCAGTCGGTAATGAATGAAATAATGGAAAAACATCTTGGCAAAACCGAATGTTTTTATTATTATAAATTATCGGCAAGTTTTATTCCTGAAAATTATATAGCGCATTTTAAAGACGCTGATGTTAATACGGGAGAATATGCGGCGGGAAAGCGGGAATAAATTATTTACGCAAATTCCTTATTATAAAAAACAGTTTACATTTATCGGCTAATTTGCTATAATAAAATTGTATGTAAAATAGTAATCTGATTTTTAGAGCTATATATCAAATTAAGACAGGAATGGTATATTTTATGGTACAATTTGAGGAATTATTGTTAAAGGTTCAGGCACTTAAACCTGAAATTGACGATTTGTCAGACGCTCTCGGTATGAAAGGTATGCTTTCTGAAATTCAGCAGCTTGAGCTTAAAGCTACCGAACCGGGGTTTTGGGACGATGTAGAAAAATCTCAAAAAGTTTTACAGCGTACAGGCACACTAAAAGGTAAGGTTGAGGCTTATGAGGCTTTGGTGGCTAAGTATGAAGATACCTGTGCTTTGATTGAACTTGCAAATGAGGAAGAGGATCTTTCGCTTCTTGAAGAGGCTGAAAACGAGGCAGAGGGAGTTAAAGAAAGTCTTGAAAAGCAAAGACTTCAAACTCTTCTTACAGGCGAATATGATAAGAACAATGCAATTCTTACTTTCCACGCAGGTTCGGGCGGTACAGAGGCTCAGGACTGGGCGGAAATGCTGTACAGAATGTACAACCGTTGGGCAGATGCTCACGGATTTAAAGTAAAAGAAGTTGACTACCTTGACGGCGACGAGGCGGGCCTTAAAAGTGCCGTTCTTCTTGTTGAGGGTGAAAACGCTTACGGTTACTTAAAGAGCGAGGCAGGCGTTCATCGCCTTGTAAGAGTATCTCCTTTTGATTCGCAGGGCAGAAGACACACAAGTTTTGCCTCTCTTGAGGTTATGCCTGAAATGGACGATAACATTGAAGTAAATATTGCTCCCGAAGACATCAAAATGGATGTTTACCGTGCGAGCGGCGCAGGCGGACAGAAAGTCAACAAGACTTCATCTGCCGTTCGTCTTACTCATATTCCGACAGGTATTGTTGTAGCAAGTCAGGTTGAAAGAAGCCAGTATCAAAACCGTGATGTGGCTATGAAAATGCTTATTTCAAAACTTATGGAAATTAAAGAGAGAGAACACCTTGATAAAATTGAAGACATTAAAGGTGTTCAAAAAGAAATCACATGGGGCAGTCAGATCCGCAGCTATGTGTTTATGCCATACACAATGGTTAAGGATCACCGCACTTCATACGAAACCGGTAATATTCAGGCTGTTATGGACGGTGACATTGACGGATTTATTAACGCATATCTCAAATGTGCAAGTCTTGGCACATTGCAAAAATAATCATTAAAGAGGTAGATAAAAGTGAAATATTTGGTAATGCTTTGTGACGGTATGGCCGATGAGCCAAACGAGGCACTTGGAAATTCTACACCGATGGAAAAGGCAAACAAGCCTTGTATGGACAGTCTTGCCGCAAAGGCTGAGGTCGGTATTGTTAAGACTGTAGCAGAGGGTTTAAAACCCGGCAGCGATGTAGCAAACCTTTCGGTACTCGGTTATGAACCTGCCGTATATTACAGCGGTCGTTCTCCGCTTGAGGCTGCAAGCATCGGTATTGATTTAAAGGATACAGATGTAACTTTAAGATGTAATCTTGTTACTCTTTCAGATGATGAAGATTACGAAAATAAAACAATTCTTGATTATTGCGCCGATGATATTTCTTCGGAAGAAGCTAAGATTCTTATTGAGTATATTCAGGAAAAACTCGGAAATGATGTATTCCGTTTCTATCCGGGCGTATCTTATCGTCATTGCCTTGTTTGGAGCAACGGTAATCCGCATCCCGGTGTGCTCACACCTCCGCATGACATTACAGGCAAGGTAATTACCGATTACATTCCAAAGGGCGAGGCTGTTGATGAGCTTTATGACCTTATGAAGAAGAGCTATGACCTTTTAAAGGATCACCCTGTAAATCAGGCGAGAATAACAAGAGGCAAGCGCCCTGCAAACTCAATTTGGCTTTGGGGCGAGGGTACTAAGCCTTTACTTGATAATTTCAGTGAAAAATTCGGTATAAAGGGCAGTATGATTTCTGCCGTTGACCTCTTAAAAGGTATTGCAATCTGTGCAGGAATGAACAGTGTTGATGTTGACGGCGCTACAGGTTACCTTGATACAAACTTTGACGGTAAATGCAAGGCTGCTATTGAAGAATTTAAAAACGGCACCGATCTTGTTTATGTACATGTTGAAGCTCCTGACGAGTGCGGTCACCGTGGTGAAATTGAAAATAAGGTAAAAGCTATTGAAATGATAGACGAGCATATTCTCGGTCCTGTAGTTGAATTTTTAAAGGGCTACGATGATTTTGCTGTTTTGGTATGTCCTGACCATCCGACTCCGCTTTCTATCCGTACACATACTTCTACTCCTGTTCCGTATCTTATTTATGACAGTAAAAATGAGATTAACAGCGGTGTAAAAGTATTCTGCGAAAAAGAAGCAAGAGAAACAGGCAACTATATTGAAAAAGGCTTTACTATGATGAATTATTTTCTTACAAAATAATTTTTCGTCTACATAATTCATTAAAAAATTTACATCCTCACATTTATAATTGAATTAATCAATAAAAATGTGAGGATGTTTTTATGCGTGAATTTATATTAATTGTAACCGCTGTAATCATAATTGCACTTGTTGCCGTAGTGTTTGTAATAATGTATATAAACCATAATAAAAAGAACGGTAAGTCCCACAAGCCGACAATTATTTATTACAAAGTCAAAGAAAACGAAACCGAAGATAATACAGAAAATAATTCTGTAAAAGATAATTAATATTATTTTTCGGAATCTGCAAATACTTTATCGCTGATTTCTAAAAGTTCGGAAAAACTGTGAATGGTGTAGTCTGGATTTTCTGTATTGCCAAAACCGTATTCGGCAAATACAAACGGCACCTTTGCGTCTTTTGACGCTGTTTGATCACCGATAGTGTCGCCAACATAGAAAGCACAATCAATGTTATTTCTGCTAATAACAAGGCTGATATTTTCGCCTTTTGTGAGTTGGGTTCTGCCTGACATTTCAAAATCAGAAAAATATTTTTCGAGTTTGTGAGCTTTCAAAAATGATTCAATATAACCGCACTGACAGTTACTGATTATACCGAGAAAATATTTTTCGGAAAGTTTGCTAAGCACATCTTCGAGGTTATCGTACAAATGACCGCCTGACTTTTCAAGATACGGAACTTCTACGGCACAACATTCTTTTATAATGTTTACGCCGTTTTCTTCACTAAGCTCCGGCAACATAATGTTTGCAATCTGCTCAATAGTTTTGCCCATATAGCTGTTCATTTCTTCAAGCGTTATTTGCTTTTGAGTTTCGGGATGCTTTTTAAGAACTTCGTTCCATATAGGAAGAATTACATCGCTTGTGTGCCACAATGTTCCGTCTAAATCAAATAAAATTGCTTTTTTCATAATAATACTCCTGATTTATTATAAAAATTTTCAAACTGATAATATCACACTCTAAAATTAATGTCAATATGAGGTGCGTTTTGTAAAAAATAAAATTGTTAAAAATTAAAAGTTTTTTTAAAAATCTGTTGACAAAGTAAGTAAGCAGTGATATAATATTTATCGTTGTCGACAGACAATATTTGCGAGTGTGCTGGAATAGGCAGACAGGCACGTTTGAGGGGCGTGTGTTTCACGACGTACGGGTTCAAGTCCCGTCACTCGCACCATAAAAACAGATTAGCTTTTTGTTAATCTGTTTTTTTGTTTTACAAGTAAATTAATAACGGGACTTGAAGGCGACCGTTAAGAAAACAGTCCGGTGGACTGTTTTTAGGGAGAGCGTTGATGATATTTATAAATTTAACAAGCCGTATCAAACGAGGCAGAAAGTGTACTTATTTTTTTCACTCCGTCACTCGCACCATAAAAACAGATTAGCTTTTTGTTAATCTGTTTTTTTGTTTTACAAGTAAATTAATAACGGGACTTGAAGGCGACCGTTAAGAAAACAGTCCGGTGGACTGTTTTTAGGGAGAGCGTTGATGATATTTATAAATTTAACAAGCCGTATCAAACGAGGCAGAAAGTGTACTTATTTTTTTCACTCCGTCACTCGCACCATAAAAACAGATTAGCTTTTTGTTAATCTGTTTTTTTGTTTTACAAGTAAATTAATAACGGGACTTGAAGGCGACCGTTAAGAAAAGGAGCTGTAAAAAAACAGCCCAAATAAAAAACGACTGCATTCTAACCGAAAGGTAGGAACGCAGTCGTTTTTGTGATATAATTTACTATCTATGAAAAACCATATCAACAAGGTGTATTATACACCGTATCAATTAAAATTACCACCGGATATTGAAAAAATAATAGAAATTTCTGATCCGGTATATACATTTAACGAGGTTTTTCATCATATTGCTCTAAATAAACACCATGCTGTTAAGAAAAAGGATATGTCGCATATCTACATAGACGGAACAAAGATAACTGCCAATGCAAATAAGGGTAACGATCAATTATTGCCCGGATACAATATTCAGCAATGCAAGCAAAAAAACCGAGACTCACTTTTTCGTGAATCTCGGCTTTTTAATATGCTGTTTCTTTACAGCACCTTTTGTGGAGCGGATGATGGGAATCGAACCCACACGATCAGCTTGGAAGGCTGAAGTTCTACCACTAAACTACATCCGCTTATCTCTGCAACAAATAGTATTATATCATTACAGATAATATTTGTCAAGCGTTAATTTTAGATTATAAAATTTTTAAGAAAATTTTAACTGTTTTATATTAAACTCTAAGTTTAACGATGATTATAATTTTAACATACATCAAGATATATATACAGATTACTTACTTATAATTTTTACCGAAGGGAACTTATTATAGTTTTGATAATCAATTATAAAATGTTGGTAACACAGAAAAATAGCAGAAAATGCCAAATATTGAAGGTTAGTGAATATTAACTTTGATTTAAAACCACATTTATAAAAAGTTTATAATATAATATCTCAAATAGTATTATATACAAGCGGCTAATTTTTAATAGTAATAATATACTAAAAATACATCTGTATATTTAAATAAATGCATTTATTATGTTAGAATGTACAAAGAAATATATCTCAAATTGTGCAAGTGTACAGATGTAAACTTTTCACTCGGTGTAAGTATGATTTCAATGTGGATATTCAGAATAGTTTGCAGTCATATACTTGTTATGGTTCTTGATATGGGCGTTTTAGGTGTATGGATCGGTATGTTTGTTGATTGGTATGCTCGTGCTACAGCATATCTTGCAAGGTATTTGTCAGGCAGATGGAAAAGCATAGAATGATTTAAATATTTAAAAATGGAGATGAATTTTGTTTACCCTACCGTCACAATTATAAAAGTTTGACCAAACTTTTATAATTGCCTTGCAAAATATTCCGGTAAATCATAATTTTTAAACATTATTCCAACATATATAACGAAATATGATTTTAAAAAGCAAAGGCCCTCGAATTTTTATCGAGAGCCTTTTATCTTTTATCTTTTTTATAAATCAAATTCAAAGTACGGATTATGGTACAGTGAAAATGTTATAATATGGTAAAGACAAACCTAAATTGCCAAAGTGAAGTTCGGATTTTTGAGGAAAAAACGAGAAATACCACGTGTTCACCTTGACAAAAGAGTATGGTAAAGACAAAATCCAATTTGGATAGATTAAAAAAGTGGTGTAAATAAATATTATTTAAAATCCATTTTGGAAAGATTTATTAAATTATATCATAATTAATTGTAAATATCAAATGTAAATATCAAATGTACTAAATTTATAAAAATAAATGTATTTATAAGTTTATTTATAAAAATTTTTATTAGTAAATATATATTAGGTATTGACAAACAAAATTGTGAACGATATACTGTAATTAGAGTTGTGAAATATCATAACTCTAATAACGAAATCTAATACTATTAAAATAATAAATGGAGGTAAATATGAAAATCTTATTGCGATTTTATTTGCAAAACAATAAGCTGCCGATTGATTATCGACGAATTATGCTTTCGTTTTTTAAACGGTCACTGTCAGATATTGCCGAGGGAAAATATTATGAAAAATATTATTTTACACCGGAACGCAGAAATTTTACTTTTGCGGTGAATCTGCCTATGCCGAAGTTTTCTAAAACGGAAATTCAACTCGGGAAAAATCAACTAAACATTACTTTTTCAACAGCTGACTATAATACGGGATGTATTTTTATGTCTGCTTTTATAAAGCAAAAGGACAAGCCGATTCCCGCTCCGCTCGGCAACGAAATGAAACTTGCCAGTGTTAATCTTGTGCCGGAAAAAAATGTTACTTCATCATCCGCTGTTGTGAAAATGCTTAGCCCTTTGTGTATCAGATTACATAAAGCCGAAAATAATTCGGATAGGTATATTTCGGTTGCTAATCCGAATTTTACGGAGATTGCAAAACAGGTAATTAAAGAGCAGCTTGTTGAAAGCGGTTTTGACGAGAAGTTAATTTCAAACTTTGAAATTAAACCGTTAAACGCAAAAAAAACAGTGGTTTATCACTACAAAAACTACATTGAATGCAGTTTAGGCAGTTTTAGTATTAATGCCGATAAATCGGTTATTAATTATCTGCTGAAAAGCGGTATTGGTTCACGAAAATCCGCAGGATTTGGCTTTGCCGAGCTTTTATCGGAGGGAGGTGAACCGAATTAATGAAAACAAAGATTGATTACTTTGATTATGACACTTTGCTGCAGCCTACCGATTGGAGGTTTGCAGCAGCCGTTGTCGGTTTATGTAAATATTTTGATTACTTTGGAATTGTTTACAAAGTCCTCTATGATGTTGAAGAAAAGCCCGATAATTATATCCACGGCTTTGACGGTATTATTTACAAAAGTGAAGATATAACAGAAGAAAAATATCTTAAGTTTGCAGAGAACTATTTTGAAAAATATATGACTCACAAAAATATTTTAAACATTCTCGAAAGTCAAGAATTCAGTGAAGAACAAATTAAATTGGTAAACGACCTTGTTAAGAGCAAAACAGTTCTTAAAGGGCTATTTGACAAAATAAAATTTGATGGAACAAATAAAGATATTTTTATTTCAACCATTGAAGAAAACAGGGCGGAAATTATAAAGAATATCTTTAAAAACGGCAATAACCTTTATAAGAATTACTGCAATGAACGACTTATTTTTACCGAAGATAACAGCACTTGCAGACTTAGAGGCTACAATGTTGACAAAGACAGAAAAACAAGTAATCTCGGCTTTTGTTTTTCAAAGGAAAGTTTTGAGAGCAATGATATTTTAGAATTTGATTTTATACCGTTTGCTTTTTCAAATTCTGATATGAGAGAAACTTATTTTGTGAATAACAATTTTTCTGTTAAGTCTTTAACTCAAACAAACTATGCTTTTTCAAATCAACTTAGCAATACAGAAAATAAAGACGACAAAAACAAACTAATGCTTGTCTTGCAAAATTCAAAGGATTATATAAGCTATGATGTTGAAATTATATCAAAATCTCAAGATAAGGCTTATTACGAAACATTCTTTGTACGACTTGAAAGATTAAAAAAGTTAAGAGAATTATCGGGGAAATCATTAAACTTTGTCAAAAAAATCAATGATGATTATTGGTTTAATCTTGAGAAAGAAGTTTATATGCGTTGTCTTAACAATGTGTTGCTTGACGATGTAATTTTAATGATGCTTAAGTTTTATTTTGATGATAATGCCGGTAAAGGCTATATAAAAAGCAGAACCGATATGCTAATAGACATAAATGTATCTTGGAAAGGAAATGAAATTATGGATGAAATTAAGTCAGCAAAAAGTTGTGGATTTTTAACTTCCAAAAAACTAATTGAAATGAAAAGCAGTAATAAAATTAATTCATATAAGCAAAAAATAATCAGTGCTCTTTGCGCACATGATTACGACAGAGCAAAAGAGATTATACTTAGCTTGTCTGCTTATGTCGGAATGGAATTTTCATTTTTCTATACATTTCTTGAAAATGCGGAAGAAAATAAAGATCTTGCATTTGCTTTTGCAAGCGCATTAATTGAAGTAAGCTCAAAAAATAACTAATATAAAGGAGATTTTATTATGAAAAATAAAGCATTAACATTAACTGTAATCGCAAATATGACAAGCAACTACGGCGAAAGCCTCGGTAATATTTCAAGTGTACAAAAGGTATTCAGAGGCGGAAAAGAGTACGCCACAAGAAGTCGTGAGAGCCTTAAAAACGCTATCTGTGTTCAGTCGGGTTTTTATGATGATTTACAGACATCAATCGACGGAGCAATGCAGAAACTTGTTAATGAAGATGTAAATGCCGCAACATGCCGTGCGCTTGAGGGTGGATATATGTCAACAAAAGATGTTACATACATCCGTAACAGTTCTTTCTATCTTACAGACGCTGTTGCTACAGAGCCGTTTATTAATGATGCCCGTTTTCACAATAACCTTTACCTTGCAACCAATTATGCTATGGCACACGGTTTAAATGTTCAGAACAATGCAAAGGATTGCGGTCTTATGCCTTATCAGTATGAATATGACAAATCATCTAAAATTTACAGTCTTACAATTGACCTCGAAAAAATCGGTAAGGACGAAAACTTTGGTGCAGAGGCTGATAACGCAGAAAAGTGCGAAAGAGTAATTGCTCTTATTGACGCAGTAGAAAATCTTTCACTTGTTGTTAAGGGAAATCTTGATAACGCAGAGCCGATTTTTGTGGTAGGCGGTCTTTCGCCGAGAAAAACTCATATTTTTGAAAATGCTGTTTCTGTTTCAGGCAAAAGACTTATTATAGAGCCGATTAAGGAAAAACTTGCTCAAGGTTACAGCTGCGCACTTATGCGTAACGGCGAGCTTTCAAACGAGGACGAAATTGTAAGAGAACTTAATCCTGTAAGTATGACAGAATTTTTTGAAAATCTCAGAGGTCAGGTTAAAGAGTATTTTTCGGAGTAAGGCGGAATTAATATGAAAGCAATTAGACTTCATATAAAACAAAACAGTGCAAATTACAAAAAAGAAGAAACTGTACAAAACCGTATGACATTTCCTTTACCGCCGTATTCAACTGTTATCGGAGCAATTCACAAGGCTTGCGGTTATACATCTTATCATCCTATGCAAGTAAGCGTACAGGGAAAGTACGGTTCTCTAAAAACAAAAATGTATAAGGATGATTGTTTTCTTAACAGTCTTAATGATGACAGAAATTTGCTTGTAAAAATGAAAAATCCCGATATGCTTTCAAGTGCATATCAGGTTGTGGCTACTGCACAAAAGGCTCAAGGAAACAGCTTTGAAAAAGGCATTACAATTAATGTAATTAATGAAAAATTGCTTGAAGAATACCGCTTTTTAAAGCGTACAAAACGCAGAATCGACAAGCATAAAAAAATCATTAATAAAATGAAAACTCGGCTCAAAGAAATGAAAGCCGATGAAAATATTTCTGCCGAAGAAGTAAAAGAATTTGATAAGCGTATTAAGCATATAAAGGCTGTGTATGATGAGTACGAAAAGGTAAAGTATACTATTCCGTATTCCCATTTCAGAACGCTTGCAAAAGGCCCTAAGTATTATGAACTTCTATGCGATATTGAACTTATCATTCATATAGTTGCAGATGAAAATACTATGAATGATATTATGGATAATATCGGAAATCTTACTGCAATCGGCAGAGGAGAGGATTTTGTAGAAGTTCTTGAGTGTGCTCAAACAGAGCTTTTTGATGTTGACGAAGATGTCGATTACGGAGAAGCTGATTTTGATGTTTATATGCCTGTCGAGTATCTCGAAATTAATAAAGACGATATGGATATAATCTCTAAAACGGAAGGCGGATACACAGGCGGTACAAAATATTTAATGCCAAAGGATTACAAAACTGTGCAGTTAAAGGGCGGTATGAGAAAACGAGTGTTTAATCGTGTACCTATTATTTTCTGTCAACTTAACTATATTGAAAACGGTTGTAAAGGCATAATGCTTGACAAAACCGAGAACGGTATATATTCAGTGTTTTTAGCTTGAGGTATTTATAATGAATATAGAAGATAAACTTGCAAAACCCGACAAAACAATAGGACAACATTCAAATGAGCTTATAGAGCAGGCAAAACTGCTCTATAAGCTCGGCTATATAAAATCTGATGATTTATACTCTGATTTACTTGTTTCATGTTTAAAACATGATAACGGTAAGGCAAATTCTCAATTTCAAAAAAGAATTACTAAAGGCGGAAATTTTCAACCTGAACAAGAAATTCCACACAGTATACTTTCGACTTTTTTTATTGATAAATCAGAATGTATAAAACCTATAAGTGTATATTTTGCTGTGCTTTATCATCACTATAACAAAGACTCTCCTGTTACAGTGTTTAAAGAAAACCGTGAGCTTATAGAAAAATTCCTTGCTGAATTTGGCTTTGATACAAACTCTTACAATAAAATGAAGAGAAATATTAAGAAAATCAAAGCTTTATTTGAAACCGAACTTTCTGATGAAGAAAAACAATACGCTGTTTTATTAAAAGGTCTTTTACATAAATGTGATTACAGTGCAAGTGCAGGTCTTGACTGCGAAAAGGTCAACGATTTTTTGACTGATTCTTTAAACAATTGGAAAAATACCCGAAATATACATTACAATGAATTGCAAGAATTTTGCATTAAAAATACCGACAGCAATTTAATTGTAACCGCACCTACAGGTATGGGCAAAACCGAGGCGGGATTGCTTTGGTGCGGGGACAATAAATGTTTTTTCGTTTTGCCGTTAAAAACAGCTATCAATGCGATGTACGAAAGAATTAAAAAACTTTGCGGAGATAATTCTCAAGAAGATTATAAGGAAAGAGTGGCACTTGTTCACTCCGATATGAAATCCTATTATTTGGAAGATTCAATAATTAGCGGAAAAAATTATGATTTTGCGTATGCACAATGCAGTAAACAGCTTGCACTTCCGATTACAATTTGTACGCCTGATCAGATATTTGACTTTGCATTGAAATATGCAGGTTATGAATACAAACTTGCGGTAGCGTCATATTCAAAGTTTATTATTGATGAGATACAGATGTATTCACCTGATGTTTTGGCTGCAATTATTTATGCAATTGAGATGATTCATACTTTGGGTGGTAAAGTGGCTGTAATTACCGCAACTTTGCCTCCGTTTGTAAGAAACGAGATTGAAAAAATACTCGGAACAGATGTAAAAACATCCGATTTTTCTGATAAAGGAAAGCTAAGGCATAATGTAAAAGTATATGAAAAAAACTTGCAGTCTGACGATATTATAAAAATATTTGATGATACAATATGCGATAAAGTAAAAAAATATCTTGTCGTTTGCAATTCAATTGATATTGCAAATAAGATGTACACCGAAATAAAAAATTCGGATATTAACGCAAGTGTAAATCTGTTTCATTCCAATTTTACAAAAAATGACAGAAAAACTAAAGAAAATGCGATTTTGGCAGCCTCTGAAAAAACTAACGAAAGTATGAATATACCTGAAATATGGATTTCAACATCCGTAGTCGAAGCAAGTCTTGACATTGATTTTGATATTCTTATTACCGAGTTATCAGATTTATTTTCCCTGTTCCAACGCTTTGGCAGAGTAAACAGAAAGGGTAATAAAGACTTTTCATCTTACAATTGTTTTGTATTTACTGAAATTCAAGGTAATGCACATCGTTTTGTTGACGATGATATTCATTCGTTGTCAAAACAGGCGATTTTAAGCGTTGACGGAATTATCTCTGAAGTTCTTAAAAAAGAACTTATAGATGAGTACCTTTCGGTTGAAAAAATCGAAAAATCAAAATATTATCAAGAATATCGTAAAATTTATAAATATTATAAAGAAAATGTCGATTATCTCTCTCTTAAAAAAGATGGAATAAGAAGTATTGACAGAAGTGACGCTGTGCCGATTGATGTTTATAATCAAAATGAGAGTGCCATAGAAAAAGCTTTGGATGTTTTAAAATCAGATACTTATTCAAGAGATGATAAACTTAAAGCAAACGAAGAAATACTTGGCTTCACGGTTTCCGTACCTAAATTCAGAATTGACGATTACGAAATAAAAAAATTAAAAATGCCATATACTGAATTACCTGTTATTAACAGCAGTTATGATTCCGAATGCGGCATCAGATTTGATAAGGAAAAGAAAACCAAAAAGCAAGATAAATCTGATGATAACGGAGAACCTGATAATTTTATATGAGGTATGATTATGGACGAAAATAATATTTCGGGTATGCATATTTATTATTACTATGTTTGTAAAAGAAAGCTGTGGTATTTTTCAAACGGTTTGGCAATGGAAAGTGAAAACGAAAATGTCAAAATTGGAAAACTTATAGATGAAACTACTTATAAGCAAAAGAAAAAACATATTATGATCGACAACACAATCAATATTGATTTTATTACCGAGCATAAACTTTTACATGAGGTAAAGAAAAGCAGAAAGATAGAGGAAGCGGGTATTGCTCAACTTAAATACTATCTTTATTATCTGAAAAAGCGTGGGGTAGAGGGAATAAAAGGCAGAATTGATTATCCTTTGCTAAAGCAAAGTCTTAATGTTGAACTTAGCGAAGAAGATGAAAGAGAGCTTGAAAGTGCGGCAGCTGATATAGTAAAAATTATATCGGCTGCTTTGCCGCCAAAATTTGAAAGTAAAAGAATTTGCAAATCATGTGCTTACTATGATTTGTGCTGTATTTGAGGTGATAAAATGCAGGAAAGTTATTACATATATTCGTCAGGCAATTTAACTCAAAAAGACAACACATTAAGATTTACTGCAATTGACGGAAATGTAAAAGATCTTCCGATAGAAAATATTAAAGAAATTTATATTATGAATGAAATAACGGTCACATCTAAATTGCTGAACTTATTTTCAAAATACGAAATACTTGTACATTTCTTCAATTACTATCAATTTTACATAGGAAGTTTTTGCCCAAAGGAAACAAAACTTGCAGGTCAGCTTTTGGTTAAGCAAGTGCTTGCTTACGGCGACTATTCAAACAGATTATCAATAGCAAGAGAATTTATAGTTGCTGCGTCTTATAATATTTACAGAAACTTAAGATACTACAACGGCAGAGGCAAGAATGTGTCAGAGCAAATGGCTGCTATTGAAAATTTGAGGAGAAAACTTGCAGATGTAGAAACCATAGAAGAGTTGATGGGAATTGAAGGTAATATTCGTCAGGAATATTACAAAGCGTGGAATGTAATTATTGATCAGAATATTGAATTTGATAAAAGAGTTTATCATCCTGCCGACAATATGATTAACAGCCTTATTTCGTATGTCAATTCTCTTGTATATACAAAAACTCTGGCGGAAATTTATAAAACCCAACTTAATCCTACAATAAGCTATCTTCATCAGCCGGGTACAAGGCGATATTCTCTTGCACTTGATGTATCGGAAATTTTCAAACCGCTGATTGCGGATCGTCTGATCTTTTCTTTGCTTAATCGAAAACAAATAACAGAAAGCAGTTTTGTAGAAGGACTTAATGGTTTGCAGCTTACCGAAAGAGCGTCACGAATAATTACATCTGAATTTGACGAAAAATTAAAGACAACTATTTTTCACAAAGAACTTAATAAAAATGTTTCTTATCAATTCTTAATCAGACTTGAACTTTATAAACTGATAAAGCACATTATAGGAGAAAAAGAATATAAAGGCTTTGAAATGTGGTGGTAAATATTGTATGTAATTCTTGTATATGATATAATATGTGATGAAAAGGGCAGAAAAATACTTCCAAAGGTATTTAAGATTTGCAAAAAATATCTTGTACATATTCAAAACTCTGTTTTTGAAGGAAACTTAAGTAAAGCAAACTCACTTGCTTTGCAAAAAGAACTTGATGTTTATATCAGAAAAGACAAGGATTCGGTAATAATGTTTCATACCCGTGAAGAACGGTGGATGAATAAAGATTTTCTTGGAAAAACGGATGATAAAACATCAAATTTTTTGTAACGCTTTTATTGTCGACCTGACATAGCACAAAACCCCCGGCAGGTTGACAGAGCCTATAAATCAAGTAATCATCGGTATAGTTGCTTTTGATATATTGAAATGACAGTAATATTTGATAAATATTTGGTATATCGACAAAACAGCACAGAAAAATGCCGATGATTACTTATCATTTTATCCCACGGCTATAAATCTATCCATATTGGATTTTAAATAAAAGCATAGACATCAACTATTTAAACAGATGTTTACTATAAATCTATCCATATTGGATTTTAAATCTTTGCAAACATTAATTGATATTCAACAGTATTTTTCTATAAATCTATCCATATTGGATTTTAAATCACACTTCTGTTTTTCAAAACATATTAAATATTAAACTATAAATCTATCCATATTGGATTTTAAATCTAATAACATCGGCGAAGCAAAAGAAATGATTGATGCTATAAATCTATCCATATTGGATTTTAAATGTTTTTGTTAGCGGTATGTTTAAGATGTTATTTTCCTATAAATCTATCCATATTGGATTTTAAATATTTTGACAGTTGCAAGAGGTGGATTATATTCTCTGCTATAAATCTATCCATATTGGATTTTAAATTTCTTTTATAAATTTAGAATATCAAAAAACAGCAACTATAAATCTATCCATATTGGATTTTAAATCATTTAAAATCACCTGCTCAAATATAAAATCCGTTTCTATAAATCTATCCATATTGGATTTTAAATAAAAATACTGCTGAATGTCAATTAATGTTTGCAAAGCTATAAATCTATCCATATTGGATTTTAAATCAATATGGGATTACAAGTTCACATTCAGAGAACGGAGCTATAAATCTATCCATATTGGATTTTAAATAGTGTAATCAATTCGCTATCAAGTGCCCTAAGTTTCTATAAATCTATCCATATTGGATTTTAAATTGTTGTATGTTCTCAACATCACTGATACCCATTTCGCTATAAATCTATCCATATTGGATTTTAAATATCCGCAATGGTGAGGGATTTTATACAGGCGATTACCTATAAATCTATCCATATTGGATTTTAAATTTCTTTTCGGGTTGCGTTAACTCAAAATCAATATTCTATAAATCTATCCATATTGGATTTTAAATGTTTTTGTGAGCGGGATGTTTAGAATGCTATTTTCCTATAAATCTATCCATATTGGATTTTAAATCAATTTGTGTGACTTTCATTTTTTTCATTTTCCTTTCTATAAATCTATCCATATTGGATTTTAAATTAATTTTGTTTCCTTTCTTTTTTGAAAATTTTGAATCTATAAATCTATCCATATTGGATTTTAAATTTTGTCAACTTCCACGACGGATTTTCCTCGACGTCCTATAAATCTATCCATATTGGATTTTAAATAACAAATTTATATAAACTAATTGCAATTAAGTTGACTATAAATCTATCCATATTGGATTTTAAATTTTCGTTCGTTGAAGAGCAGATAAAATCAGCGTTCACTATAAATCTATCCATATTGGATTTTAAATCTAAAAACGGAAGAGGGTTTTTTTGTTGGTGATTACTATAAATCTATCCATATTGGATTTTAAATGTTTTGCCTTTTGGTATTTTCAGATTTGCGTTGACTATAAATCTATCCATATTGGATTTTAAATTTGAAATCCCCATTTCGTTCGTTGAAGAGCAGATACTATAAATCTATCCATATTGGATTTTAAATACAGTTGCGCCGTAATTTTCGGGAACATTTGTTTGTGCTATAAATCTATCCATATTGGATTTTAAATCCACTAACATTTAAAATAAAGTTGTATGAGTTTTCGTCTATAAATCTATCCATATTGGATTTTAAATTTATTGCGCACCTATCAGCTTTCTTGAAATCATAATCCTATAAATCTATCCATATTGGATTTTAAATTGGCAAGCAGAACGGAAACTTTTCTTTAAAGAGGACTATAAATCTATCCATATTGGATTTTAAACTTGGCAGATTATTGGGCGAATTTTCTTGAATGTTTACTATAAATCTATCCATATTGGATTTTAAACACATTCAAGTATTTAGCTATTTCAGCTTGTGTTTTGCTATAAATCTATCCATATTGGATTTTAAACATAGGAACAAGAGTTGTAAGTCCGGAACTGATTGCCTATAAATCTATCCATATTGGATTTTAAACTAATTTCTCATCTTCTGCTAATAACATTTTGTATTTACTATAAATCTATCCATATTGGATTTTAAACATAACAAACATAATAATTTCTTCAACACCTGTTACCTATAAATCTATCCATATTGGATTTTAAACCTAAAAAATAATCTATTTTGCCAACCGTAAAAGCCGCTATAAATCTATCCATATTGGATTTTAAACAATTTTATGTCCCTCCTTTTGCGTGTCTGAAAAAACTATAAATCTATCCATATTGGATTTTAAACAAAAAATTTAGGTAAGTTTATTTTTCTGCGTAACAGCTATAAATCTATCCATATTGGATTTTAAACGTTTTGCAGCAGAAACCGGTGCTGCTGCGGGTTCACTATAAATCTATCCATATTGGATTTTAAACACAACAAAACTTGAATATGCTTTAGTATTAAAAGAACTATAAATCTATCCATATTGGATTTTAAACATGGTGAGCGTTTTGCAGGTGGAATTTATACATATACTATAAATCTATCCATATTGGATTTTAAACGAATATCTTTGATATAATTCCAGAGGTTCAGAGGACTATAAATCTATCCATATTGGATTTTAAACGGTCTTTATAGTGATAGTTAGTCATTATATAGATTCTATAAATCTATCCATATTGGATTTTAAACAGAACATTTGACAAATCATACGATTCTATGCCAAAACTATAAATCTATCCATATTGGATTTTAAACTAATACCGGGAAGTTCCTCAAAGTCTACATTCTCAACTATAAATCTATCCATATTGGATTTTAAACTTGCATATCCGCATGCTGTCGGGTCGTTTTTACACCTATAAATCTATCCATATTGGATTTTAAACACACTGTCAACTTTAGGAGTTTTTAACAGATGTTACTATAAATCTATCCATATTGGATTTTAAACTTTGATGTTTCAAAAAAACTTAAGGCACTTGATAGCGCTATAAATCTATCCATATTGGATTTTAAACATGGGCAATGGAATTATATACGATATTATAACAGCTATAAATCTATCCATATTGGATTTTAAACAAAAACATTGATGTTAACTATTTGAACAGATGTTTATCTATAAATCTATCCATATTGGATTTTAAACAATGGATAGACTTTGATATCGCCTTGTTGCATATTCTATAAATCTATCCATATTGGATTTTAAACGCGGTAAAAGCAAAATTTTTCAACAGCAAGACAACACTATAAATCTATCCATATTGGATTTTAAACCAAATTTTGTTTAATTGTTCAAGTGCTGAAAAGAACTATAAATCTATCCATATTGGATTTTAAACATATGGGACAGTAGTGTAACCGTCAAGCTGAACAACTATAAATCTATCCATATTGGATTTTAAACCTGTAATCATTTTCGTGCGTGGGTTTGTAAACGCAAACTATAAATCTATCCATATTGGATTTTAAACAAGAGTTTATTTTACTTAATAAAATTTTTCAAGGCCTATAAATCTATCCATATTGGATTTTAAACCAATTTTAAATGATTTTTCAAACAACGGTAGGCTACCTATAAATCTATCCATATTGGATTTTAAACATTTTCCTTCGGTTATCATTTTTGTGCGTGGATTGGCTATAAATCTATCCATATTGGATTTTAAACAAATATAAGCTGCTTCTTGCCGAAGATGAAGAACTCTATAAATCTATCCATATTGGATTTTAAACCACACCAAGCGGATATTTTTTTCCGGTCTTTTCGGCTATAAATCTATCCATATTGGATTTTAAACTTTCTAAAATTATCAAAAAATGTAATCGCAAGTTCCTATAAATCTATCCATATTGGATTTTAAACTATTTGACTAATAATCGACCGTTTTCGGAAAAATCCTATAAATCTATCCATATTGGATTTTAAACAAAATTTTTAATTGTAATGCTGTCATATGTATAAACTATAAATCTATCCATATTGGATTTTAAACCTTTTCGTTCCAAAACCGTTTGTGTTATGTAGCAACGCTATAAATCTATCCATATTGGATTTTAAACACATAAAATCCCTCGCTGTTGCGGATTGGTATATACTATAAATCTATCCATATTGGATTTTAAACGCTAAAAATTCGATTTTGTCTACAAAATAGTAAATACTATAAATCTATCCATATTGGATTTTAAACATATTTCTTTTGCGTATGGAATGAGCAAAGGAAAATACTATAAATCTATCCATATTGGATTTTAAACAAACGGAAGAGTTTATTTTACTTAATAAAATTTTCCCTATAAATCTATCCATATTGGATTTTAAACCTTTGTTGTATTTTTCCGTTTCATTTGCTTTTGGAACTATAAATCTATCCATATTGGATTTTAAACTATGAAATTTCATCATTACAGGGATTTGTCACACACACTATAAATCTATCCATATTGGATTTTAAACATTTCATTTGTCGAAGAGCAGATAAAGTCAGCGTTTCTATAAATCTATCCATATTGGATTTTAAACCATTGCAAACATTGATTGACATTCAGCAGTATTTTTCTATAAATCTATCCATATTGGATTTTAAACGACAATTACGGCACTACTATCGGTTATGCGTGTAGCCTATAAATCTATCCATATTGGATTTTAAACTATTGCGGTAATTTGACAATACAACCGCAAGAATTTCTATAAATCTATCCATATTGGATTTTAAATAAGGATATAGATTTTCGGGATTGCATACTAAAAAATCTATAAATCTATCCATATTGGATTTTAAATATAATTCATATCTTACATATACATCATCAAAAAGCACTATAAATCTATCCATATTGGATTTTAAATCCCTCAGCGGCGAAGCTCGAAATACAACCGAGAACTATAAATCTATCCATATTGGATTTTAAATAGTCTCCGCTACTGCTGCAATGATGGCGGTTCTCGGCTATAAATCTATCCATATTGGATTTTAAATAAACCTCATTACATTAAAAATAAGATTAATGTAAAACTATAAATCTATCCATATTGGATTTTAAATTTACCCACAAGGGGCAAGTGTGCCCCTTGACCCCGACTATAAATCTATCCATATTGGATTTTAAATATTTTTATCACTGTTCGCTAAAATCTCGAACGGCTCCTATAAATCTATCCATATTGGATTTTAAATTTTGTAGCTGATGAAAAGTAACCGCTTTGCGTTCCACTATAAATCTATCCATATTGGATTTTAAATTTGAAATCCCCATTTCGTTCGTTGAAGAGCAGATA